>MDTG01182060.1_pt1 | contig 25791 bp, 22 predicted proteins | sample 811421 | NCBI WGS metagenome assembly MDTG01 (sample SAMN05326645, study PRJNA326480) | marine metagenome | isolation source: seawater | place: Pacific Ocean: South East | collected 2011
AGAAATTCTTCCTATATAAGAAATATAAGAGGCATCAGAATTAAACTTACCTTGAGAATCAATTAATCCAATATTCTTCCTTTCAAAAAATAAATTATCAGGATTATAAATAGAAGAGTCAACTCCAGTCCCTGGAAGAATAAAAAGCTTTGATATTGGTACCAAATTGGACTCCAATAGGTAAGAAAAATCAAGATGATTAAGCACAAATAAAGCATCGTAGATTCTATAAAAAATAAATCTATAAAATTTTCTTAGGAAAAATTTTATTAATAAAAATAATAAATTTTTAGAAGAAAATATTCTGCCTAGACCCTCAAGAGTTGCAAATCTTATGTAACTATTAAATATTGGCAATGAAGATATAAGAATAGGACCAACAGTGTAACTCAAAAGAATCTTGGAAGTTTTATTACCACTTCTTATTTTTAAACTTTCTTGAAATAAAAAGGTTATAAAATTCTTTATCTCTATTGAATATTTAGTTAAATTTAGTTTCTCAATATTTTCAATAGGTCCTTTTCTGAAATAAACAACAACGACTTCATAATCTCTTTTTAGAAGATCTAAAATAAGAGAATTCTTAAAACGATTTAAAAACCATAACGTATTTGCAAATAATATAACTTTTCTTTTAATCATTTAAATTCAAAATCAAATTAGTTTAATAATTAATTTAATAAAAGTTGCTTTAATTTTAATGCAGATTTACTCCAAGTCCATTTTTTTAAAATACTTTGAGAATCAAATTCTATTTGTTTTTTTAAATAATCATGGACCATTTCAATATGGTCAATATTTTTTTTAAGATCTAACATTAAGGTATTTTGGGGTGCAATTTCTCTAAAAACTGAAATATTACTGAGTATGATTTTCTTAGATCTTGAAGCGGCTTCTATGACTGGTATCCCAAATCCTTCATCAAATGACAAAAGAATTAATGATATACAATTTCTGTATAGATAATCTAGTAATGCTTCATTTGGATTGATAATTTCTCTTACAAATGAATTATCAAAAATATATTTTGTAAGTTTTTTATTTTTATAATTATTTGAGCCCGCGATAATTAGTTCATAATCATTATTATAAAAATAATTATATTTTTTTATTAATTCGATTGTATAAAAAAGGTTTTTATGATTTCTTCTATCTCCAACATATAAAAAATATTCTTTTTTAGAGTGTATGTTTTTATAATTATAATATTTATTTTTGCTATCAAATTTTTTCACACCATTATAAATAACTGTTGTATTATTCAACTTTTTTTTAAAAAAGGGGATGAATTTATATCTGTTAATAAGAATATCTTTTGAAGTATTAGAAACAGTTAACAAATTATATGAAAATAAAATAGTAAGAAAAATTCTTAATTCTGAGAGATTTCTCTTAATTAATCGAAAATAGTTAAAATAATTATTTACCCTTATAAAAATCAAATCATGAATAGTAGGAATTACTTTAATTCCAGGTAATAGTGGTGGATCAAAATATGGTGAAATAAAAAAATCGATATTTGCTTTTTTCAACTTAATATATAAGCTTATATCAATAAGAAAAAATGGGAATTTCCATTTTAAACCCCTCTTCCTTTCTGAGTAAATTTTTATAGTTTTAGATGAGGGAAAATTAAAAAGAATTTCTGAATCCTTAAATATACCTTTAGGAGGTAGCAAGATAATATAATTAATATCCTCGTCAATAGTAAGATTTAATAAATTTTGAAAAATATTAATTGAAAATCTACTTAATCCAGAATGTGGATTTTCAACATATCGCATATCAATCGCCACATTATATTTCATATCATTAATTATTAAGAGAGTACTTTATATATTTAATTTTCAAAGTAAATAAAAAAGTATTAAAAGCTGAGATTATTTTTTTAAAAAAGAGGAGCGGATTTTCGAAAATTATCAAAAATAAATAATATATGAATTTTTTGCAATTCAAAATAAGAAAATTATTTTTTAGTTGTACGTAATAGTATGCAAACTTATAAAGGCCTCTTTTTTCTAGCCATTTTTTATATTGATAAATTAACCTAATTTCATATCTATTCTCATTTATCTTATAACTTGCTTTTGTATAATATTGCGTTAATAAAGATTTATTAATTTTGATTATAGGAATATTATTTATAACCGCTTTAATAGCCAAATCTAAATCCTCATATCTTCTTAAGGCTGGATTAAAACCTTTCAAGATCTTAAGGACTTCTATTCTTGCACACAACATACAAGTTGCCGTACTTCCAGTTTGTGAAAGATTTGGAAATGGATAGCAGAACAGCAACGATCCAATTAATTGTTCTTTATATTTATAACCACGTTTACTAATATTAATTGCCTTACAATAAATTTTCTTATTTTTTTTAAAAATTATTTCTCTATCACAATAGCATAATGGTGAAAAGGTATATTCTTTTCTTTTCTTAATGTTATTTTTTCTCTCATATAGAAGGATGTGATTTAACTGCTCGCTGATTCTATTTTCAAGACTATAATCATCACTATCAAAGAAAGCCAAGAATTCACCTTTAGCATTTTTTAAAAGAGTATTTCTTGCTTGCGCTACACCTAAATTATAATTATGCTTTATGACTCTAAAACTTATTTCTTTTTTTGAAAGTAATGAATAAATATTTTCAACTGTTAAATCTATAGAATTATCATCTACTATAAGGATTTCAATATTTTTGTAATCTTGTTTAAGAGCCGAATTTAAAGCCTTTTTAATTGTATTTTCAGAGTTAAAAGTTGTAAAACCACATGTTACTAGAGGTAATTTCATACTGTAAGAATTAATTTATTAAATTTACCCAATTTGAGATAGAAGATTTTTCTCTTAATTGCTTATATTTTTCAAAGCTTTGTTTACTCATTAATTTTAATCTATCTATGTTATCTATCATTTCTAATATAGTATCCAAATAATTGATGTCTTCAACTATTTTTCCATTTAAATTATGTTCTACAAAATCAACTAGATTCCTTAATCTTAATGTTAAAACTATAGGCAATCCATTACTTAATGCCTCAACCAATGAATTAGGATAACCCTCCCACAAAGAGGGGAAGCAGAATATTGAGGAAGATTTTAGAAATTCTTGGATATTATTTATATTTCCCATTATCTCTAAAGAACCACTATCAATTAATATTTTATATTTTGTCTCAAAGGAATTTCTAAGATCGCCTTCACCAGCAATCCTAATTTTTAACTTTCCATAAAGATCAGGCCTTTCAAGATATTGATCTAACAAAGGAGTAAAGTTTTTTTGAGGGCATAATCTACCCATCATCGTGACAATTCTACTATCAAGAGATGGTTCTTGATAAGTTGAATTTATATATAAAAGATTTGGCACAACCTTAATTCTTCTCCTTAATAATTTAGGATAATCATTGATATATGATTTAAGCTGGACAGTTATAATATCTGCAAAAAATAAAGATAAAAATCCTACATTAAATTTATTAAGCTTTATATATTTATAATTCGACAAAGAATTTCTCTCAGAAACAATATTTTTAATATTCAAAAATAAGGTCGCCAAAAAAGATCTTGGATATAGCCCATGATGAAAAGTAATTAACTCTGTTACTCCATAATTTTGCAATACTTTCCTTAATTTATATATTTGTTTAATTCTCCTAAATAAGTTTGCCTTACAATGAGGCATTAAACCATTTCCGCATTTAATCCATTTAATATTTTTAGGAATTTTATAAAAAGAGTAAGCAGGAACATTATCATAACTAATGATTAAAATTTTAAATTCGTAATTGCTTAATTGTTTAGCGACTCTAATCAACTGCCTTTCTAAGCCCCCAGCAACTTGATCAAGACTTGTACAAATTAAAGCTACAACATGCTTTTTAGATCTAGATTTAGACAGGATTTTAACTCAATTTTCAACTATTATATCTTTTTTCGAAAATATGATTAAAATATTTTCAAATAGTTATCTCCAAGTAATTAAATTTATATTTATCTAAAATTTACATGAATCAATATTTAAAAAATATTAAAGTAACTATAGGAATTACATGTTTTAACGCAGAAAAAACTATTTCTAAAGCTATCAATGGCGCCTTAAATCAAGATTGGTTTAATAAAGAAATAATCATAGTGGATGATGCTTCCACAGACTCAAGTACAAAAATAATAGAAAATTATCTAATTAATAAACAGGTAAAGTTTATAAAAAATCATAAAAATAAAGGCACTTCATTTTCAAGGAATCTAATAATAAATAATTCTAATGGAGATATAATATGTTTTATGGATGATGATGACTATTCTCTTTCCAAAAGAATATCCGCTCAATTAAGAGAATTAGAAAAAGCAAATTACCCAAATAATAAACTAATCGCATGTACGGTATCTATGATAAGAGAATATGATTCAGGTTATAAGAGAGACTTATTTACAATGGGTTCTAAGGGGTTATTACCAACAGGAAAAGAATTAGCTAATTATTTATTATTTTATGAAAAGAAAAAAAAAGTTGATTATGGTTTTGGAATACCAACTGCATCAATGTTAATTACAAAAGAATGTTTTAAAAAAGTTGGACTATTTGATGAAAAATTAAAAAGAGTAGAAGATATGGATTTATCAATTAGATTATCTTTAGCAAATGTTTTATTTGTTTCAGCAAAAGAAAAGCTCGTATATCAGCAAACATTTCAACAAAGCGAGAAAGCAGAAAAGAATTTTAGTTCTGAGATTATTCTTATTGAAAAGTATAAAAAATATCTAGAAAAGAAAAAACTTTATTGGCATTCTAAACAGTGGCCAAAGTTGAGATTCTTTTATTTTAAAAAAAAATATCATCTTTTTTTTATAACTCTTTTATTACTTATAATAAAAAATCCAATTAGAACATTAGATCACTTTTTTCAAACAGGTTCTAAAAGATTTATTTTAGAAATTAATCTACTTAAATATAAATATCTTAAAAATTCTGTAAATTGGTCTAAGAAATTCTTTTAATCTGAATAATAAATAATTAATTGATAAACTATTTATTCTTAAAAAATCTTGAAAAATAGCTACATTAATCTTTCTTAAAAAATATAGAAAATTAAAGGTTGTATATTTTCTTGCAACACTAAAATTATTTCTTATTTCAATATTTAATTTAATTTTATAAAATATTTCATACCATTGAATAACAATTTTATTCAAAGAAAAATTCAACTTTGCATTTGCTCTTGCACCAATTGAAAGATGCTTAAAAAGAATTTTATTTTTATAGATTTTTAAGATATTTTGAACAAATTCCTTTTCGCTATTACTTAATAATCCTGAAGTTTTATCTAAAACCGTAGTTTTCAAACTTTCAAAATTACCTGAACATACAGGCAATCCCAAAGCTTGCATTTCAATTGCACTTACGCAACAAGTTTCAGTATGTCCAAGCGGATTTACTATCCCAACTCTTGAATTAGCCAAAATAGCATATTTACAAACTCCAAGATTTCCATGAAATAAAACTTTTTTAGCTGATATTGGGTCTCTATTTAAAAGACTTATAAATTTATCTTCATAATTTTTTTCAGCTAAACCTTTCTTCCCTAGATTTGAATTAATTCCATATGTATTAGAACTTCCAATAACATGTAAATTTGCTTGAGGAATTTCATATGAAATTAATTTCCAAACTTTTGCAAGATAATGGAAATTCTTTTGCGGTACTAAAGATCCCATAAATACAATATCTTTTCTAGATTCAAAATTATTTAATAAAATCTCTTGATCTATTAAATAATCTGAAATTCCATTATTAATATGATAAATTTTTTTATTAATTGGGGAATCTATTAATTGTAAATATTGATTTTCTCCTACACAAATTAAAGCTTTAAAATATTTTGATTTTGACATTCTTATTTGATGAGCAAATGAAGGACTCAATGCAGCTCTACCTATAGAATTTAACTTTAATTCATCTATAATTTCTAAAATTGAATCCTCTTCATTAATTCTTGATCGGTAAACAAAAATATCATAATTTAAATCTTTTGCTATAAATGCTGCTTCTTTGATACCATTATTTATCTTATAATTTTTTATTCCTTGAGGGAGATTTGATATATTATCAGCCAATATTATAGTATTAATAATATTCCCCAAGCTCTTATTCAACATAAATGGGATAAGAACATGTAAATATTCTGCGGCACCGCAACCAGGATTTCCTTTTAAAGGTTCCGAGAAATCTACTTGAGGTAAATTTTTATTGGCACAATAAAATGCAACTCTCATTTTTTTATCAAGAAATTATTTTCTTAAGAAATTTCTTAAAATTATAAAATAGTCTTTTCATAAAAAAAATAAATTCACTTACAGAATAAGACTCTAGAGATAAAAGATTTTTTAATAAAAAAAGATTTATGTATCTAAGTATAGATATTATTTTAAATTTCCTTTGAATAAAAGAAGGCTGTTGATTTATATTTACTTCAAAACCTTTATCTGTTATATACAACAAATAATACCATTTCCAGATTAGATGGGAAAAAGAAAAGTTTAACTTTGCATTGATTATTGAACCTTTTGAAAGTTTATTAAAAAGTTTCTCATCACTATATAAATTAACTATATTGTTAATGAATGATCTTCTTGTATAACTTAGTAAACCTGATTTTTTATTTAAAACTGTTGTTTTTAAAGCTTGATAATTACCCGTGCATACAGGAGTTCCTAATGATTGCATTTCCACTGCGCTAACGCAACAAGTCTCTGTTGTTCCCAATGGATTTACAATGCCAACTTTTGATTGAGAAATTATTTGATATTTCTTATCTCCTACATTTCCATGAAAAATAACTTTTTTTGCAGATAAAGGATCTTTATTAAGTGCTTTAAAAATTAGTTCTTCGTATTTATGATCTGCTAAATTTTTTTTTCCAACTTTAACATCAATCCCATAAGTTTTAGCACTGCCTAAAACATGAAGATAAGCATTTGGAAGCTTTTTGCTTATAAATCTCCAACATTCTGCTAAATATAAGAAATTTTTCTGGGGGAAAAGCGCTCCCATAAAAACTATATCCTTTCTTTGTAAATATGGCATATTCATATTTTTTTCAAATAAATTATCTGATATAGCATTATTTATATTTATTATTTTATTTCTAATACAAGAATCTACAAGTTGATCATATTGGTTGAGTCCCACGCAAACAAATGCCTTAATAAATTTGCAATTACCTATGTACCTAAGACATCTCGGATTAGGTGTTAGTTGGCCAATAGCTATTGTTTTTAATTTAAATTTATCTATTAAATCAAAAATGGATTTTTCCTGATTCTGTGACGGTTTAAAAATAAAAATATCAGAATTATTATCATTAGCAACTTTAATAGCTCCATTTAGTCCATTTGAAATTTCAAGAACATTTAAATTTGAAGGCATTGTGGATATATCATCAGCTACGATTGTGACTTCAATATATTGCGAAAAATATTTTTTGAGAAAAAAGGGAATTGCTACTTGTAGATATTCCGTAGCGCCACATCCAGGATTGCCCTTATCTGGCTCATTAAATAATACTTTAGGAAGATTTTTATTTGGGCAGTAAAAGAAAACCTTCATTTAATTATTTTTAAATCTAAATCAATTTATGCACTCAATATATTTTATAAAATGAGGTTTAGGAGGAAATTTAAATATTGATATTTTCTTAATCTGTAATATTTGAATTTATAGAATTTATTTCTTTATATCCTTCTTGTGAATTATTTTTGAATACCTGAAGAGTCAGCATAGAAGGTTTAATTAGCAAAATAATTGCTATAAAAAATCTGTGTAAAAAATTTCTTCCTAAAATAAAGTCAAAAAATAATATTTTTATATTTGCAATTTTAATTCCATCTATAATTATCAAATCTATAATATCTTTGTCAGAAAGTATTGGGGAAAGAAGACCAAATCTATCGGCGAATCTTTCTATAAAAAAATCTCTCTTTAGAAATTTTTCTTTATCTAACGTATAAGCTATTATTTTATAAATAGAAACCCTTTTTTTAGATTTATAAATTTTGCAATGCAACTTACTTTCAGAATTTTTAAAAAAATATATTCTAGTCATGATATTTAGGTTTTTTTATTTGTATACTATTTTGATTTAATAAAAACCACTTAATATTTTTATCAATATCATTATCATTTTTTTTATAAGCAATATATTCATCTTCTTCAGAAATTATTCCTAATTTTTTATTTTTTTTAAAATTTCGAGAAATTTTTTTATACTTATTATGATCTTTTGTATTTCTTATATATTTAAAGATATCTAATTCAAAGAGTCTAAATTGATCCTTGCCATTAAAAAAAACATCAATAAAATTTGATCTATAATAAGCAATCAAATTCAAAAAATCTAGATTTCTGTTATCAATATATTTTCTAACAGACCAACCACCGATTCCTTTAACATTAAGTCGATATTTCATCTGATTAATATACCTTTCTATTTTAATGAATAAGTCATTTTTTGAAGACGCTAAAATATGATAAAGAGTTAAACCACAAAAATATGGCGTAATTTTTTTTCTAAAAAGATATTTTTTTTCCGATATACTATGACCTCCCGTACCTACAGCAAAATCACAGGTTATTCTTGCCAAGTTTAATGCCACTTTCTGATTAGGATTTATATTTGAAGTAAAGAATATTTGATCATATTCAGAAAGATTAAATAAATCATTTTTTTCTTGATTAAAACAAAAACCATTTAGCCAATTAAATCCAATTACTTTCTTATTTTTAAACTCATCTGTAAAATGGTTAACCTCTTTAAGATCTTTGAAAGGAAGAAATTCATCTACATCAAGAATAAATAAAAATCCACTTTTATATTTTTTTCTAATATGTCTAGATAATAAAGTTACAGCCTCACCTTGAAATTGAGCATTAAATTTAAAGTCAAAAACTCTTATCTTTTCTGATTCAAATCTTCTTATAGAATTTTCCGAATTATGATCAATAAACCAAATTTTATCTACACATTTCAGATGATAAGTAATAAAATCTGCAAGATATTTATCACCATCTTTAACCATACAAACTATATGATTCATGAATTTATAGAGAATCCTTTAGGTTTTATTTTTGCTTCAAAAGGATAATTAATTAAACTTTTCTCATATGCATAATCTCTTTTTTTTTCAATTAATGAAGCTAAATTAAATTTATTTATTAATTCAATTGCATTACCTCGATTTTGTGATCTGTATTTCATAAATTCATTCCAAGATATTATATTTCTTTTTCTTTTTTTTAAGTATATTAATAAACAAATAGGTATAAAAAAGAATCTTAATAGCCTTACTACAAAAGTATAGGTCGTGTTCCTTGGAGAAAAGATTAAAGAGCTCAAAAATATTTTATTAATATCATCGGAATAAAGAACGTCATATTTTGATTGAGACCAAAGGTCTTTTAAAGATTTTATTCTTGTTCTATTTTTTTTCCTCTTCAATCTTTGATGAATAATGGAATGATCAATAAATAAAACATCACTGTTATAAGCAAGTCTATACATAAGATCCCTATCTTCTCCTCTATAAATGTTTGAATAACCCTTTGACTTCCAGAAAATTTCTTTAGTTGTAATTGCCAAATGATTTCCAATTAAATATTTTTTTATATTAAGTTTATATCGGATATATATATAATAATTAATAATATCTTGAATGCCTTCAAGCCAAATATCATCTGCATCTACATGCAAAAGTATAACTTCACTTTTTGCATAATTTACAGATATATTTCTAGTCTCACCTAACTTTCTTCTTGGATCTCTTTTGAATTTAATATAATTAATTCTATTAATATTGTTTGAAATATTTTCACAAATTAAAGAAGTATTATCAGTTGATCCATCATCAATAATTACTATCTCAACATTCTCGGATGTATTTTTCAATAAACTATTTATACAGCGTTCAATAGTATCTCCCATTTGATAAGTGCAAATACAAATTGAACAAATATATTGCATTTTAATTAACTGGTTTTGCATAAAAATTAGGACCCAATTTCCAGTCATTATATTGAGGATAAAATTTTGTAATTGGTTTCAATCCATTTTTTCTTATGAATCCAATTTCATAACCATACTTTTTAAAAAACTCGTAAAAATCTCTTAGTAATATTCTACGATCCAAAGCTCGATGAGTATATTCAAATTGAACAAATTCAATTTTTTTATCTTTAAATAAATCCTCAAAGCCATTTAATGCATCAAGGTCAAAACCCTCTAAGTCCAGTTTTAAAAAATTAATAAAATTAATATTATTTTTCTTACAGTACTCATTTCCAGTGGTTGTTATTATTTCCTTTTCAAAATATTCCCAATCTAATTCTATAGGTGTCCCTAATAAACTATTTCTGGTAGAATCATCCGGATAAAAAATTGCTTTACTAGTGTCAGACTTCCTATCTAAACCAAAATTATTTATTAAAATTCTCTTATTATGAGAAAACCTTTTCTTACATTTTTCTATCATGTTGCAATCAATATCAAAAAGATGAATTTCATAGTTTTTAATATTATTTTTTTCAAATCTTAAAACAATATCATTACTATAATCTCCTCTATTAGAACCACCATCAAAAACTATATATTTCTTATTTGAACAACTTTTAATTAATTGTTTATCTAGTAATTCATGTTCGCCATTCCTATCACTAAAATAACTGAATTCAAAGCCCTTTATACCATGCATTAATGCAAAAACAATTTTTCTAAAATTACGAGAAATAAATCCATCTCCCCTCAAACTTTTCCCTATCTTTATAACCAATATTTCTCTTAATTTCATATTTAAATAAATTAATAATTTAGGGAATAAATTTATATGCACTAAGACTAGCATCCTTAAGGATATAAACTTTATCACAGAATCTAAGATTATTTTTTCTATGAGTAATTTGAATTATGGTAGTTTCTGTTAAAAATTTCTTTATTGATTGCATTACTTTTTCTTGGGTAAAATCATCTAGAGCACTTGTAGCTTCATCAAGAATTATTAAACTAGGAAGCTTATATAATGCTCTTGCAATTGCTAATCTTTGCCTCTGACCTCCACTCATTTTGATTCCACCCTCACCAATAATTGTTTCATATGAGTTTTCAAGAGAATTTATATATTCTTCAAGGCATGATACTTTTGCAACTTTTCTAATAAGATCAATTGAATATTTTTTGCCCGATTTGCAAAATGCAATATTTTCAGCAATTGATGCGTTACTCAAATATATAGTCTGCGGTACGTGGGAAATCTGCCTATTCCAATCTAAACGTTTTTTAGAATCCAATATTTTATTATCTATATATATTGAACCTAAAGATGGTTTCACAAGACCAAGTATAATATCAGTAAGGGTACTTTTTCCCACTCCAGTTGATCCAACAATTCCAATATTTTGACCTTTTTTTATTTCTATAGAAACATTTTCTAAAATATTAAATTTACCTTTAGGATATTTGAAATGAATATTTTTTAGTGAAATTGAATTTTCAAACTTAACTTTATGGATATTTTTTGTATTTTTTTCACTATTAATTTTTCTTTCGTAACTTAAGCCATTAGATACTATTTTAAGAGATTCACTAGCCCCCACTATCCCCATCCAACCATTAAAAAGCAAATTTATGGATGGTAATAGTCTTTGAGCCCCCAAAGCTAATACTGCAAGTGATGATATTATTGGTCTCTCACTAAGAATACTTATTAAAGCAAAAAATGAAAAAATGCATATCGCGAAGGCTTCTAAAAGAAATCTTGGTGATAAGGATAAGAATTGCTGTAACGCTTTAGTTTTTAACTCTTGTTTAGAATTTGAGTAAAACTCATTTTCTAAATATTTTTGGGAACTATCAAGAATTATATCTCTGATTCCACCAATACCTTGTTGAGCTACCCTAATCCTAGAAGCTGTAGTTTTTACAATAACTTTTGAAGCATTTAATATGATCTTCTGTGAGCAAATAGCAATAAGACCATATAAAAATATAAATAAGATAGAGGTTATAATAGTTAATGTGAATTGTAATTTCAAAAGAGCAATTATAATTCCCAAAGATAAGATAAAGGATCCAATAAATTGGAAAAAAGATCTTATCGCACTTCCAGAAGCTGGAACATGATTAGCTAGTGCACTTAAAATATTCTCGCTTGAATTATCAACAAAATAACTATAATCATTTCGAATAATATTACTAAAATATTTTGTTCCTAAATAAGATTCTAAATCAGCTGCGACCATAGAATTCTTTCTAATATAAAAAATTCTAAAAAATGAACTCAAACATACTGATATTGAAAGTAATATTGAAAGCCAAAATAAATCTTTTGATACTTCTTTTTTTATGATTGAACTTAAAAATAATGAGAATACACTGATTGGATTCTGATTATTATCACCAGTTATATTTGATATGAATTCGCCAAAAATTATCAAAAAGTTAAATTCCAAAAATGAAGTCAACAAAATTAAAAAGATAAGGAAAACTATATTTAATTTAATCTTTCTTGGCAATCTCTTGAAAATAAATATAACTTGGTATAAACCTGGGATTAAATGCCATATTAATTTTCTAAATCTACAAGAGATCAAATTCATTATTTAAAACGTAAATTATTTTTAAAAACTATTATATCTTGGAATAAATAATAGGATAGCTTTTAAAATATAATCACAAATTAATGTTAGGATCTTTTAAATAGTATTTCATAGATTAAAGCTTAAGTCTAAGGATACAAATGTTTTTCAACTTCAGTTCTCTTGAAATATTAGTTATTTTAGCTATTTCTTCTTTTGTTTTTACAATTATTCTTCAACCATATATTGTAAAGCTAGGGAACAAACTACAAATAATAGATTCACCAAGTCCTAGGAAACAGAAAAAAAAATCTTTAGTAAGAATTGGAGGGATTGCTTTAATATTTGGATATTTTGTTTCCCTAATAATTTTATTTTCTTTAACTGACTTAAATACCCTCAGTAAAAATAATCTTTTAATATTATTTATCTCCTCATTTTCTATATTTTTATTGGGTCTAATAGATGATCTGAAAAATATTTCACCATTCATAAGATTATTTATTCAAATTTTAATTTCTATAGGAGTTTGGAATGCTGGGATAAAGATTGATAGTATCAACGTCACATGGATTAATGTACCAATTATTGAGTTAAATAGAGTAATAAGTTTATTTTTAACTTCAATTTGGATAGTAGGAATAACAAATGCCATTAATTGGATGGATGGTCTAGATGGCTTAGCTTCTGGGATAACTGGACTTGCTTCTTTAGGTATATCAACATTAGCTTTTCAAAATGGGCAGTTCTTTGAAGCCTATTTATCTATTATCCTAGCTGGATGTTGTTTTGGGTTTTTAAGGTTAAACTTTTTCCCTGCAAAAATTCTTATGGGTGATGGAGGATCTTACTTTATTGGTTTTAATATCGCTTTTATAAGTTTATTAACAATCACTACTAAGATAAATCCTATCGGTTTATTTGCACCAATATTGACTTTAATAATACCTATATTTGATATGAGTTATGTTATGTATACAAGACTTTCAAGAGGGAAGTCCCCTTTTCTAGCTGATAGAGGTCACATTCATCATAGATTAATAAAATTAGGGTTTTCAGAGTTAGGTAGTGTTGTTTATTTATATGGATTGACTCAGCTTTTTACTGTTATTGCAATTTGTCTAGGATCTTCTGATAATGGAATTTATATTATCTTTTTACTGGGATCATTCTTCATGTCATTTTTTACATTTATTCTTGCAAAAAAGGTTCTATAAAAGTATTTTCCTAAAATAATTTATAGTTTGATCTAAACCCTGATCTAATTCAACTTCAGGTTGCCAGCCATATTTTGCTTTTGCAATTTCAATAGATGGTTTTCTTTTTAAAGGATCATCATTAGGTAATTGTTTATAAATAATATTTAAGTCAGCATTGATTTTATTTTTTATTTTTAAAGCAAGTTCTCCTATAGAAATTTCATTTGGATTACCAATATTAACCGGGCCGCAATAATCTCCTTCCATTACTCTTATGAACCCCTCGATAAGATCATCAACGAAACAAAAGCTTCTAGTTTGAGAACCATCTCCATATATTGTAATGTCTTTATCCATTAATGCCTGTGTAATAAAATTACTAACAACTCTCCCATCATTTGGAAGCATTCTTGGTCCATAAGTATTGAAAATCCTTATTACTCTTATACTTAGATCATGCATTCTTTTATAATCAAACGCTAATGTTTCTGAAATTCTTTTTCCTTCATCGTAGCAGCTTCTAATTCCTATCGGATTCACTGAACCTTTATATGATTCAACTTGTGGGTGAATTTCTGGATCACCATAAACTTCACTTGTGGAGGCAAGAAAAATTCTCGCATTTAACCTTTTTGCAAGACCTAGCATATTTAATGTACCCAGAAAACTAGTTTTTGCCGTTTTTATAGGATTAAATTGATAATGAATAGGAGATGCTGGACATGCTAGGTGCCATATTCTATCTCCCTCGAGAAGAATTGGTTCAGTTATATCATGTCTGATAAATTCAAAATTAGAGTTATTAAACAAATGTTCAATATTTTTCTTATGTCCGGTAAAGAAATTATCAATGCAAATAACTTCTTCACCATCATTTATTAACCTATCAACCAAATGAGAACCTAAGAATCCTGCCCCTCCAGTAATTATATTCCTAATTATTTTCTTTTTCATAAAAAAATCTTTTTTTACTTTTTTTAATCCAGATGTTATTGAATAGGTTTCTTCTTTAGGTTATTATACTGATCTAAAACCTGGGCTATATGCATTTATATTTAATCATAAAAAAAAAACATAAAGTATATTTTTTTAAGTCTTTTGATATATATAATTGACAGAATTAAGTATAAAAATTCTTTAATATTATTTAATATCATTTTTTACTTAAAAAGAAAACCATTTAAATTTGGATATGATTCAAAAAATAATCTCTTTTTTTTTAAAGACAATCAAAGAAAACATTATTTTTCTAACAAAATAAGAGGACTCAATTTATATTCTTCAGGCTTAAATTTCAGAGCTAATCAGATAGCAGATTCATATAAATTAAATAAAATAAATTTTAAATTTACAGACTTAGTAATTGATTGTGGAGCTAACTATGGAGATCTATGGTTATATTTGCGAGACAAGATTAATCAAGAAAATTACATAACTTTTGAACCAGGGATTAATGAATATAGAGCTTTACAAAAGAACGTACACAAAAAAAATAATCATAATTTAGGTTTGGGGGAAGCCGAATCTAAGAGAAACTTTTTTATTAATGAAAAAGATGCCGATTCAAGCATAATAGAACCAATTATTTATGATCAAATTTGTGAGATTCAAACTACAACACTAAATAGTTTTTTCAATAATCAAAAGATTGAATATGTTAAACTTCTAAAATTAGAGGCAGAGGGTTATGAACCAGAAATTCTTTTAGGCAGCGATAAGGTTTTAAATAAAATTGAATATATTGCAATTGATGGTGGATATGAAAGAGGAAAAAATTTAGAAGAAACATTATCAAAACAATTAAATTTTTTAGCAGAAAATAATTTTGAAATTATAGAAATAAATCTTAAATGGGGAAGAGCTTTGTTAAAAAAAAAATAATTTAAGAAGGTTTCTTTCCTAAAAAAGAAGAAGTAGGAACCGACAAATCTTTATCAGTATATTTTTTAAAATCGTTATTTAATAATCTTCTCTTAGTAGGTAATTTTTTCCATTTACCAAAATATTCTTTTTCAAGTGAAAAGCCATTTAACTTAAAAATCATATGCATTTCAATAGCAGGAATCCTATTTGTATAAAAACCTGAATTAGCAAAAAGATTAGATTCCCATAATTTTTCAGAAAATCTTAAATTATTAAGCCCCTCATCCAAATGGTCTTTATAGTTAATATTATGAGATATTACTCCGTTAGGTTTTAGGATTCGGAACATTTCTTTTACGAGCTTAATTAAATCCTTTTTCCTAACGTGTTCCATAACTGAATGTGAAAAAATATAGTCAATTGAATTATCTTTTATTTTTCCAATACTTTTTAAACCGTTAGTTAAATAATTTGCGTTATAGAAATACAAAACATCTGAAAATTTTTCAAAAGATCTACCAAGCTTTTTATTGAAAAATTTCTCTTTTTCTAATTCTTTATGAAGTTTGTAATATATTTCATGATTTTTTGTCGCGTATTCTTTTACATCTAAAAAATAAAATTCTTTTTTAGTATATTTTCTTGAATAAACCATACTAAATAAACTATCACCTGGTCCTATTTCCATAATTATAGGGTTTTCAATTTCATTTATTTTCCTCATATCATGAAAGTGACCTTCAAATATTCTTCTTGAATATTCAAAGTTTTCCATTTTGCCATGCTTAAAAATATTTACTTTTTTCCAAAATCTATATGGTATGGGTAAACGAGAGATTATAATTTTTATAATTATTTTTAAGAGCCACATTTTTTTAAATTGAAAAATTTAATTTTTTCTGCCATATTTATCTGCAAATCTGATAATATCATCTTCTCCTAAATAATCTCCGCTTTGAATTTCGATTAAAGTTAAAAGTTCATTTTCGTTATTAGACAATCTATGTTTAGATCCTAAAGGTATATATATACTCTGATTCTTATTTAAAACATTTTTTTCTCCATTGATTTCAACCAAAGCAACGCCACTTACTACTATCCAATGTTCTGTTCTATGATTATGTAATTGAAGAGAAAGAGATTCGCCTGGTTTTACAATAATTTTCTTAACTTGCCAGTTTACTCCTTCCGCAATTGAAGTGTAATTGCCCCAAGGCCTAAATATTGTTTTATGCACAGTAGCACTAGGATCTCCCTTATTTGATAGTTCCTCAACTAAATCCTTAACTAATTGAGCTTGGTCTTTTTTTAATACCAAAAAAGCATCGTTGGATTCTACAACAATCAGATCTTCTATGCCAATCCCAACAATCAATTTATTTTCGCTCCTTAAATATGAATTTTTTGTCTTTTTTACAATTACTTTTCCTAGAGTTGCATTTCCTGCACAATCTTTTTCTGAAATATCCCACATAGATTCCCAGCTACCAATATCATTCCATTTTGCGTTAAGTGGTAAGACAGTTCCTAATCTAGTTTTTTCCATAATTGCATTATCAAAAGAAATTTTTTTGCATAAGGAAAAATACTTTTTATCTAACCTCTGAAAATCAAGATCTATATTTGTTTTTAATAATGACTTCTGACAAAATTTTAAAATATCAGGTTGATAATTTAAAACCTCACTTAATAAGGTGCTTGCCTTGAAAAAGAAAATTCCACTGTTCCAAGAAAACCTTTTATCTGAAATAAACTCTTTCGCCTTAATTTCATTAGGTTTCTCTATAAATCTAACTATTTCCTCTCCATTAATATCTTTACTGCTTAATTCATTTTTTGACTCTATATATCCAAAACCGGTTTCGGCTTTATATGGGGTTACTCCAAAAGTAACTATTCTCCCTGAATTGACATAATCTTTAGCTTTTTGCAAGGCATTATGAAAAGTCTGATTATCCTGAATAATATGATCTGCAGGTAAAACTAAAATGTTGGGATCGGTATTATCCTCATTTGCTTTTAGACAAGCCGCAGTTATTGCTGGGGCTGTGTTTCTACCAATAGGTTCAAGGAGTATTGATTTAGCATTTATTTTTATATTTCGAAGTTGTTCTGCAGTAATAAACCTATGTTCATCATTACAAACTATTATTGGTGCATCTATTTCTTCAAAATTTCTGATTCTATTTAAAGTACCTTGGAGAAAAGATATTTTTTCGTTTTTGTCTATATCTAAATATTGTTTTGGGAAACTAGCTCTTGAAAGCGGCCATAATCTTGAACCAGTTCCACCACATAATATTATTGGTAATATTTTATGACTCATAAATCCTTCAATGAGATTAAATTGATTCTTCTGATTATAAAGTCAGCTTTAGTATTGCATTACTAAAAACTTATAATCTTATAAATTTTCTATCTTAATAGTATCCTTTATACCATTGAGCAAATTTTCTAATACCATCCTCTAAATTAGTATCTGGAGAAAAATCTATCCATTCATTAATCCTTGATGAATCAGAAGAGGTAATTTGTACATCACCTTTCTGTATTTCCATAAAATTTTTTATAGCTCTAACTCCTAAATTATCTTCCAATAAATTAATAAAATCCATCAATTTTATAGGATTATTATTACCTACATTAAATATCCTAAATGGTGCATTGGATAAACAAGGTTTAGAATAATAGTTTTCAATATCTTCCATTCCTTTCGCAGGTTTATAGCAACACCTAAAAACAGTTTCGGCAACATCATCGATATAAGTAAAATCTCTAATCATATCACCATAATTAAATACATTTATTTTTTCTTTATTTAAGATGGCTTTAGCAAATAGCATTGGAGCCATATCAGGCCTTCCCCATGGACCATAAACCGTAAAAAATCTTAACCCAGTTGAAGGAATTTTAAAAAGATGGCTATAAGAATGAGCCATAATCTCATTAGATTTTTTTGTTGCTCCGTAGAAACTAATTGGATGATCAACGTTATCTGTCTCTTTGAAGGGTACTTTTTTATTGCTTCCATAAACTGAACTACTTGAAGCAAAAATAAAATTTTTAATACTGTTATTTCTACAGAATTCAAGAATATTATGAAATCCAACCAAGTTAGATTTAACATAATCACTTGAATTTAAAATGGAGTTCCTTACTCCAGCTTGAGCGGCCAAATGTATTACTATCCGTATCGAATAAAGTTTCGAGATTTTTTCCAAATCTTCATTATTTTCTATAGATATTTTGTGAAAGAACCAATTCCCTTTATCAAATTTCTTAATTTCTAATAAACGAGCTTTTTTTAAATTTGGGTCATAATAACTATTCAAATTATCAATTCCAACAACTTGTTCACCCTCGTTTAATAAACGCTTAACTATTTCAGACCCTATGAAGCCAGCTGCTCCAGTAACTAAAAATGTATTTCTATTTTTTTTCATTAAGATCCGAGAATAAAAAATATAAATTTTGATTATTTATCATAACCTCTTGGATTGTTACATTTCCAATTCCATCCATCCTTACACATATCATAAAGATTTCTTTTGGGAATCCAATTAAGCACTTCGATGGCTTTTTTGTTATTAGCAACTATTTCCGGAAGATCTCCACATCGTCTTTCTGAGAAGACATAGGGAATTTTAACTTTATTTACACTCTCAAAGGCATTAATGAGTTCTAAAATACTAGTTCCTTTACCTGTTCCTAAATTAATATTTGTATATTGCGGTGCAGATTTAAATAAATAATTTAAAGAAGTCATATGCCCGTCAGCCAAATCCATAACATGTATATAATCTCTTATACAAGTACCATCTTTAGTATCCCAGTCATTACCAAATATCCTAAATTCTTTTGAATCATTAAATGCAGCATTCAGAATTAAAGGGAAAATATTATTTGGTTCTCCATTTGGATTCTCACCAATAACTCCAGAAGGATGAGCTCCTATTGGATTGAAATATCTTAAATTACATATTCTCCATTTATTTGGAGAGCTTTTAAAGGTATCTTCAAGTAATCTTTCAACAGATAATTTTGTATTTCCATAAGGATTTATAGGATCTAAAAGTGAATTTTCTTTAAAAGGCAGTTTGTTATTGTGAGAGTAAACAGTTGCACTACTACTAAAAATCAAATTATAACAACTGAATTTATCCATAATTTTTAAAAGATTAATGGTACCAACTAAATTTGTTTCCCAATAATTAATTGGATTTTTGATCGACTCGGCAATTGATTTCAAACCTGCGAAATGAATCACTGCATCTATTTTATTTTTCCGATAAATTTTTTCAAATAGTTTATATAAGAAATCAAGACTTATAATGTCTCCTTGGAAAATATCTAAATTTTTTTCAAAGTTACCTGACTTTTTTTTTAATAAAATTTTTACCTTTTCTAAGCTTTCAAAAGAGCTACTTGTAAAGGAATCAAGAACGATAATTCTATTGTTATTTTCCAATAATGATAAACAGGTATGACTACCAATGAACCCAGCACCTCCAGTTACCAAGATGTTTTTCATAATTATTATTTAATTAGATAAATATTAAATATTCATCAATTTTCATATTAAAAGTACTTTTCATTTGAGGTCATATTATCAAAACAAAAAGAATTATCAAAATAAATTTTTTAGTTTTGTAGTATTATTTTTAAAATATAATTAAATAAGGTAATTAAAATCTTGAGAAATTTAAGTTATTTATTAGAAACTTAATTATGAAAAATGGAGATTCTGCTTTACGCAAAGTTGCATTAATAACCGGAATTACAGGACAAGATGGAAGCTATCTTACTGAATTTTTACTTGCAAAGAATTACGAAGTTCATGGTATAAAGAGGAGAAGTTCCTCTTTTAATACACAGAGAATTGATCACCTTTATCAAGATCCACATCTAGAGAACCCTAACCTTGTTCTTCATTATGGTGATCTTACAGATAGTGCAAATATTTTAAAAATAATTAAAAAAGTTCAGCCTGATGAAATTTACAACTTGGGAGCTCAGAGCCATGTAGCTGTAAGTTTTGAATCCCCAGAATATACTGCTAATTGTGATGCTTTAGGTGCTTTAAGATTGCTTGAATCAATAAAAATACTTAATTTAGAGAAAAAAACTCGTATTTACCAAGCCAGCACTAGTGAGTTATTTGGGAAAATATATGAATCCCCTCAGAAAGAGACGACCCCTTTTTATCCCAGAAGTCCGTATGGAGTTGCAAAATTATACGCTTATTGGATAACAATAAACTATAGAGAAGCATATGGAATCTTTGCTTGCAATGGAATTCTTTTTAATCATGAAAGTCCAAGAAGGGGAGAAACATTTGTTACTCGAAAAATAACAAGAGGTTTAGCAAGAATTGATACTGGTCTGGAGTCTTGTCTATTTCTAGGAAATCTTGATGCAAAAAGAGATTGGGGCCATGCAAAAGATTATGTAGAGATGCAATGGTTGATGTTACAACAAGATAAACCTGATGATTATGTAATAGCTACTGGCAGGATGGAAACCGTAAGAAAATTCATAGAAATAAGTGCAAAAAAATTAGGATGGGGAAAAGATGAATTATCAGAAGCAATTATTTGGGAAGGTAAAGGGGAAGACACAATAGGAAGGAGATCTGATACAAATGAGATTGTCATAAGAGTTGATAAAAGATATTTCAGGCCAACTGAAGTTGAAGAACTAAAAGGAAATACCACAAAAGCATATAAAAAACTCAATTGGGAACCAACTACTACTTTAGAAGAATTAGTAAGTGAGATGATAGATCATGATAAAGAGGAGGCCAATAAAGAATCAATATTAAAGAAAAAGGGATTCCAGATAATCAGCTCGATGGAGAACCCCCCTTCAATAAAAAACTGAAAATAAGTATGGAAAAATTAATTTCTAAAAATGAAAAAATTTTCATAGCAGGCTCAACTGGGATGGCAGGTAGCGCTATTAAAAAACAACTTATTAAAAATAATTATGGAAATATCCAGCACGGAGGAGTAATACTTAGTCCAAATAGAAAAGAGCTAGATCTTTTTGATACTGAATCAGTTAAAAATTGGTTTTCAATAAATAATCCTTCTGTGGTTATTTTAGCCGCAGCAAAAGTTGGAGGGATAAAAGCTAATTCCTCCTATGGCGCTGATTTCCTTCTTGAAAACTTGAAAATACAAAATAATGTCATTGAGGCTGCATGGAGAAATAGCGTAAAAAGATTAATTTTCCTCGGTAGTAGCTGCATTTACCCACGTAATTGTGATCAACCAATAAAAGAAGAATTCTTATTAAATAGTCACCTAGAACAAACCAATGAAGCATACGCAGTAGCTAAAATTGCTGGTTTAAAGTTATGTGAACATTTAAATATACAATATGGTTTTGACGCAATTTCATTAATGCCAACCAACCTTTACGGTCCTGGAGATAATTACCATCCCGAAAATAGTCATGTAGTGGCATCCTTAATTAGGAGATTTTTAGAAGCAAAAAATTGTAATTATGAATCGATAACCTGCTGGGGAACAGGTAATGTTTGGCGAGAATTTTTACATTCAGATGATTTAGGCTCTGCAGTAGTATTTGCTCTTGAAAATTGGGATCCAAAAAGTATTGACGCCCCAAAAGATAATGAAGGAAAGCCACTTTATTTTCTAAACGTAGGAACTGGTAAAGATATAACAATAAAAAATTTATCAGAATTAATTTCTGAACTTGTAGGATTCCAAGGTATTACAAAATGGGATACGTCAAAACCTGATGGGACTCCAAAAAAACAATTAGATATTAGTAAAATTTCCAAACTAGGGTGGGAACCAACTATTTCATTAAAACAAGGACTCAAAAGAACAATTAAAGAACTTACAAATGAAAAACTTTTTAAAAATCTTTGAAAATGCGGATTTATTTTAAATTATAGTCTTAAACAAGTAATTATTAATTCCAAATAATTTAGTACTTAATAGATTAATAATTTATTGTTATTATTTTCAAAAAAATGTATATTGTTCAAAGTCAAATATTAAATTGAAAAGTAAAATAAACCTACCAAATTTAGAAAATTGTTCAATAAGCGTAATTGGTTTAGGTTATGTAGGTCTTCCTCTTGCTGTTTCTATTTCTGAAAATGAACTATGTAAAGTTACAAAAAAACGATTAAGAAGACAGGTAATAGGATTTGATATTTCATCTAAACGTATAAATGAATTATTAAATGGATATGATAAAACAAATGAAGTATCGAGCAAAAAATTAAAAAAATTAACTATTAATTTCACTAATGATCAAAAAAACCTTCAGAAAGCTGATGTGTTCATAATTACAGTCCCAACTCCCATTGATGATAAGAAGAACCCTGATTTATACGCACTTAAAAATGCCACTAAGATGGTAGGGGAAATTCTAAGTCAAAAAAGAAATAAATTTAAGCCAATAATAATTTATGAGAGTACAGTCTTCCCAGGAGCTACCGAAGAAATTTGCGTTCCGATCATAGAAGAATATTCAGGTTTGAAATTTAATGAAGAATTTGTTTGTGGATTTAGCCCAGAGAGAATAAATCCTGGAGACAAAAGTCATACTTTAGATACAGTCATAAAAGTAACTAGTGGGAGTGATGAAGATTCATCTAGCTGGATAAATAATTTTTATTCTTCATTTATTTCAGCAGGAACTTTTAAAGCCTCGAGTATAAAGATCGCAGAAGCAGCAAAAATTATTGAAAATACTCAAAGAGATTTAAATATTGCCCTTATGAACGAGTTTGCAAAAATCCTTGAAAAGTTAAATATTGATACTTTAGATGTTTTAAAAGCTGCTGAAACAAAATGGAATTTCTTACCATTTAAACCTGGATTGGTTGGTGGTCATTGTATAGGAGTTGACCCTTATTACTTAACATTCAGAGCCCAAAAAGAAGGATATTACCCAGAAATTATCTTATCAGGTAGATCAGTAAATGACTTAATGGGTTTTTGGGTTGCAGAAAAGCTTAAAAAAGAAATGAAAAGCAGGGGTAAAGTACTGAAAGAATCGAAGGTCTTAATTTTAGGATTAACTTTTAAAGAAAATTGTAATGATATGCGAAATACAAAAGTTATAGATATTGTTGAATCTTTAGAAAAAAGCAATATAAAGATTTTTATTGTTGACCCCTATGTAGACTTGGAAGATGCAAATGAAAAATTTGATAATAAGGTCTATTCAGAATTTCCAAAAAATATGAAATTTGAAGCATTGATTGTTGCTGTAAAACATAATCAATTTGTTTCTTTAAAGAAAAATGATTGGAAAGAACTGATCGAGGATGAAGGAATAATATTTGACTTAAAAGGAATTGTGCCCAGAGATTTATCATCAATACGGCTTTAGATTTTTTGTATAATTTTGATGTGATAAAGTTGATTCTTCTTAATTATTTTAAATTGTGAAGAGTTTAAAGAATTCTTTATTAAATATATTTTTAATTTTAGGTTCAATTTATTTACCTCTTTTTTTTTACAGTGTTTACCATCTCAAATTTAATTATCCTGAGAAAATGTTGATCTATTTAAAAAGAAGAGTTAATGAAGATCTAAATTTGAAATTAAAAGCATTAAAAGAAGGTAAAAAGCCTATATATTATCCAGGACTTTCAAGAGAACTTACAAGCAATTTTGAGGTATATCCAATTGGTTCTCTACCAAATCAAGAATCATTTTGTTGCAATGAAGGTTATGGTTTAATAGAGCATAAAACAGATAGATTTGGATTAAGAAATGATGATAATGTTTGGAATAAAATTTTAAATGAGAAAAATATATTTTTTATAGGAGATTCTTTTACATATGGAGAATGTGTAAGTAATAATGAAACAATTCCAAGTCTTGTATCTAGTTTTAGTGGAATTCAATCAATTAATCTTGGGATGGGTGGTAATACTCCATTTGAATATGAAGCACTTTTAAAAAACGTTGTTAATCCTTTATTAGAAAAATCAAAGACTGATCAATTTGTAATTATGACTTTTAACTATAGTGATAATATTCCTAAAAATCTTGACATTAGAAACCATATTGAAGAATCAAATCAAATAATTCATATTGATGAAAAAAATAACGTTAAGCCTACTAAAGAATATTCAAAAACAATTTCCAAATTGATTCATGAAAATTATCCAAATACAAAATTGGGTAGAATTCGATCACTAAGATTTGAAATTTTCAAAAATACTAAAGTTTATAATTCATTAACACTCGTCCCCATAAGAAACTATATTGACGTTTTATCAAGAAAATTTATAAATTTTTCACAACAAAAAACAAATAATTATTCTTTCCCTGCAGCAGAAAGTATCGAATATCTTTCAAATATATGTAAAGCAAATTGTAAGTCAGCCATTGTTTATATTCCACCATATGATTTTTTTGATAAAGAATTTGAAAAATTCTTAAAAAATAAAGCTGAAAGTAAAAAAATAAAATTTATCTCGGCTTCCAAAATTATTAAAACTTTTAATAAACCTGACTTCGCACCAAAAGGACGTCACCTGTCAATTAACGGATATAAAAAAGTTTCTGAATTAATTTATGAAGAATTGATTAAAAATAAAAATTATTTGTGAGAGTAATACGCTTTTCATCTATCTACTTCATATGAGAAATCTACATTTCTTTACTTCAATTTTAAAGAAGCCTTTTGCAAAACTAATTAACTTAAAATTATCAGGTACATATCTTATCTCAAATTCTTTTCTTATACACTAGATTTTAGATCCCAGCTTTGACATAAGCATTCTTTTTTTAACCATTTTCAGTCGTTTAACAGGATTATCCTTAGCTACTTTATTACCCCAAAAAACACTTCTAATCCTTTACCTAATTGAATTTTTAAAGAAGGTGCTGAATTACTTCAGAACTGTTCCAGAATGCCTCTACCAACTTGCAAATCTCTAGGTGCATTTTCAGGTGCAGAATCCATTAATCAAACGTTATAAAGTACTATAGGATTTATAGCAGTTATGAAAAAAATCTTTAGATTAATTAATAACTGTTATTTTGTGATTTGGGGTCATAGCTCAGCTGGTAGAGCACCTGCATGGCATGCAGGGGGTCAGGG
>MDTG01224603.1_pt1 | contig 25787 bp, 24 predicted proteins | sample 811421 | NCBI WGS metagenome assembly MDTG01 (sample SAMN05326645, study PRJNA326480) | marine metagenome | isolation source: seawater | place: Pacific Ocean: South East | collected 2011
CCACCGTGGTGTCGGGCATCCGCGCCGATCGGGTCGTGTCGGTACCGCTCGACAGCGAACAGGCCAAGGACGTCACGGCCGTCCTGGCCGAAGCCCAGATCGATCCGGACGAACCGGACGGGGACGAACCGCTGATCGGGTTCCATGTGGTGCTGAAGAACGATGAATCCGACGATGAGTAGGGAGTCCGACACGTCGGACCGACGGTCATTCCTTCAGGCGGCCATCTGCATGGTCGCCGCCACACAGGCCCTCGGATCCGATCCGGATCCGAAACCAGAGGAGAAAATGGTGAGCAGCGATCCCCTGTTTCGAATCTCGCTGGCCCAGTGGTCCCTGCATCGGACCATCCGCGCGGGAGATCTTGATCCGATGGAGTTCGCCGCATGCTCGACGGGCACCTTCGGAATCAGCGGTCTGGAATACGTCAACAGCTTCTACAGGGAACGGCGCGACGACGCATCGCTTCCAAGCGAACTGAAGCAACGGGCAACCGACAACGGCGCCACCAGTCTCCTCATCATGGTGGACGGCGAAGGACGCCTCGGTGCTCCCGACGAGGATGAACGCGCCGATGCCGTGGACCGCCATCATCGGTGGATGCGGATCGCCAAGACGATCGGCTGCCACTCGATTCGTGTGAATGCGAACTCGGAGGGCACCCCCGACGAACAGATCGCCAGATGTGCGCTGGGCATGGAGCGGCTCCTGCGTCACGCCGACGAACTGGAACTGAATGTGCTGATCGAGAACCATGGCGGACACTCGAGCAACGGTGCGTGGCTCAGCACGTTGATGCGCACCGTGGATCATCCCCGGTTCGGAACCCTTCCGGACTTCGGCAACTTCGTGCTCGACTGGGACACGATGGAGATGTACGACCGGTACAAGGGCGTCACGGAGCTCATGCCGTTCGCCAAGGCGGTTAGCGCGAAGAGCAACGACTTCGACGAGGAAGGCAACGAGACGTCGACCGACTTCGAACGGATGCTGAAGATCGTGCTGGACACCGGATACCGGGGATGGATCGGCGTCGAATACGAGGGAGGCAACCTCTCCGAAGCCGACGGCATCGTGCGGACCCGGGAGCTCCTGATGAAGCACGGAGGACGATCATGAAGGCCGTCACCATCGCGCGTCAGGGCGACCCCGTCGCACCGAACATCGCACTGCAAACCGATCTGCCGAGTCCGGTCGCCGGTCCGGAGGAGGTCGTGGTGCGAACGGAGGCCTCGGCGCTGAACCACCTCGATCTCTGGGCGGGACGCGGACTGCCCGGGCTGAACCTGGAATACCCCAAGATCAGCGGTTCGGACGGATGCGGCATCGTCGAATCCGTCGGCGACGGGGTCGATGCATCGTGGATCGGACGCCGAGTCGTCCTCAACGCCGCCCGATGGATCCGCGGGCCCCTCGCGCCCGGCGTTCTTCCGGCCCATGGAGCGCTCACCATGATCGGTGAGCACGATCCGGGAACCCATCGCGAATGCTTCGTGGCACCGGTCTCGAACATCGTCGACGTCGGCGGGATCGATCCCGTCTCCGCCGCCGCATTCGGACTCTCCCACCTCACGGCGTGGGGCATGCTGGTGAATCGAGCCGGACTGCAGCCCGGCCAGTGGGTGCTCATCACCGGAATCGGGGGCGGGGTCGCGCTGGCGGCCCTGAACATCGCACGGTGGATGGGCTGCCGGATCGTCGTCACCTCGCGACACCAATGGAAGCTGGATCGCGCCCTCGAACTCGGAGCCGAGTTCGGTGTACTCGACGAGGGAGCCGACTGGTCGCGGACCGTGCGGCAATTCACGGGAAAGCGAGGGGTCGACGTGTGTGCCGATTCGGTCGGTCCAGCCATCCACAACGCGTGCATCCGTTCCCTGGCACGACGGGGCACCTTCGTCACCTGCGGTTCCACCACGCAGTGCGACTGTCCGATCGATCTGACCAGGATCTTCTGGAACGAACTGTCGATCCTCGGGTCGTCGATGGGCGACATGGATTCGTTCCGCTCGGTGCTTGCCCTCCTGGGCGACGGGACCATGACCCCGGTCGTCGATTCCACCTGGAAGGCGGACGAGGCCGCATCCGCCTGGGAACGGCTCGAATCCGGCGAACACTTCGGCAAGATCGTGCTGAACTGGTCCTGAATCAGCCGGACGGACGTCGAAATGCCTGTCTCCAGGCGGGATGCGCGCAGGTCACGAGCAGGACGACCGGATAGACGAGTATCAGCCAGCTGCCCACGCTGAAGTCCACCGGACGCAGCACGATCACGAAGACCAGCAGGCCGATGCTGACCAGGGACCAGGCGACGGTTCCCCACCACGCCCACCATCGAATCCGCAGCGTCCCCACACCCATCCCCAGGATCCAGATCGACAATCCGGCGTAGACGACCCCATCGAGGACGATGAGTCTCTCGGCCCGGCGAAGTTCGTCTCCGGTCTGCTGTGCCTGACGCTCCGCACGGTTGGTACGAAACTCCCGATCGGACGCGACCTCCAGGCTCTTCTCCACCGCGTCCAGATTCCGATCGATCTGGAACCCCCCGACCAGTATGACACCCGACAACAGCAACCCCAGCACACCAAAGAAGATGGAGAGCATTCCGATTGCGGTCATCCAACTGCTGCGTCGAGTCACGTGGGTCCTCTCAGACGTGTCGCGTAGACCTGAGAATACACAACTTCCCGAAGGTGGGGACCACCAGTCCGATTCCACGGACGACGGTTGCGTCGCCCGCAGCCCGCGGTAGTCTTGACGATGAAGGACCGGACATGAGCAGCACTTCCATCGAAAAGCAGAGCGCGGACTGGTGGGCGGGCATCAAGGCCTCCATCAACGTCCACGAGCAGGAGATGATCGCCTTTCGTCGTGATCTCCATGCCCATCCCGAACCCTCCGGGGAGGAGCGTCGGACCACGACGCAGGTCGCCGAACGACTGCGCGCGGATGGACTCGTCCCGCGGATCATGGATGACGGCTGCGGCATCGTGGTCGATCTCGAACTCGATCCGGGATCCGACACGTGCTTCGCGATCCGCTCGGATCTCGATTCCGTCGCCGTCGACGACGCCAAGCAGGTCGCCTGGCGATCCACCCGCCCCGGGTGCTGTCACGCCTGCGGACACGACGCCCACACCTCGATGGCGCTGTTCTCGCTGCTCACGCTGCACGAACACGTCGACGCGATCCGCAGCATGAAGCCCGAATGCAACCTGCGCTTCATCTTCCAGCCCGCCGAGGAGACCACGAAGGGCGCACGACGCATGATCGAGCAGCACGCGCTCGACGGGGTGCGCTCGATCATCGCTCTGCATGTCGATCCCTACCTCGAAGCGGGACACATCGGTCTACGAGCCGGCCCCCTGACGGCAAACTGCCTGTCCTTCAGGATCACGGTGACCGGCCGCGGTGGACATTCCGCCCGTCCCTACCAGAGCCTCGATCCGATTCCGGCCGCCACGAACATCGTGAGCATGATGTACCAGCTGTGCCCGCGAAGCATGGACAGCCGGTATCCGCTGGCACTCACCGTCACCTCCATACACGCCGGCAAGGCATTCAACGCCATCCCCGACAGTGCCGAGATCTGGGGAACGATTCGGACCTCCCGGGACGAGGACGAACGGAACGTCAGGGGTCGACTGCAGGACGTGCTGCGGGGCATCGCGACCACGACCGGTTGCGCCGTCGACATCGAATTCCCGCATTCATCACCGGCCACCGACAACGATCGCGATGTGATCGAGCGGCTCTGGGCCGCGGGGGAAGCCGCGCTCGGAGCGGCGCGCGTGTCGCTGGTCGAGATGCCCAGTCTCGGGGGCGAGGACTTCGCCTACTACCAGCAGGTCGTACCGGGCGCGATGGTGCGGCTGGGAACCGCGTTCCAGGATCCGAATGCCAGATTCCCCCTGCACTCCCCGGAGTTCGACATCAACGAATCGTCGCTCGTCGCCGGCGTCCGCTTCCTCTGCCGCGCGGCGATCCGCTCCGTCGTCCCGGAGTGCTGAATCGCCGACGAATCGAGTACAGTGCCGTCGGCGACAAGGAGCCGCCCGACCATGCACAGGAAATTCAAACCTTCCCCGGAACACACCATCGGCGTCGAGATCGAACTCGGACTCGTCGACATGGAGACCAAGGCGCTCGTCAACGAAATCGACTTCCTGCTTGATGCCTGTCCGGCGCAGTGGAAGGACGCCGTGAAGAACGAGTTCATGCAGTCGTACTGCGAATTCAACACCGGCATCTGCCACACCGTCGACGAGGTTCGTACCGACTTCGCGGAGAAGCTCCAGTGGGGATACGAGAAGGCCGCCGAGCGCGGGATGACCTTCCTCTGGAGCGGGACCCATCCCTTCAGCCACTGGAAGGAGCAGTCCCTCTCTCCCGGGGATCGCTACGAATGGCTGATGCAGACGATGCAGTACGTCGCCCGGCGGCTGGTCGTGTTCGGGCTCCATGTCCATGTGGGCGTCGACAGCGGCGACAAGGCCATCCAGATGTGCGATCGACTGCTTCGGCACCTTCCGACGCTCATGGCACTGTCCTCGAATTCCCCCCACTGGCTGGGCCAGGACACCGGACTCCACAGCTACCGATCAAAATTGATGGAATCGCTTCCGACCGCCGGCATGCCCGAGACCATGCGCAACTGGTCGGAATACATGTGGCTGATCGAGCACCTCATCTCGACCGGGTTCATCCACTCCCCGAGCGAGATCTGGTGGGATGTCCGTCCGAGTCCCCAGTTCGGCACGGTCGAGATTCGGGTGATGGACACACCGATCAACATGAAGCACCTGCTCGGGCTCGTCGCCCTCTGCCAGAGCCTGATCGCGGGCATCTCCGAGCACATCGATCGCGGCGCCTACCTCTACGACAGTCATCCGATGATCGCCCGGCAGAACAAGTGGCACGCCGTCCGGTACGGACTGGACGCGAACTTCGTCGACTTCGACACCATGCTCGCCGTGCCCGCCCGGCAGGTGGCGCGAAGACTGGTCGACCAGTGCGCTCCCCATGCGGAACGACTGGGCTGCAGCAACGAACTCGGCTACATCGAGGATATCATCGACCAGGGTTCCGGTGCCGACATCCAGAAGCGCGAGCTCCGGCGCGGCGACATGCAGGCGACCACGCAGGGGATTCTCGATGCGACGGGCCGGCCATGGGAACTCGGCCCCGCCACCTCGCGTTCATGACGACGGCGCGGTTCGTTCGGTGACGAACGATCGGATCGATGCCAGCAGCTGCTCGAAGACCTGGTCCTCGGGGGGACCCGCGTCGATCAGAATCGTTCCCTCGGGGTCTTCTCGAATCTGCTCGAGGTACCCCGCACGAACCCGCTCCTGGAACGCCTGCCCCTTCTCCTCCATGCGATCCGAATCACCACCTCGACGGATGGCCGCGGTGGCGGAATCGACGTCGAAGATGATGGTGCAGTCGGGCCACTGGTCACCGACCGCGATCTGACCGACCGACAGGATGTGCTCCCGGTCGAGTCCTCCGGCCGTGCCCTGGTAGGCGAGGGTGGAGGAGATGAACCGGTCGGCAAGCACCACCGCTCCCCGCGTCCGCGCGGGGGTGATCAGTTCGTCGACCAGTTGACTTCGGCTGGCCATGTACAGGAGCATCTCGCAGCAGATGGTCATCTCGACGTTCGCCGAATCAAGGAGAATCGAGCGGATCTGCTCACCGATCGACGTGCCCCCCGGCTCGCGGACCTCCACCACATCGAGTCCCTGTTCGGTCAGCCATGCGGCCAGGCGACGGAACTGCGTGGTCTTGCCCGACCCGTCGGGACCGTCGAACACGAGAAACCGGCCTTTGAGTTGATCGATCCAGTCCTGCATCGGGATGGATCATCCCCCACCGGAGCCGGATCGGCAACCCCTCCGGCCCCGCGATCCGTACCATTGATGCGTGCGCATCGTGCTTCGAGAATCCGACGGCTCCAGAACGACCCTCGATGTGGATCCGGTCCGTCGGCCGCCGAGGATCCGGGATCTCGAGGATACGCGGGACGTGTTCCTGGAATGGGACCAGGCGCTCGACGACGATGGTCAACTCCGACGCTGCCTCGGATGCGGCGGCCCGCTGTACCGACGGAAGGCGCTTCCCCAACTGACCGGATTCGTGGTGGTGCTGGCATTCGGACTGGCGCTCGTCGGCATTCTGGGATTCGCCGACAACATCCCTCTGCTGATCGGAATGTCCTGCGTGCTTGTCGTGGATATCGGCATCCTGCTCTTCGCACGCACCTATCTGGACTGCTATCGATGCCGGGCTTCGCACCGCAGACTCCAGATCGCCCGCTACCACCGCCCCTGGGATCGATCCACGGCCTCGCGAAACCGGACCCCGGATGCGGAATCCGCGGAGTAGCGAGCCGCTGCACGCCGCAGGCTCCGGACCCCCAGCGATACCATGAGCCGGTGGCGTCCCACGAGGGGGCCCGCCCCAACCATGCCGTGAGGTGCCACTTGCACACCATCAGACGAATCGTCGTGTCCATGCTCATTCTCCTCGTCCTGCCCCGTGCGGGAGCCGAAGTCATCGTGCTCGACGGTGGCGATCGGCTTCAGGGCACGATCGCATCGAACGACGGAACCACCATCACCCTTGACCATTCCGTGCTGGGTTCCCTCAGTCTGCCGATCGACAAGATCGAATCGATCGATGGCAAGAGCGCCGTGGAGTTCCTGACACCGAAGCAAAAGCCGAAGCCGACCGCAGACGGGGTGGAGTCGGATCCGACCACCACCTCCACTCCGTCCCCGGGCACCACCCGGACACCGGCGTCCGACACTCCACCGGCGGAGCGGGTCTGGAAGAACACCTTCACGCTGGCCGGCAGCACCAACTCGGGCACCTCCGACAACGCATCCCTGTTCCTGCAACTGCAATTCGACCGAGACGACGACGTCGAGAAGACTTCAATCAGCTCCTTCTACCGGTTCGCCAGTGCGGACGGTGAAACCAACCAGAGCTGGTTCAACTTCACGGTCGATCAGCTGTGGAAGCTTCCGAAGGTCGACACGACATGGCAGATCTTCGCCGATCTGCAGTTCGACTGGTCCGAATTCAACTCGTGGGAACAGCGCATCTCGCTGCACGCAGGTGGGCAGCACCCGCTGCTGGACATCGACAGGACGACCCATCCCGACATCTGGTACGACTCCCTGAAGATCAACGGGCGGATCGGATTCGGCCCCCGCAAGGAATTCGCCGGCCTGAACACCGACGTGGTTCCCGAGGCGGATCTGGGTGGAAATCTCGACTGGGGGTTGACGCCCACCAGCAGCGTCGTCGCCAGCGCCGCGTTCCTGCCGGATCTCTCCGATCTCGACGTGTACCGGATCAACGCCTCCCTCAACTGGAAGATCAAGCTGGAGGGATTGGACGGATTGGCCATGCAGCTGGGCATGACCTACCAGTTCCAGAGCCGGGTCGATGACGAAGACAGGAACTACGATCTGCTCACCACCGTCGGCATGAGCTACGACTTCTGATCCGGACATCACCGCCGGCGGATGAAGTTCTCGAACAGGATGGCCAGGGCCAGCAGGAACGAGATCAGGAAGCCGAAGCCGCCGATCCAGCCGAGGAAGCTGCTGCCCCCCCGCTGCTCGGCCAGGACCAGAATGGCCGAGGCCAGGATCATCGCCGCGATCAGCATGGAGTAGGACAGCTGCCGACTGGCGTGGTTGACCGTGTCGTTCAGCCGGTCCACGCCGTCCACCTGCATCTTCACCGACATCTGGTTGCGACCGAGGCGGTCACTCAGACGACTGAGATTCCCGGGCAGGTTCTCGGCGAACTTCAGCCATGTCGTTGCGTTCTTCTGCAGCCGCTTGCGGATCGCCGGCAGGGAGAACTGCCGCTTGACCAGCTTCTCGACGTGCGGCTTCGCGAATCCGATCAGGTCGAACTCCGGGTCGAGATCCTCGCCGACGCCCTCGATGGTCGTCAGGGCCTTGATCATCATCACGATGTCGCTGGGACATTGGATGCGATGCTTGCGGAGTCCTTCGGTGAAGGCACGGAGGACCGCGGACATGTCGATCTTGTTCATCTCGACGTTGGTGTACTGCGCCATGAAGTCCTGCAGATCGCGGCGGATCTGCTTGACGTCCACTTCGTCCTCATCCACGTTGCCCAGCGTCATGAACGCCTCGAACACCACATCGATGTCGCTCTTGGCGGTTCCATAGATGAGCATCGCGAGATTGCGGGTGGTCTCCTCGTCGACCCGACCCGCCATGCCGCAGTCGATGAAGCAGAGGCGTCCGTCCTCCATCAGGAACAGGTTGCCGGGATGCGGATCGGCATGGAAGAAGCCGACCTCCAGCGTCTGCCGCAGCACGGTGTAGGCACCGATCCGGACCAGACGTTCACGCTGCTCCATGGAGAGATTGGCTTCCTTCCAATGGGAGAGATTCACTCCCCTGATCTCCTCCAGAGCCAGGACACGCCGGGTGGTGAGGTCCCAGTAGACGATCGGGAACCAGGCCTCCTCGCCCTCCTCGAGCCCTTCCCGGAAGGCGTCGGTGTTCCGACCTTCGTGCATGAAGTCGAGTTCGTTCTTGATCGAACCCGCGAACTCGTCGACCACCGCGACCGGATCGAAGGGCAGGTCGTCGTGGTGCTTGGCGAGCCAGTGGGCGATGCCCTCCAGGATCTCCATGTCGGAGTTGATGGTCTTCTCGATGCCCGGCCGAAGCACCTTCAGCACGATGGCCTGACCATCCTTGCGAATGGCGCGGTGCGCCTGCCCCATCGATGCCGCCGCCAGGGGCTCCTCTTCGATCGACTGAAACTTCGCATCGAGATCACCGAGCTCGTCGATCAGTTGGGCGTGGATCTTCTCCCACGGCTCCGCAGGGACTTCGCTCTGCAGCTTCTGGAACTCCTCGATCCAGTCGTCGGGAAGAATGTCCGGTCGGGTGCTGAGGATCTGACCGAGCTTGATGAATGTCGGTCCCAGCTCCTCCATGGCCATGCGCATGCGAACTGCGCGGGACATGGTGGAGGTACCGGAATCCGAACCGTCGTGATCGAGCGTCTTCTTGCCGTCGGAATGCAGCAGATGCAGCTTGGTCTCGTAGACGAACTCGCGAAAGCCGTACTTGACGGCGACCTTCATGAGCTCGCTGTAGCGACCTGCGTTCTTGATGGTCGAGATGAAACTCATGCCCGGCTCCCGTTTCCGCCCCGTCCTTCGTCCTCGACCCACGAAGTCGTCCCGGGGTCGGAGCGTGCTGATTCCGCCGGGGGCACCATGATAGCGTGGGTCGAACGTTCATCCCCGAGGGGCTTCGGGACGGGCACAGGGGGCCCGATGCGTACAAACCGTTTCATTTGACCATTTGATGTTGACTCGACATCGATTTGGTGAATGCTTCTCTTGACCATGAACGGACAGCGACCTACACGACGACCAGACCACGCCACCCGGCGTCGCCCCGTCTCCATCGCGGCCACCCGACCGGTACCGGCCTGGCTGCGCCATGTCACGACCGTGATTGACTGGATCTGCTCCCGCTGTTTCACCAATACCGCGACGGAGCGGGACCGGAGACCCTAGGCGAATCCAGAACGCCTCGAAACGATCTCCCAGGCCCCGTTCCGACGAACGGGGCCTTTCTCATTTTCAATGCCGCCAGGAAAGGCCCGCCGCATGAACCGAACCGCACGACAGCACGAACGAACCACCCCGAAGACAGCCTTCGTCGACATCGCTGCGCATCCGATCGAACCCGATGGAGGAGGTGCACCATGAAACCCGTTGAACAGCCCGTCCCGACGACCAGTCTTGCCGGCATGCTCGCGGCCGTCTCGTGCCGACTCGATCGGGATGCAGGTGGATGGAATCTGCGTCTGTCCGGGTTCGATCCCGGAGATGCCGTCGAACTGGCGACGGACGTCCGCCGGACGTACGACAGCACACCTTCCGTACGCATGCTGGGGGCCGATGCGACCGGCATCCGGGCACGGTCACGGGATGATCTGCTCCGTGTGGGGGGCAACGTACTTCGAAACCATGTCCGGTCCCGACTCGATGCACGACAGTGCGGGGTGACCGCACCCGAGACGGATTTCATGCATCATCTGCTGGCCCGCAGCGGTGCCTTCGCGATCCGACCCATCGAGACCGAGGTCTATTCGACCTGGGTGGACGTCGGAATCTCGACCAGTCCGGATGCGGCCGAACAGCCGGCCGACCTGTCCCTGATCTACGACCTCGTCTCCAACACCTGGCATGCCGATTTCTGACTCCACGGCGAACCCGGACATCGAAGACGCGTACTGATCGATGGAGCACACCGACGGGTGATTCATCCCCCGTCGCATCGGTACTCAGGTGTGATGTGTGTCGGGAACCGAGGTTCCTTCGACGTGCAGGTCTTCGTTCAACGAGGGGTTGAACGAATGCACCCATGCGGGGCATCTTCCAGAAGGTGCCCCGCATGCACAGGTGCGCAGGAATCCCCCCATGGGATATGCTGCCGGGCATGATCGGACGTCTCGGAATGCTCATCAGCCACCTGTTTCGGTGGCTGATCCCCGACCCCTTCGTCATCGCGATCCTGCTGTCGGTCGTGACGGTCGTCGCCGCGCTCCTGTGGGGATCCTTCGGATCCTCCGAAGAGCCGTTCTACGTTCTGATCGATGCGTGGAGCAGCAACGAAAGCGGCATCTGGAAGCTTCTGGCGTTCAGCATGCAGATGTGCCTGGTGCTGGTCACGGGCCACGCCCTCGCCTCCACCCGGGTGATTCGTTGGGGAATCGACCGCATCGCATCCGTACCGCGTTCGACGATGTCCGCTGCCGCCATGGTCGGCTTCATTGCGATCGTCTTCGGCCTGCTCAACTGGGGCCTCGGGCTGATCGTGGGCGCCCTGCTGGCACGGGACGTGGGTCGAAGTCTGCAGTCCCGCGGGATTCGGGCCCACTATCCGTTGATCGCCGCCGCCGGCTACATGGGACTGCTGGTCTGGCACGGTGGATTCTCCGGCTCGGCCCCGCTCTCGATGACCACGACGACCGGGGCGGCCAAGGTCCTGCCCGCCGATGTGGCGGCGGAGGTGGGCACCATTCCTCTCGAGCAGACCATCCTGTCGCCCCTGAATCTCGTCGTCAGTCTGGGACTGCTGATCGTCGTGCCTCTCATGCTGCTGTGGCTCGCCCCGCGGGACGAGGAGTCGATGCAGCCGGTCACGGAATTCCATCCGATGGAGGAGGCCCCGTACGAGCCGGAGCCCGTCACGAATCTGCCCCAGCTGCTCAACCGGTGCTGGCCGGTCTCCTGGATCCTGGCCGGCGTGCTCCTGCTGGGCATCTGGCGTTTCGTCGACCTCAATGGATTCGGATCCATGGGGCTCAACCAGATCATCATGATCATGTTCGCCTTGGGACTGATCCTGCATGGATCACCGGTGGCCTACATGCATTCGGTGAGCGGCGCTGCAAGGGGATGCGCAGGAATCATGATCCAGTTCCCGCTCTACGCCGGCATCATGGCGATCATGGTCGCCAGCGGTCTGATGGCCCAGATCGCCGAATGGTTCGTCGAGATCGGAACCGAACGGACCATGCCGCTGCTCTCGTTCGTTTCCGCCGGAATCGTCAACATCTTCGTACCCAGTGGTGGAGGGCAGTGGGCAATCCAGGGTCCGATCGCACTGCAGTCCGGCTTCGACGCCGGCGTGGCCCCGGGCCGCATGATCATGGCGGTCGCCTACGGAGACCAGCTCACCAACATGCTGCAACCCTTCTGGGCCCTGCCCCTGCTGGCCATCACGGGTGTGAAGGCGCGGGACATCGTGGGCTACACCGCGCTCGTCATGATCGGTGCGGGATTCTGGATGGCCTTGTGGCTGCTGGTGTGGGGGTGAGCATGCCGGATTCCATCATCCACAGCACCGAACGCGAGGGGGTCCGGGTACTCGAGTTGAACGATCCGGAGCGGCGCAACGCATTGACCGTCGAACTGCTCGATGCGCTGATCGAGCAACTGGCCGTGACCGTCCAGCGGACGGACATCGGCGCGGTCCTCCTGCGGGGCCGGGGCCCCTGCTTCTGCGCCGGCTTCGATCTGCAGGCGGTGGTCGACGATCCGATGCTCCTCGATGCCCTGATCGAAAGGTTGAGTCGTGCGGTGCGGACCATGCGCCGTCTGCCCCAGACCGTGGTGATCGCGGCCCACGGCGCCGCGATCGCCGGCGGCTGCGCACTGCTGACCGGTGCCGACGCCGTCTTCGTCGACGACGGAACCATCGCGGGCTATCCCGTGCACGCGCTGGGAGTGAGTCCGGCCGTGACCACCCCGACCCTGCGTCAGCGGATCGGAGACGGACCGGCCCGTGAACTGCTGCTCGGCGGGCGACTGGTACGGGGTCGTGATCTGCTGGATCTGGGCATCGCGACCCACTGGAGCGACGAGGCCGTGGAGACGGACGCCATGGCATGGGCGCGGGACGCCGCCACGCGATCATCCAATGCCATGCGGACGACCAAGCGGTGGATCAACGAACTCGACGGATCGGACCGGGATATGCCCTTCGACGGACCCGTGGTCGATTCACGTACGTTGACCGGTGGTGACGAGGCGATCGAGATGCTGGCCGCCTTCTGGGCGTCGCGAAGAACCTGATCGGATCAGACGGCATCGTCCCCGAACGCCGGCTCTTCATCGCCGGGAGCGGGGTCGTGCTGACCGTGGAACTCGCGATGCGACGCCGGCATCATTCCCAGCTGGGCGTAGTCCCGGCTGCAGAACAGATTGATGAACCAGTCCATCGCGACGCGGAATCGTCGGCGCCATCCCGGAGTCTTCAGCAGGTAGATCGCACGCCACATCGCCCAGGCCACGATGCCGTGGACCTTGATGCCCTTGATGCTGGCAACCCCCCGGTGCCGACCCAGCGGGACGAGAATTCCCTGAACATGGACGTCGGCGGGCTTCGTCGCACCACCCCGGACCGTGGCCACGATGTTCGCCGCCAGTTGCGGCGCCTGCCGGATCGCGATCTGCGCCAGCGGCGGCATCGGCTGGCCGTCGCGACCGGGGACGGATGCACAATCACCGAGCCCCCAGACACCCGACAGTCCCTTCACGGCGTAGTCCGGTTCGCACTCGAGGCCGCCGAACCGGTTGAGGGGAAGATCGGTGAACTCCCGCAGGATCGGATTGGGTGCGATGCCCGCGGTCCAGATCACGGTGCTGCACGGAATGCGGTCGCCTTCCGAGGTGACGACGTACTCCTCGTGGACCTCCTTGACCGAGATCCCGTTGTGGATCTCGATGCCGCGTGCAGCGAGCTCGCGGTGGGCCCATTGGTGAAGATGCTCCGGAAGAATGCCGAGAATGCTCGGGGCGCGTTCCACCACGGTGAACGTGCAGTCCTTCCTCCGGAGATTCCGGTACATGATGGTGGCCTCGCGAACGAACGTCTCCAGTTCTCCGACCACCTCGATGCCGGTGACATTGCCGCCGACGATCACGAAGTGGAGCAGCCGTCGACGCTCGTCGGGATCCTCGGTCGCATTGGCCAGTTCCAGCAACTCGATGGCCCGATCGCGAACCGCGACGGCATCCGTCATGTGCTTCATCTCGAAGGCGTGCTCCCGAACGCCCGAGACGACGTCCTCGGGGAGGATGCGCGTGACGCTGCCCAGGGCGACGACGAGGTGGTCGTATCCGAGGGACCGGTCATGATCGTCGCCGACGAGCCGGTACCGGACCGACGAGGCGTCCACGTCGATCCCCTTGACCTCCGCCATGAGGAGTTCGCTCTTTCGCGCGAAATTGCGGATCGGCACCGTGCAGTGGCGAGGCTCGATGGAGCCGGTTCCGGCCTCGACCAGCAGCGGATAGAAGACGAAGAAGTTGTTGCGATCGATGATGATCACTTCGAGCTCGCCCTTGCGGGCGAGCTTCTGCAGGGACTGGGCAAGGTAGGCACCACCGAACCCCCCACCCAGGATGACGACCCGCGTGGGATTCGAATCAGCCATCTCGCGATCCGATCACCTCGGTCGTCCGGGAGAAGGACGTATCTTCGGGAAGATCCGGGAGTGGTGGCGGGTTCATGATGAGCGACAGCACGATGAAGCTGGACCAGATGACCGGCGTCATGGAGATGACGATGCTCACACGAGCCAGGTTCCTGCCGACCTTCCATCGCTGACGCCCGACGATCTCACAGCAGATCACGACGAAGGCCACGATGATGAACTTGAACAGGCTCATTCCCATGCGTCCGAACTCGCCGAGGATCCAGTCGGCGATGGGATTCACCTCCGTCCCCCCGAAGAACAGGATCACCCTCGTCATCACCACATCGAGGGCGGAGACGAAGATCAGCCAGAGGTACAGGTTCGGGTAGAGAACCGCCTTGGTCCACGAGAACGAACTGCTGTCCGATTGTGATTCAGATGATCGAGTCATGCTTCGAGATATTGTGGGCCGGGGCCGTGTTCAGTTCGACGAATGTCCCCATCTCCTTGTCCTGCATGGCCTGGGCATCGGAACTCGAGGTGGTGTCGCTGTGGCACGAGGCCTGCGCCTTGCCACCCTTCATCGAACGCTTGGTCTTGGATGCGAGACGGTGGATCTCCTCCGGATCGAGGACCCCACGCTGCTCGAGGATCGCCTTCTGCTCCTCGGTCAGGGCATCGGAGACCTTCGACTTGTCCCAGGCGTAGTCGGCATCCTTGCCGGATGCGATCTCCTGGATCTCCCGACTGATCCGGACACTGCACCAGTCGTGCCCGCACATGGCACAGAAGTTGGTGTCCACGTCGAGATCCTCGTCGTGCAGTGCTCGCGCGGTATCGGGGTCGAAACTCAGTTCGAAGTGACGCTCCCAGTTCAATGCCGCCCGGGCCTTGGTCAGTTCGTCGTCGCGATCGCGCGAACCCGGAATGCCCAGTGCCACGTCCGACGCGTGCGCGGCGATCTTGTAGGCGATGCAGCCCTGCTTGACGTCGTCACGCTTGGGAAGTCCGAGGTGCTCCTTGGGAGTCACGTAGCAGAGCATCGATGCACCGTGCCACCCTGCACTGGTTGCGCCGATGCAGGAGGTGATGTGGTCGTAGCCCGGGAAGATGTCGGTGACGAGCGGCCCCAGGACATAGAACGGAGCACCGTGGCACTTGCGTCGCTGCAGCTTCATGTTGTATTCGATCTGGTCGAAGGAGACGTGCCCGGGACCTTCCACCATGACCTGCACACCGTGCTGCCAGGCGCGCTCGGTGAGTTCGCCGATCACCTCGAGCTCGGCCAGCTGGGCCCGGTCCGTGGCGTCCGCGAGACCGCCGGGACGAAGGCCGTCACCGATGGAGAAGCTGACGTCGTACTCCCGCATGATCTCGCAGATCTCGTCCCAGAGGTCGTACATCGGATTTTCCTGACCATGGGTCAGCATCCACTTCGCGAGCAGCGAACCCCCGCGGGAGACGATGCCGATCAGACGATCCTTCACGTAGGGAATGTGCGAACGAAGGAGTCCGGCGTGAATCGTGAAATAGTCCACGCCCTGCTTGGCCTGGTGCTTGAGGGTCTCCAGAATCACCTCGGCATCCAGATCCTCCAGCTTGCGACCGATGATCATGGAATAGATGGGGACGGTTCCGATCGGAACCCGGGAGTGCCGGAGGATGGCCTCGCGGCACTGATCAAGATCTCCCCCCGTGGAAAGATCCATCACCGTGTCCGCACCCCACCGTTCGGCCCAACGAAGCTTCTCGACTTCCTCGTCGGTTCCGGAACTCACGGGCGAGGCGCCCATGTTCGCGTTGATCTTCGTCTTCGACGCGCGTCCGATCGCCATCGGATCCAGTTCGTACTCGAGGTGACGGATGTTGGCGGGAATGATCAGGCGGCCGGCGGCGATCTCGTCGCGGATCTGCTCCACAGTGAGGTGCGGCTCGCGTTCTGCGACCCGTCGCATCGCATCGGTGATCAGTCCGAGTCGGGCGAATTCGAGTTGGGTGACCGGCTCGAATCCCCGGGGAGGCACCGCGCGAATGGCGCGACCGGCACCCTGGTTGTGACCGACGCATCCGTCCGGATGATCCTCGATCGACCACCCACCGGGGAGAAAGTCCCAGGCGGTCAGTTCAGACGGCGCAGGCATGCCGGGGGTGTCCGGACTCGAGAACATTCGCGGTCCGCCGATGTCGGCGGCCATGGAGAAGCTGCCCGGTGACGTCCCCTGCCGATCGGTCGAGGGATTGGCGGCGCCGTGCAACGGCAATGCGTCGAGAAACGACTGGTCAGACGCACTGACGAAATCGATGTCGGCCGGGTCCTGGCCGCGATCGGCCTTTCCATCCTGCTTGATCATGATGCTCTTCCTCCAATGGTTGAAGGAGAACGGGAGCCCCTGCTCGCGTTCCCTCCGCCGGTACGAACCGGATCAGGTGCTACGGGTACTTCTCAGCAGACGCAGACGCCTGTGCCCCGAGCGAACATGGACAGTCTACAGCCTGCCGGATCGATCTGGGCCCACCGCAGCACCCCCGAAGCTACAATCCGTTCGATGTTCCGGTCACGCAAATCATCGCTCCCGCTGCTTCTGGGCGTGCTTTCTGCAGTCACCGCGGCGGCGGGGTGCTCCACGAGGGCGAAACCGGACCTGCAGCCCCTCGAACTGACCGGCCCCGTCTCCGTGCACGTCGAGTCCTTTGCCGGGGACGTGACGATCAAATCCACCGACGGCCCCGCCTACATCGTGCTCGACGGAGAGGCACTGCATGCCAACAACCGATCCACCGATGCGGTCACCGCTCTGGAAACGATCCAGTGGACGACCGAACTCGACAACGACGAACGGGGCCCCAGACTCGTCGTGCGGGTGGATTCCGGATCCAGCGAGTCGCATCTGCTGCGTGGCCACGTGACCGTGCGCGTCCCGGTGGTCGACGGCGTCTACGTCCGGACCAGACGCGGTGACGTCTCGATCGACGAGATGACCGGCCCGGTCGACATCCGCACCAGCGACGGGGGAATCGAACTGCTTTCCGATCAGCCGCTGCGTGATTCGATCTCCATGTTCACCAACGACGGCAATGTGCACGTCCGCGTCGCACCCGGCAGCTCGGGCACATTCGATCTGCACGCGGATCACGGCACATCGCACGTCAGCGTGAAGTCGGGGAAACTGATCGTTCGCGGACACTCGAGCGAGGAGCTCTTCAACGGCGTCCTCAACGACGGCACGAATCCGATCACCATTCGCACCACGGACGGATCCATCTGGTTCGTCGTCAAGCCGAACCCGAAACTGCGCGGCATCCTCCAGTTTCCCTGAGGTCGATGGTGCATGGCACGCGAACTCCACGATCACTGGTTCAAGGAGGCGAAACGCGAGGGATTCCGTTCGCGGGCGATCTACAAGCTGAGCGAGATCGACCGAAAGCGGAAGCTGATCAGCACGGGTGACGCGGTGCTCGACTGCGGGTGCGCCCCGGGGTCGTGGATGCAGTACGCCGCACAGCAGACCGGAGCATCCGGATCGATCGTCGGCATCGATCTCCTCGAGCTCACGCCGCTCCCCGGACGGAACATCCACGTGCTGCAGGGCGACCTGCGCGACATCGACGACGCCGAACTCCTGGGGCCCGCCGGGCTCGAGGGGGACCGGCGGTTCGATGTCATGCTCTCCGACATGGCTCCCAACACGACCGGACACCGGGACACCGATCACCATCGATCGATGGCCCTGTGCGAACTGGTGCTGATGCGGTCCGGATCGCTCCTGCGGCCGGGAGGACATCTGGTGATGAAGGCGTTCGAAGGCGCAAACTTCCAGGATCTCATCAAGCGGATCCAGGACTGCTTCGAGGACGTCAAGGCCATGCGACCGGCGGCCTCGCGCAGCGTGTCCCGGGAGATGTTCATCGTGGCCATGAACCGGCACGCGGACGCGGAGCTGGTGCTGCCACCTCCCCCGTCCGGTGGTCCACCGCCGGTGCCCGACGACTGGTCGAGGGGATTCTGAGGCGACTAGACCCCGATCGCACCCGTTGCGTGGGCCGACTCGAGAATCCGCTCGGCGGTGCGAACCGCTGCGAACCCCGCTTCGGCGTCGATCGACGGTCGAGACCCGGTCCGGACGTTGTGCAGGAAGTCCTCCGCCTGGAGACGAAGCGGTTCCACATCCTCCACCTTGAGCTCTTCGAACTCCACCAGATCCAGGTAGTTCACATCGCTGAGATCCTCGCCGCGCCGGATGCGATCCTGCATCTCCTCGAGCTTGGACTCGTTCGAACTCTTGCGGACCACGGTCCCGGAACGACCCGCGAAGTCCGCCGACAGGTACAGGTCCTCGGAGATGATTCTGATCTTGCGTTCGGTCTTGAGGGCCAGTCGGCTTGCGGTCACGTTCGCAACGGTCCGGAAGCCCTCGGTGGCGGCCGGGAAGGTCAGCCGTGCATTGCAGACGTCGATCTGGTCGCTGAGGACCGGAACACCACTGGCCTGGATGTCCTCCGGTTCGCTGCCGACCAGCATCAGAAGGAGATCGAGATCGTGGATCATCATGTCCAGCACGACACTGACATCCAGACTTCGGAACGTCATGGGCGAGATGCGGCTGACCTCCACGTGCCGAGGATGAATCGGGCCCAGGGATTTGATGGCCTGCATGACCGGATCGAACCGGACCACGTGCCCGACCTGCAGGGTCGTCTCGCATCGACGGGCGGTTTCCGCGATGGCCATCGCCTCGTCGGCCGTGGGAGCCAGCGGCTTCTCGATCAGGCAGGCCACGCCGGCTTCAAGCAGGGCCTCGGCCGCTTCCCGGTGGTGGATCGTCGGCGTCGCGATGGTGACGGCATCGACCCCGAGGTCGATCAGCTCCTCCACCGTGCTCAGTGGTCTGCCACCCCACTCGTCCGTGATGGCGGTCCGGCGTTCCTCGGAGCGGTCGACCACTCCGACGAGTTCGGCCCCTTCGAGCTGGGCGTAGACACGGGCATGATGCCGCCCCATGCGTCCGACCCCGATCACTCCACATCGCATCGCGTCACTGGTCATGGTTCTTCTCCAATCCTGAGGTGGCGTGGCATTCTACCCACAGTCAGGCCAGCGGGATGTCCGCGGGTGGATCGGCGGACCCGCAGGCCGGGCAGGATCCCCCCACCAGCATGGCGCCGCAGTCGTCGCAGCACTCGATCCTCGGACGCTCGTCCACGGCCTCCTCCTGCAGTTCGCTCTTCCTGTCACGGATGCGGTCCTCCCGACCGGATCCACGTCGGGACTGCCGTGCGGACCACAGGCTGAAATTGAAGAACTGCAGACACGCCACGCAGACCACCAGCGGAACGATGAAGAGCGGAAGCAGGGTGGCGAAGAGCACCACCGTGCCCACCACTCCGAACCGGGCACCGAACAACGGATCGCCTCCGGGCGCAGGCCACGGAAACCACCAGTCGATCACCGCGACCGGAATCGCAATCCAGACCATGTGCCCCAGCAGCTTCGCGATGTCCCTGAAGTAGAGTTCACCGGCGATCCGACAGAGCAGGACCAGGACCACGATCAGTCCCACGAGCGCCAGAACTCCCGGCACGGCAGAGATTCCCAGCCATCCGCTCGAACCGGTTGCATCCATTCGCCAGACCAGGAGGTACAGCGGAGTCCACAGGAACTGCGTGGCGCAGGCTGCGGTGCGACACCGCTCCCAACCCGTCACCCCGCCGCAGAGTGAACGCGGAATCGCCAACCGGCAGCCGACGCCCCATGCCGCAAGGGACACGGTGGTACCGAGCTCGTAGATCGAAAGATCCGAGGGAAAGAGACCCCAGATGCCGAAGCCGATGTAGCCGGCGGTGGATGCGATGAGCAGCAGCAGACCCCATCGCCAGCGAACCGAACTCGTGACCTCGATCGGCATGAGATCGGAACGGAGCGGCATTCGCTTCCGCTCGGAATGGTACTCGAGTCCGCACTCCGGACAGCGTCCCGCAGCGGGCAGTCCCTTCAGTACGTAGCCGCACGCCTTGCACCGGGGATCGGGGTCCGCCACCTCCGCGGCGCCGGCGTGCCGATCGGACGTGTCCGGATCGATCACGAAGCGCGGATCGATCACGGCATCCGACGATTCGTCGAATCCGTCATCCAACCGCGGCTCCGCTCCGCATTCGGGACACGTGGTACCGATGGGAAGGCCCCGAAGGTCGTAGCCACAGACCGGGCACGGTGTCTCGCCGTGGTAGTCACCACCGCCGGAGCCGCTCAGAAAGTGCGGATCGACCGGGGTCACGGACACGATGCCCCGAGGGCGATGATGCGTCGATCAGCGGGCATCGCAGGCGGCAGCCTCGGCGGCATGCTCGCGCACATGATCGACCGCATTGCGGAACATCTGCAGACCGGGTGGTTCCACGTCCATGCGGGACGCATCGAGACGCGTCCAGATCGGGTGCGATGTCCAGCGGGTGTACCGCTCGGGATGCGGCATCAGGCCGAAGACCAGGCCGCTCCGATCGCAGATCCCCGCGACGTGTCCCACCGATCCGTTCGGATTGTCGGAGGCGAGGTAGCGGACGGCGACGCACTGCATGCGTTCGAGTTCCCCGAGCTGTTCGGGGGACGCGATGAATCGACCTTCACCGTGGGCGATGGGAAGCACCGCCGTCTCGGGGGACATGTCGAGCCCCCGGGTCCAGATGCACCGGGTGTCCGAAGGGACCTCGATGCCAACCCAGCGATCGATGAACCGGGCCGATTCATTGTCCGCCAGGGCCACGGTCGGCACCGGCGGGCGATCCGAAACTGGTTCCTCGTCGCGCGGGCCGGGCAGCAGGCCGATCTGCACCGCGATCTGGAAGCCGTTGCACGGCGCGATCATCGGCACTCCACGGTCCAGCGCGCGGCAGAATGCGTCGTAGAGCCCGCTTCGCATCACCTGAGCGGCGATGCGTCCCGCCGCCACCGCGTCGCCGTAGCTGAATCCACCGGGCAGTCCCACCAATTCGAAGTCGTCCACAATGGTCGGATCCGCGGTCAGCCGGTTCAGATGAATCGAAACGGGCTCGGCGCCCGCGAGTTCGAACGCTTCGGCCAGTTCCCGGTCGCAGTTGATGCCTGCGGTGGTGATGATCAGGGCTCGCGGCTTCATGGTGACGGAATCCTCGAAGGGTTCGGGTTACCAGTTGATCGTTCCTGACCAGAGGTCACGAAGTTCGTCGACGGATGCGTCGCACCCGTTGCAGGCGAGTCGTCCACGGTCGTCAAACCGTCCGATGACGCGGCATACCGCAGCGCCCAGGGCGTCTTCGAGCGCGGACACGTCCTCGTCGCGGACCTCGAGCAGGTATCGGCCCGGCGTTTCGGCGAAGGCCGCAACGAGCGGATCGGGGTGCACGGACTCCAGTTCGACGGCCAGGCCCAACCCACCGGCGAAGGCCATCTCGGCCGCGGCGACAAGCACGCCGCCTTCGCTGCAGTCGTGGGCCGACCGGACCAGTCCGGCGGCGATGGCGGCGGCCACCGCCCGGGCCGTGGCGGGTCCGGCTTCGAGATCGGGCTCCGGCAGGGCCGGGTCCTGTCCCGACACCGGATAGAGATCTGCGAACTGCGATCCGCCCATGGCTCCGGTGGTCTCTCCGACCAGCACCAGGGACGAGCCCGACGTCTTGGCATCCATGGTGACGCAGCGATGCACGTCGTCGACGATGCCGAATCCGGAGATCAGCAGGGTCGGAGGGATGCGGATGGTCCGACCGTCGTCCGTGGTGAACTGGTTGTTGAGCGAATCCTTGCCGGAGATGAACGGCGTCCGGTAGGCGAGTGCGGCATCGCGGCATCCTTCCGCCGCACGCACCAGCTCCCCCATGCGCCGTTCGTCGTCACAGCCCGGCCAGCAGAAGTTGTCCAGCACCGCGATGCGTTCGGGATCGGCCCCGACGCAGACGAGATTGCGAACGCACTCGTCGAGGGCCGCGACCGCCATCCGCCAGGGATCGGCCTGCAGACCGGTCGCCAGACCGTTGCCCACGGCCAGACCTCTGGTGGAACCCGCAACCGGAAGCAGCACCGCCGCGTCGGACGGACCGTTGCCGTAGGGTCCCACCTGGGGTCGAATCACGCTCCGACCCTGCACTTCATGATCGTACTGCTCGATGATGCATCGCTTCGATGCGATGTTGGGATGCGCGAGCAGTCGCTTGAGCGCGTCGTCGATCGAGGGGGGATCGATCCGGATCGATTCCGTCGCCGGTTCCACCGGCTGCCAGCGTGCGACCCGGAGACGATCCGGAAGTCCGTCGTGCAGCAGGGACATGGGCAGTCGCCCGAACTCGACGTCGTGCCAGTTGAGAATCAGTTCTCGGTCCGGCGTCCCGAACGTCCCGAGGACGCACAGCTCGACGTCGTGGGCATCGCAGATCTCCTGCAGCGCCGGGAGCCGGTCCTCGGGGACCGCCATGACCATCCGTTCCTGCGCCTCCGAGATCCAGATCTCGGTCGGTGTGAGACCCTGGTACTTCAAGGGGGCCGCATCGAGCTGCACCGTTGCGCCCAGCTCCTCACCCATCTCGCCGACGGCGCTGGAGAATCCGCCCGCACCGCAGTCGGTGATCGAACTGTAGAGGCATCCGCCGGGCGCATCCCGGGCCTCCATGATCGCATCGAGCACCTTCTTCTCGGTCACCGGGTTTCCGATCTGGACCGCGTGCGAGAACTCGTCGACATGGGTGTCCGTCAGCTCTGCGGACGAAAATGTAGCACCGTGGATGCCGTCCCGACCCGTACGCCCGCCCAGCGCGACGATCAGATCGCCGGGCTGCGGATCACCGGCCACCCGGTCGCGGGGCATCACTCCGACGCAGCCGCAGTAGACGAGCGGATTGCCGACGTAGTCGTCGTCGAACCACACCGTGCCGTTGACCGTGGGAATGCCCATGCGGTTGCCGTAGTCCCTGACGCCCGCCACGACCTGGGACAGGATGCGGCGGGGATGGAGGCAACCCGTGGGCAGCGGGCGATCGGTGTCCGGCGCCCAGGTGTCGAGGTGACCGACGCAGAAGACGTCGCTGGCCGCAATGGGCCTGGCGGCAAGTCCGGTTCCGATGATGTCGCGGATGCATCCCCCGATTCCGGTTGCCGCTCCCCCGTACGGTTCGAGCGCGGAGGGATGGTTGTGCGTCTCGACCTTGAAGCAGACCGCATGATCGTCGTCGAATGCGATGACACCGGCGTTGTCGACGAAGACCGAAAGACACCAGTCGATGCCGTCGGCCATCAGTGCCTTCGTCGCGGCGGCGATGGTCGATCCGAGCAGGTTGTCGATTCGAACCACGCCTTCACCGACGACCTCGTGGCCCTGGCGATCAAGATCGCCCGGAAGCGGTCCGTGGTATTCGACCCGCGCCTTGAGCGTCTTGTGAACACAGTGCTCCGACCAGGTCTGGGCCAGGGTCTCGAGTTCGATCTCGCGCGGATCGCGTCCCATGGCACGATAGGCTTCCTGCAGCGCCTGCATCTCGTCGAGACTCAGGAAGAGATGGGCTTCACGCGACAGACGCTGCAGCGCGTCGTCATCGAGTTCCAGCAGCGGCACCGTCCGGACCTCGGCCTCGCGATCGTGCCCCGCCTCGAACTGCTCGGGGTGGTACGGCACATCGTGGACGTCGTGGATCAGCGTGTTGGCGAGACATCGTTCGGCGAACGTGCGGGCCTGTCCCTGATCGAGACCGTCCACATCGAAGCGGCGGCCGGTCCGGACCGTGACGTCGACGCCCAGCAGGCTCCGCACTCCGAGCTCCACGGCCTCCGCCTCGGGATCCATCACCCCGGGTTGGGGATGGACTTCGACCAGCGAGTCGGCCCGGGGCGCGGACGCGCCGACCACCGACCGTTCGGTCACGGGATGACTGAGCAGTTCGTCCGCGATCCGACGGACCGCATCGGCGTCGAGTTCACCCTCGATCAGGTAGATGGATGTCGCCTGCACGGCCTGGGGCTGCGCATCCAGCGATGCCGTGCGAGCCGACTGGCAGGCGGCTGCGCCACGTGGATCACCGGCATCACTGCTGGGTCGTACCTCGATGCGATGAACGGTCATGACGGGCTCCATCCCGAGCTTGGACGAGAATATCGATCACACGTTGTTTCCGCCACCACGAGCAGCCTCGTCCCGGCCCTGGACGGCCAGGCGGTCGCAGCGTTCGTTCTCCGGATGCTCCGAGTGCCCGCGCACCCAGTGGGTCGAGATGCGGTGCACGTTACGTAGTTCGTCAAGAGCCTCCCACAGATCCTGATTGAGCACCGGTTTCTTCTGCGAGGTCCTCCAACCGTTGGCAAGCCATCGATCCAACCAGGATGCGAGACCGTCCACCACGTACTTGCTGTCGGAGTGGACCTGAACCCGCGCCGGCTGGGCGATGCTTCGCAGTCCCTCGATGACCGCCAGCATCTCCATCCGGTTGTTGGTGGTGGCGGGATCCCCGCCGTACTCGACGGCCTCCGTTCCATCCGCGTGGACGAGGATGTAGGACCAGCCGCCCGGCCCGGGATTCCCCGAACACGCACCATCCGTATATAAGGTGTAGTCGGTTCGGTCTTCCATGCCGAAATTCGCCTTCCGTGGTGCCTGAGGGGTGAATTCCCCTTCCGGTACATGGTACCGCCTGCCCCCGGGGGCGTCGGTCGCCCAAAGAGCCCTTGAATTGGCCTGCGGGGGTCTGGTACACTGCCTGGCTCGAATGTTCTACAGGAGCGGAAGACCGCATGCCCACGACGAACCAGCTGGTACGAAAGCCTCGACGAAGCCCCAAGACCAACTCCAAGGTCCGTGACCTTGGTGGAAGTCCCCAGAAGCGCGGTGTCTGTCTTCAGGTGCGTACCGTCACACCGAAGAAGCCCAACTCGGCCCTCCGAAAGGTGGCTCGTGTCCGGCTTTCCAACGGCAAGGAAGTCACCGCCTACATCGGCGGCGAGGGCCACAACCTGCAGGAGCACTCCATCGTGCTCGTCCGCGGTGGTCGGGTCCGCGACCTTCCCGGTGTCCGGTACCACGTGGTCCGTGGATCCCACGACACCCTCGGCGTGGACGGTCGGAAGCAGGGACGTTCGAAGTACGGAACCAAGCGCAAGTAATCGCACCATTACAAGGCAAGTAATCGTTTCCTTCCTCAGGAAAACGGTGAACAACGGCCCCCTTGGGGCAGATGAGCCAGGAGAGGACCCATGGCAGGACGTATCACCAAATCCGAATCACAGCTGAAGCCGGACCCGCGCCACTCGAGCCTGGTCCTGTCGAAGTTCATCAACTGCGTCATGGTCGACGGCAAGAAGGCCGTCGCCCAACGCTGCGTCTACGACGCCCTCGACCTCATCCAGGCCCGTCTGGACAAGGAGAAGGACGAGAGCATGCCCTCGGAGGCGTTCGAGGTCTTCACCAAGGCCATCGACAATGCCAAGCCCAACGTCGAGGTCCGCTCCAAGCGGGTCGGCGGTGCGAACTACCAGGTCCCGATGCCCGTGACCCAGCGACGTCGACAGAGTCTCGGCTTCCGCTGGATCATCCAGGCCGCACGGGCCGACAAGGGCAAGCCCATGGCCAAGCGACTCGCCAAGGAGCTCTACGACGCATCACGCGGTGAAGGCAAGGCGGTCACCACCCGCGAGCAGACCCACCGCATGGCCGAAGCGAACAAGGCGTTCAGCCACTTCGCCTGGTGATGTCGTCGACACGAACCCCACGGCGGACGCGACTTCGGTCGCGTCCGCTTTTTTCGTACCTGCGTTCCGACGACGCTAGGCTGTC
>MDTG01331293.1_pt1 | contig 25784 bp, 16 predicted proteins | sample 811421 | NCBI WGS metagenome assembly MDTG01 (sample SAMN05326645, study PRJNA326480) | marine metagenome | isolation source: seawater | place: Pacific Ocean: South East | collected 2011
GGATTCAGTTGTTTACGTGAATGCACCGAGTGGCTTTGTAAATAATGGCGGAATTACGAGGACATGGCACGATCATTACGTGCAGGAGTACACCATTAAGAATACCGTAAAGTTCTTTCCTGATAGCAAGTTTCATACGCTCACCTTAGGTCAAGAACATCAAGAAACACAATACCAGTGGGCAGATGTGAGCAGCCCGTGGGTTGGCGCACCGATTCAAATCAATGATACGCTCACTACACCCGCAATTAGCATCGGCACCAGCAGTGATATCTGGGCGGTAAATGCTGCAGATGGTGGATTGTTTGTAGAGGACAATATTGTGTATAAAGGGATCAACGCCTCACTCGGATTGCGCCTTAACTATTGGGCGTATGGAAAGTTTGTGGACGATGCTATCGAAAATCCAGATGCCTTGATTATTGATGAGGTTAGAACGCGCTATGAAGGGCGTACAGTGGGCATTCTTGGGAGAAGGTTCCAAGCGAGATTGTTGCCAAGAATCAATGTATCCTTTCCAGTTACAGAGAATAACGTACTCTATTTCAACTATGGACACAGCATGCGATTGCCGCATCCTCGTTTCGTATATGCTGGACTAGATCCCGAGTTTCAAGATAGAGGATATTTGAGTAGATTAGGAAACCCTGACTTAAAGCCAGAAACCACGGTTTCGTATGAAATGGGCATTAAGTCACAGGTTACCAGAAAACTCGGCATTACCTTCACCGCATTTAATAATGATAAGTATGACTACATCGTCACACGAACCATTGTTATTGAAGATCAAACCGGGAGATTAGTTGATAAAACCACATCTATCAATCAAGACTATGCACGTATCATTGGCCTCGAACTGGGCATCAATTATCGCGTGGGCAAGTACATCCGAACCTTTGTTAATGGCGCTTATCAGATAGCAACAGGCAAGTCAAACTCTGCAGCTGAATCGTTACTACAAATCAGGCAGACAGGATTTGTCAATACCACCAAAGAACAATACTTGGCTTGGGATAGACCTTGGGACTTCAAAGGGGGTGTAATTTTCACTGCAGACAGCACCATACGTATTGGTAAAATCTCGCTCAATGGATTCAGAGTTTTCATCACAGGCACTTATAAATCTGGGCTTCGGTATACGCCTCATGAACTCACTGGTCAAACCGATATTGGCCGTCCGATTTATACGCCTATTGTTGATCAGCCTTTTGCCGAAGTGGGGAAAGACTGGCACTGGGTCGATTTGAGATTAACCCGAGACTTTGTTACCAAAAAGAATCGCGGTGTTTCTCTTAGTGTGGAAGTCAAGAATGTATTTAACACCCTGAATTCTCAAATTATAAATCCAGTTACAGGTAGGGCATATGAAGTAGGTGACCCCGCTCCAGAAGACTGGCGAGATCCAGCATTTCCAAATCCACTGGACGGAGGCCTGTTACCTACAGATCCTGCAAGGTTTACTCCAGGTTGTCAAATTTTATATGGAGCATCATTTAGGTTTTAATGAAAGGAATAGGCAATCATATCGCTATAGCTTTATTGGTTTTCGCCGTGAATGGTCATGCGCAAATCTTACCGAATTTAGGTGGACAGCGTGCAGGCATCTCTACGCTCACGTTCTTGAAAAATGATATCAGCCCCAGGTCAATGGCGATGAGTGGGGCCAACCTTACTTTAAGTGCTGATGGTATGAGTGCTTTTCATAATCCTGCATTGATGTCGCAAAGCGAATTTGCCAGATTTACTGCAAGCTCACTGGCGCTTGGCGCAGGTATTCAGCATGGTTGGCTCAGTGGGCTAGTTCCACTAAAAGGCTCAAGCAGCGCCTTTGGTTTAAACTTAAATTATATGAGTACGGGTGCAATGAAAGTGCGCACTGAATTCCAACCCGGTGGTACAGGAGAATTGTTTTATGCTACCCAGATGGCAGCGGGATTAGCCTATGCCAAAACCTTGAGTGACCGATTTAGCTTCGGTGTAAACATGAAATACATCAATGAACGTCTAGCTCAATACACCAATCATACGGTGGCTGCGGACTTAGGCTTTTTATATACCACCGATGTCCGTGATTTAAAGTTTGGCATTGTGGTGAAGAATTTTGGTGGCAACTCATCGCTGAACGGTGATTATCTGGCGGTGGATTTTAATCGCAATGGAGTGTCACTCGACCAGTATGCTGTGCCAACGGTCTTCCGTATTGGAGCCTCTATGAAACCTATACAGCAAGAGACACAATCACTCATGGTTGCCGTGCAGCTCGAGCATCCAAATGATAATAGCGAAAACATCCGATTAGGGGTAGAATATGAATATCGAGAATTACTCTATCTGCGCACCGGGTATCAGATAAATGTGGCTGGTCAACTAGCCCCAACATTTGGTGTTGGATTCCGTCCAAGATTTGGACGTAATATTTTATTGATCAACTATGGCGTGAACTTCACGCAGTACCTCGGCACCTTGCATGCGTTTGGTATTGATATCGGAATTAATACAGACAAAAGAGAATGAGAGCGATCCAATTAATATTGATTGCATTGGTGACCCTGTTATCGAGTTGTGAGGGATTTTTCGGCAAGAAAACGGACCTGGAATTTATTGATGCCCCTGAGTTTACGAACCGGGATGTAGCCTACGTACCCATCCAACCAATCATTGAGGGTTTTGCGAGTCCATCAGATGTAATTGCAGGTTATGACGGATTGATATATGTGGTTGACGAAGGCGCAGAGCAAATCATTTCGTTGGATCAAGCGGGTAGAGAGCAAGGCCGGGCAGAGATTCCAGGAGTAACTAAAATTGCCATGGATCGCAGGTTGAATATTTTGGCCATTGGCACATACGATACAACCATTAATGATCAGGCCTATACGCTTGCGGCTCTTTATCGACTGAATATCAATACTGCTGGAGGATTTGGCATCGGCTCTATGGAGGTCATAGATAAACTTATTCATCCTTATTATTTCAAGTCTAGCTTCACGAGTGTAGATGCTGAAGTAAGATTTACAGGCATAGATGTGATGGCGGATAATACTTATTACATCACACGAACGGGACCTCGAGATAACTCGAATCAAGTAGGTGGATCGGATGATGGAATTTTGCTCTTCAATCAAAACGATGATTACATCAGTAACGTGTTTGTTACAACGGGCGTAGGCTTTTTCCGCGATTATTTTAAAACACCTGTGAGTATCACCACTTATGCCAAACCACCTCAGAGCAATAGCGTGAATGAAAGCGCTAATTTTATCGTTGCCATGGCCGATCCAACCGTGCCCATCAAAGTTCAGAGCATTGAGTTCAACGAATCTGAATTTGGTTCGTCCTACAATGTCCAGCTTTTGAATTTTACAGATACTTCAGAAGCAAACGACTTCTTATATCGCCCGGGTCGATTTATAACGCCAACCGACATCACACTTACGGGAGATGGAACCAATTTTCTCTTTGTACTTGATGCGGAAACAGACAGCCTTTATCAATTCACAACTACGGGAAGAGAAGGTGTATATCCACCACCAGGTTCATCAGAAAAGAAGAATATTATCGCTTCCTTTGGCGGGCGAGGCCAAGAGGCAACCCAGTTTAACAATCCGAGTGCCGTAGCATATTTAGACAAGATTGTCTATGTGACAGATCGGGGCAATGGGCGGCTTTTGAGGTTTAAACTAACTACAGATTTTGAATAATATGCATAATCTTTTTCTTGTACTCTTGAGTCTCATGGTCATGGGATCTATTAAGAGTCAAACCACGCTCACCACATCTTTTGATTTTGCTACAGCTCCAGCAACAATGCCTGATGGATGGATAACAAATACCACAGCCAATTATTCAAGCGGTTTGGCAGATCAAACGGGGGGAACGAGTAGAGCCGGAAAATTACAGGCGCAAGGGCACCACTTCACCGTTAATTTTTATGATGAACCTGGAAATGTGACTTATAATTTTAAGAGCTATGGCACCAATAATTTCATGGGCACAGTGGTCATCGAAGAATCCATTAATGGCACCTCTTGGACCACGATTGACACCTATGGAAACGGAAGTTTCGGTGGGAATTGGACGCAGTTTTCATCTACGCCAGACCCTTCAAGCAGATACATCCGAATAAGAATGTCGAATAAAGTTTCAGGAACCAACGCTGGGCTTGATAATGTAACCATCACTGAAAATTTGACCAATGCTGAGGAGATTAACGTGGTATTCGATGATGAGAATGTACCGCAAACCACCTCGATTCAGTTTGCCCAATCGGTTTCTACCCCATTAGCGGTAAAACTCGGAATAGAGAATAACGGACTGAGCAGCGCACTTACGGTTGGGGCTGCATCCATCACTGGCACAGCCAGTACTGATTATGTAATTGCCAGTGCTCCGAATAGCGTCTCGGCTCAATCATCCGATACCTTGGAAATCACCTTTACGCCATCACAATCGGGTAATCGTCCAGCTCAGATTTCCATCCCAAACAGTGATGCCAACGAAGATCCATACGTCATTGACCTTGACGGAATTGGAGGATTGAGTGCAAGCGAACCAACACAGAATCCAACTACGGCCACGACCACATACTTGCGGACGTGGCGCGTGAATGGCACAGTAGATAATGTGGGGAGTGATGGTTATTTAACCTTGATGCGTAGAGGTCAGACAGTTGCAGATGCTCCCGTCGACGGAGAGGTATATACTCTTGGAGAGGACATAGGTGACAGCAAGGTGGTTGGTATAGGCGCCAATCCGAGCTTTCGTATAAAAAGTGCCTCAGCTGACACGAAATATCATCTGGCCGTGTTTGCATACAACGGTTCCGGAGGATTAGAAAACTACCGCACCTCAGATCCCTTGGTTTCCACAATTACGACTCCCGTGGCTTCCATGGAAGATCCGAATTATTGGCAAGGCATCGATGAAACATCCAACACGTTAGTCAACGATTTGTCCACTTTAATCAATCAACATACAGTCCGGTTTTACAGTAATTATGATGAGGACATGATACCGGGATTTTATGGCCGAGATACAGTCAACGGCCAACAAGTTGTTACGGGTGTTTACAGCAGTGATCATGTATTATTCACACCGCCCTTCGAATGGGTTGGAACCAATATGAATCGCGAACATACATTCCCGGCAAGCTGGATGCCAACGGCTGGTAGCTCTAATACTCCAGAATACCAAGATTTGCATCATTTGTTCCCAACGGTTGGTATTGCAAATAGTCAGCGAAGTAATCGTCCTCTGGGTAATGTGGTGAATCAAACGAATAGCTATGGCGATGGAAAAGTGGGAACCAATTCAAACGGAGATCCTGTGTATGAACCAAGAGACACGCAGAAGGGAGACGCGGCAAGAGCGATTCTATATATGATGACGGCATACAGCTGGAATAAAGCTCAATTAAATTCCAATGGTCCAAATCAAGGCATCAATCTGCTCATCGATTGGCACTTTGACGATCCACCATCCGGGTTTGAACGTTCTAGGAACGACTATATAGACTCGCTTCAGAACAATCGAAATCCATTCGTTGACAGTATTCATTGGGTATGCTACATTGATTTTAATACCCATACATACAAGATGGAACCCGATAGTTTATGCCTTGCGCGGGCAGGTGTTAGCCTTGCTCCTCCTGTAGACACCAATGATACGAATGGTGGAGATGACACAACCACCGCGGTGCAATTCCTGAACACCAGCCAAGTATCGATTTATCCGAATCCGGCTCAAAATCACCTTTGGATTACTGGGGCTGAAGGATTAGATTCCTATGTGATTTTCAATCAATTGGGTCAAGCCATCTGGTCAGGGCGCCTTCAGCAAAAGGCAAAAATCGATTTGTTCGAAATGTCTAATGGACTATACTTCTTGCACTTAGAAGGAGATGGAAGAAGCACGGATAAGCGATTTGTGATCAGTAGGAATAACTGAAGCTGCTGCGTTTTTATTTCAAGAAGTTGAGCACGGCTTCTACAAATTCATGCGGCTTTTCCGCATGCAACCAGTGCCCGGCATCATCGATGGTTTCCAAATAAGAATTCGGGAAAATGATCTTTATATCGGCCCAGTCGTTATCTAGTAAATAGTTTGAATTGCCGCCACGAATAAATAACGTCTCGCCATCATAGTCTAAGTCATCAATGGCTTCGCCCACATGTTCAATCTGGTCTTCAATCGCATCAAGATTAAATCGCCAGTCGAATTTACCTCGCTCGGGACGGAATAAGCTTTTCATCAAAAACTGCCGAACACCTGCCTCCGCTAAGTGGGGTTTCATGAAGGCTTTGGCATCGGTTCTTTTTTCTAAGGCGGCCAAGGGTACAGCCCTCAAGGCTGTTAGTACATCTTGATGATGTACGGGATAGAACTTTGGACCAATGTCGGCAATAACCAATTTTTGAACTTTTTCGGGGTAGAGTTGCGCGAGTTTCATCACCACCTTTCCCCCCATGGAGTGACCTAGAAAATGACTTGAGGATTGTTGAAGATCATCGAGCAATTCCACCACATCGTTCACCATCGCCTCATAGGTATGTATTGGATCGTTTGGCGAGTGACCATGGTTGCGTAAGTCTACAATAATCACTCGAAAATCATTTTCAAGCAACCGCGCAGGAGCTTGCCAATTATCGAGCATACCCATAAGTCCGTGCAAAATGATGAGTGGGTCACCCGATCCAAATTCTTTGTAGTTAAGCTTCATGATATCCGTTGATTGGAGAAGAAACAAATGATTTCAGGCACAAGTTTACCATCTCGGAATAAACGCACCTTCGATGCGGTCCATCTTCTGCTCTTCTTGATTGAAGATGATACCGATCACATCAAATCGTACTTCTAAGTCAAGGTCGTGTTTTTCCACATACGCGTTGGCCGCTTTAATCAGCTGTGCCTGCTTAGAACGCGTAACTGCTTCTGCGGGATTCCCAAAAAAGTCGCTGTTTCTGGTCTTCACCTCCACAAATAAAATTTCGTCACCATCGATGGTAATAATGTCTATTTCATCTTTACCAAATCGCCAATTGCGATCACGAATCTTATAGCCTCTGGCCATTAAATGCTCGGTTACGAGTTGTTCGCCTTGAATACCTAATTCGTTGTGATCCGCCATAATTAATGGGGGCTTAAGTTTTTACTTAATGCATAAAGTGCAAAAAGGTCATCCTCGTGCAGCTTTGGCAAAGCCATTTGGACTTCTGAACCGAATCGTTGTTTAAGTATTAAAATATACTGACAGCCTCTTAGCTGTAACTGATTTAGATATTTTGGATTGCTGAGTTGCTCGTTGCTTGCCACCCATCCTTTTCGATGCGCGAAATATAGAGGTGTTGGATACTCACCGCTATTGATTGCAATGAGATTTTTGGTTTCTACGAAAGGTTCAAGCTTATCTTCAAGCACGACAAGTTCTTTGCCCGATTTGATGAACTGGTCTTCCCATTTACGAGTGATACCTTCAACGGCAATGGCCAACAATGCAATTAGAACAAGCTTTTGACTCAAGTTATTTAAGGCGTATGCTGCCGATAGAGACATAAAAGGAATGATGGGAATGATATAGTATTCGTGATCCACGAATTTGCTCCCACTTTTTAAAAGAAACCCGATAAACAAAAGCAAACTAAATGCTGCAATAATCAAGTTTTGCCTCGATTGTATGACTAAGAAGTAAATTCCAATAACAAAAGCAGCGAAGCCTGTAAAGCCAATGGCTTTTTGATAAAATATATGGAGCATTTCGGGCCATTGTTCAAGCAAATAGCCAACCGTAGATGCAATGGATTCGCCCATAAAAAAATGCTCATAGCTAAAATCTTGGTTGAGTTTCGGTATCCAAATGAAATACCATCCATAAGAGGCTACAGCATTAATTATGATGGCGATGCCAAGGCTAAGAAGTTGCTTTTGATTAGACGTCTTAATCAATGGCCATAAGAAAGCCAAAAAAACAATAGAAGGCAATTTGCTGAGTACACCGCAAAGAATGAGTACACCGCCAAGAATGAAGTGACCCCACTGGTTATACGTGATGAATTTGTACCAAGACCAAGCACCAATCATTATCAACCCAATGGCGATGGTGTCGGGCATGATCTTCCTGCTGTAGAAATACCAAATGGAAAAGATTAGAATGATGCTTGTATTAAAAGCAATACGGCTATTTATAACGTTTTTGAGGTACTTGTAGAAGCAATAAATTCCCAAGGAAGTAACGATGAGGTTTATGAGTCTCCCATACCAATGTTCATAACCAAAGACCAATGAAACAAGGTAAATCAAGTAGTTAAACAATGGAAATTCCATCCCAGTAATGCCCGAGAGTTCCCCAGCCATGTCTACACGAGGATAGAAGATGTTGGCGTCCACTTCGAGGAAATTGCGTGCAACCATACAAACGGTAGACTGGCGCCAATTGTGGGCTGCCTCAAGGGGAGGCTGCATGATCGAGAAAAGCCGATGCATAAAAGTTAGTCCCAACCAAATTCGGATGTCTCCGAATATTTTACCCCATGTTTGCCTATTCATAAGTTATAGCGCTACTGGAACCAACATTAAGGTTTGCCTTGGCCCCATGCCGCACTGCAAGGGCATTTTTGACATGACCAATGGGTGCGTCTAAGGCCACAGGATAGTCATATTCTTTAACCGTGTCCAGGATAATTTCATTGGCTGCTTTACCGAAGGAAATTTCATTGTCTTCCAAATCAGTAAATTGGCCAATCACCAATCCTTTCAAATGTGAAAGGTGCTCCGCCCGCTTCAGCTGCATCATCATACGATCGATGTGATATAAGTTTTCATACAGGTCTTCTAAGAATAGAATTTTCCCCTTAAAATCCATTTGACTGGGTGTGCCCATTATGGAGTAGAGGACGCTCAGATTGCCTCCAATCAATTGCCCCTGAGTCTTTCCAGTTCTATTCAGGTTGTGCTGCTTCCAACTCAAAGATATCTCATTACCAAATAGCATGTTTTGAAGCGAATTACTGCCTGGGTTGGCTACACCATTTTTGAAAAAAATAGGCATTGAAGAATGCAAGGTTTCAATATCAAGGTTTTGGTGTACATGGCTGTGAAGCACGGTGAGATCGCTGAATCCACAAAGCCATTTCGGATTTTGAGCAAAGACACTCCAGTTTATTTTATCGATGATTCGAACGGTTCCGTATCCGCCTCTTGCAAAAATTACTGCCTTGATATGATCATCATCGAGGGCTTTTTGCAGGTCATGAGCTCTTTGTTTATCGGTCCCGGCAAACTGATGATGGGAGTCGTATAAATGAGCTCCAGTGGCAACATTTAAACCCCAAGATTCGATGAGTTGATTCGCACCATCAATCTCATTGGGTTGTAATCTTTTTGCAGTGGCTACGATGGCTACCGTATCTCCGTTTTTAAGTGATTTGGGCTTAGGCATGCGGCTAAGGTATTACTACTTTTGACGGCTTGATATTGATTGGTTGAACAATCTTTAACCAGCTCATTTTAATACTGATAATGTCAGAAGCAAAAAGACGTCTTGTCACTTCCGCGCTCCCTTATGCCAATGGACCTTTGCACATTGGGCACATTGCTGGGGCTTACCTCCCAGCAGATATTTACACTCGATACCTTAGAGCTAAGTATGGTGAGGAGAATGTATTGCACGTATGTGGATCGGATGAGCATGGAGCTGCCATTAGCATGAAGGCTATAAAGGAAGGCTCTACCCCAAAGACCATCGTAGATCAGTTTCATGAAATCAATAAAAAGGCATTCGAAAACTTTGGGATCGACTTTGATATTTATCACCACACATCTTCTGAATTACACCACAAAACAGCTCAAGATTTCTTCTTGAATCTACATGAAAAGGGAGTGTTTAAGAAAGTTGAAAATGAACAAATGTTTGATTCTGAAGCGGGTCAATTCTTGGCCGATCGATTTATTGTTGGTACGTGCCCAAATTGCAGCAGCGATCGTGCTTATGGCGATCAGTGCGAAAACTGCGGTAAAACTCTGAGTCCAACAGAGTTGATTGACCCGAGGTCGACCTTGAGTGGTTCAAAACCTGAGCTTAAAAAGACCTGGCACTTCTATCTTCCCATGGGGGATTATTCATATTGGATAGAAGAATTTATTCGCGATGGTAAGGTTGATTCCGTGCCGCATCACAATCCTTCGGAGTGGCGAAAGCAGGTGGTCGGTCAGTGTTTGAGTTGGATTGACAGTGGCTTAGGTGACCGAGCGATGACACGCGACCTCGATTGGGGCGTACCGGTACCCTTGGATGACGCTGAAGGTAAGGTGCTGTATGTCTGGTTAGACGCACCTATTGGTTACATATCTGCGACAAAGCAATGGTCAATTGACCAAGGTGATGAAAATAACTGGGAAAAGTGGTGGAAAAATGAAAATACAGATATGGTTCATTTTATTGGCAAAGACAACATCGTTTTTCATTGCATTATCTTCCCGATGATTTTAAAAGCACGCGGTGGTTACAACCTTCCTACCAATGTGCCTGCAAATGAATTTCTGAATTTAGAGGGCGATAAGATTTCTACTTCGCGTAATCATGCTGTTTGGTTGCATGAGTACTTGGCAGACTTTCCAAACCGCAAGGATGAGCTGCGGTTTGTATTGACCTCTATTGCTCCCGAAACAAAAGACAGTGAATTCACTTGGAAGGACTATCAGGCGCGTGTAAATAATGAGTTGGTGGCCATTCTTGGTAACTTCGTGAATCGAGTAGTGGTGCTTACCAATAAGTACTACGATGGAGAAGTGCCTTTAGGGCATTTGGACTGGGAAGTCACCAATCAGGCTCAAGAATTTATTACCAAGTCGAGGACGTATATCGAGCAATTTAAGTTTAGAGATGGACTGAGTGAGGCTATGGGGTTGGCGCGCTTTGGCAACAAGTTTTTAGCTGACCTTGAACCTTGGAAGCTACAAAAAACAAATCCTGAAGAGGTAAAGAAAATCATGTTCAGTGCGCTTCTCATTACAGGTTACTTGTCGGAGGCAATTGATCCATTCTTACCAAACACGGCCCAAAAGATTCGTGCAATGCTGAATATTGAAAAGGGCTTTGAAGGCTATGAAACAGAGCATACCATTGGTGTGGCAGACTTGCTATTTTCTAAGGTGGAAGATGAGGAAATGGATAAACAGATTGAAAAATTGAAAAAAGTGGAAAATTCAACAGAGGAAGGCAATTCACGTCCTTTCAAGGACAATATTTCGTTCGATGATTTCATGAAAATGGATATTCGAGTTGGGACAATACTCACCGCGGAAAAAGTCAAACAGGCGGATAAACTATTGCAACTTTCTGTTGATTTGGGATCGGAGACTCGCACAATCGTATCTGGTATTGCCCAACACTTTAACCCCGAAGATGTGGTTGGGAAGCAGGTATCGGTGCTGTGTAATCTCGAGCCGAGGAAAATTCGAGGAGTAGAAAGCCAAGGAATGATTTTAATGGCAGAAGACGATGAAGGCAATCTGATGTTTATTTCGCCAACTGACGGGATTGATAGCGGATCGGAAATTCGTTAGTCTATCTTCAATCCCGAAGACTAAATTTGTGGATATATGGAAAGAACTATGAAGCAATTTTTTACGCTGCAATTGACATTATTCGTTGCGTTTAGCGCAATAGCTCAAGACACCAATTGGGTGCAGACATTCACCTTTGACGACATCACAAAGCGAAGAGGTGTTTACGAATTTCCTTCACCAAACGAAAAGTATCGCAAGATACTTATGTATAAAACTCTGAAGTGCGACCCTGCAACCACGCAAGATGGCTTTGATTGCGGCGAATGGGATTATTTGACTTACACGTTTGTTTATGATAATACTGGGGTTTTAGATTCAAATGAAGCCACGCACAGAAGGTACTTGGCTGATGGAAACGATTTTGAAACCATTCAGACACACATTACCCCGATGCATGATGTCTACCAATGGCATCAAAAAGACAGGGTGATCAATTCCGTAACCAGCGAAACGACATACGACTTTGCCAATGGAGCAACGACTAGTTCGAATGTGATTGCTAGCGATGAAAAAGTTGCTAGGTTTCAATATCTGATTCCTTCATCAGACCTGATTGCAAGTGGCATGAACGCAGATACCATCGACCGGTTGACTGTTGACCTTACTAGCCTAGGTTCAGAGTTAAATCACTTCACGGTTCGCATGCGCAACTATGCTCCAAATTCTTTGGATGAGTTTCAATGGTTCAGCCTAACCACCGTGTTCGATCAGGACGTGATGTTTACATCAACAGGGCTCAACACCATCAATCTCACAGAACCATTTGAATGGAACGGCACACATAATTTATTGGTTGAAATTAGTTTCACCAATGAAGCGGCTGGGTCTGCTTATACACTTCGGGCTGAGTCGCAAGCAATTTCCAACGCCTGGTACGCTGGTGGTGATGATGGATATGTAATGTTTGAAGAAGATAGAAACCGAATCGAGGTGCCGTTGAGCTCATACGATTTTGAAGATGAAATCACGGTAAGCTTCTGGCTTTATGGTGATCCGGACAAATTACCTTCGAATACCTCAATCTTTGAGGCACATGATTTTAATAACGTGCGCGCTTTGAACTGTCACTTACCATGGAGCAATGGCTCGGTCTATTGGGACGCTGGCGAAGGTGCCGGATACGATCGAATTCAAAAAGCAGCAAATACAATAGACTTAGAAGGAAAGTGGAATCATTGGGCATTCACCAAAAACACCGCTACAGGTCAAATGAAAATTTACCTCAACGGATCGCTTTGGCAAGCTGGAAATGATAAGAATCGATCACTAGGAGTCTTGAAGCGATTAATGATCGGTAGTGGAATGAATAGTTATCCGTACTACGGCAAATTGGATGAATTTAGAGTCTGGAAGAAAGAGCTGGATCAAAGTACCATCGAAGAATGGATGTACAAAGATGTGACAGCAGCACACCCTGACTATTCAGATATGGCGATTTATTTCAAGTTCAATGATGGCTACAACCTAGTCAATGAGGCACCATCAGGCTTGGTAGGTTATTGGCATGGAGCTCCAAAGGTGGAGACATATCCTGGTTGGGAAATCTTTAGAAATGCTATGCAAACCAATGTTGTTCCTAGATTGATTTTTGCACAAGGTGATTATGATGACACCATCACCACAACGTTAATGCAAGATACGGTAAGTCAGCCTTTGTTTTCTGTAGTAGAATATGGAGTGATTGGGAACGCTGCTGAGGCCGTCAATGGCACTTACTTGCGACCGGATGGTTACAGCTACGTTTACAATCCGAATGGAAGCAAAATTGACTCAACATATTTCGCGGGCAACACTACGTGGACAAACGGTGACCTCAACTTCTACCTACCTCCTTATGAGGTTATTGACCGCTATGAAATAGGCAGATTTATTACACCATACGGAATCGGTCTTTCTCTTGGGCCAAATGGGTTCACATGGATTTATGATGTAACGGACTATGCGTATCTATTGAGAGATTCAGTAGACATCAGTTCGGGAAATCAGCAAGAATTGCTCGATCTTAAATTTGCCTTCATTGATGGTACGCCTCCGGCAAATGTGGTGGAATTAAATCGTCCATGGGGTCAATCAAGATCCATTCGATATAGTGCCCTTGGTAATGACGATCAGCTTGCACCTGTTAATGTAGACGTAAATCTGCAGGCCAAAAGATTCAAAGTGATTTCTAGAATGACAGGTCATGGCCACAACAGTAACGATGGTAATTATCCTCATTGCTGTGAATGGAAAGATAATACACACTTTTTGTATGTGAACGGGCAGTATGCTGCCGACTGGCATATCTGGCAAGATTTCCAATGTGCGTATAACCCAGTTTACCCGCAGGGTGGAACTTGGCCTGGTGCGAGAGAAGGATGGTGCCCAGGTGACCTAGTCAAGAATTTCGAATACGATATAACCGATATGGTTTCAGGCAATTCTTTCGAACTTGATTATGATATTACCGATGTGCCCGCCAATAATCAAGGAATGGGGAATGGAAATTACGTGGTGGCCACCCATGTTATTCAATACGATGAGCCCGCATATTCTATGGATGCAGAAGTTTATGATGTGCTCTCACCATCGAGTCGGGGGTATTATTCACGATTCAACCCGGCTTGCCAGTCACCAAAGATTGTGCTCAGAAATACAGGTTCAACGGAATTAACGAGTGCAAAAATCCGATACGAAGTTTCTGGGGGTTTGCCTAAAATTTATACTTGGAAAGGAGAGCTCGGGTTTTTGGAAACTGAAGAAGTGGAATTACCATTTCAAGATGGAGCTTTCTACTTAGGAGATGGCACAAACCGCTTTACAGCAACCATAGTTGAAGTGAATGGTGGGGCGGATCAATATGCTGCAAATAATGCCTTTACAAGCCGATACGAATTACCTCCGATCTATGAAGGGGACATTATTATTCAGCTGTCTACCAACAATGTTCCAGCCCAGAATGAGCTGAAGATTTATGATGCGGCTGGTAACGAGGTGTTTGAACGTGATAATATGACGGCTAACACGCTTTATAGAGATACACTGCGCTTAGACACCGGGTGCTATAGATTGGAGTTGACCGACTCAGGTCACGATGGTCTGTCTTACTGGGCCAATCCAAATCAAGGCAATGGTTTATTGAGAATTTGGAGAGGAGCTGGCAATGGAATCTTAAAGTCTTTTGAGCCTGAGTTTGGCAATAAGCTAGATTTTGCCTTTGCCATTAATGCAATGACCATTGACACCATTTGGTCCGAAGTAAATGGCATTCCTGTAGCGGTTATTGGAGGTGACACCTTCCAAATCAATGGTGATGATATTTACCCATTAAGCGTCGAGAAGACCGAGGGTTTCGCACTTACAGTTTATCCAAACCCGAATAACGGCAGCTTCTACGTGGAGATGTTGGGTTACACAGGCAAGGTTGAGATCGAAATCATGGATTTGTCTGGAAAGCGTCTCTATCAGGAGACCACTGGATCCATGCAGGGCATGACTAAGAGTTTTGACTTGAATTTGACATCGGGTATATACCTGCTGAAACTGACTGGTCCGCAGCTGAATGAGAACAGGCGAGTGGTGATACACTAAGTTGCCCCGAGCACTATAGCTTATAAAGCCAGCTCAGTTTTGAGCTGGCTTTTTTATGTGGTTTTTCGGAGAATGACGTTGTAGCCCCGGGCAGGATCGAACTGCCATCTAGAGTTTAGGAAACTCCTATTCTATCCATTGAACTACAGGGCCATTGCTGCATCGCAATAGCCGCGAAGATATTATCAATACGATTTAGTGGTCGACTTTCTATTGAAATGGCAACCGATTCTCGCTTTCGAGCAATCGGAGCATGTTTAGAAACACCTCTTCTTCAATTAAATGGTGGATTTCAATGTCAAGTCGAAACTGCTCTAGCATGTTTTTAAAAGATCGATAGGCAAACGAGCGCGACACTTCCGAGTAGTTGGTTTCAATCAGATTGATTACTCGATCTAACGAATCTTCTACTTCTTCGTGGGTGTGCGTGCTTTCAAACTCTTCGACCGAATAATCGCGAGCCATACCTCCGTGGGCCAACCTCCGAGCATAAGGAAATAACCGAGACTCTTCCGCATCAATATGCGACAATAGATTGCTTTTATACTGATTGAAAAACCCTTCAAGAACCTTGTTGATGGGATGGTCAGGAAAAAGCTTCTTTATACCGTGAATTGATTGTTCTAATTTTGGAAGTAGCGCTGTTTCATAAAAAGCGTGTGTACTTTCCAAATACTCCAAAATAGTGTATATCGAGTATACATTAAACCGCTCCGCGCGAAACGCATCCAAGCCTGAATAGAGTTCCATCAACTCCAATACAAACTCCACATCTTCCTCACCAATTTCTCCATCATTGAATTCTACAATGCCCTCAGGTGTTATAGCATAGCGCTGAAGTGCCAATTCACTCAGCGGTTCAAAATGGTACATATTTCTAATGGCAGTAACGGTATGATTCATGGCTTTTCTAATTACAAATCGAAACTAATTCAATATTAGCGAGATGAACCTACCTAAAATCAGGTATTTATCTGATCTTTTTAACCTGAGGTATGTGGAAAACTAAGGGGCTATGATAAATGGTTTGCTTATCTGTTGCGCATCAAACTCAAGTCTGAGGAAATAGTATCCAGGCGACAAATCACTAAGGTCGAGTATACTCTTATTTCGAACATAAGTCCTGATCAACTGGCCTTGTATATTGTACAAATGAACTTGGCTTGGAGCTTTGCTCGATCGTATTTGAATTTGATCCTTTGCGGGATTAGGGAAAAGCGCAACATCACTTGAAATAATGATGGTTTCAACACCTACAACTGAATCTATATATCCTGTATCCACAGGAATTTCCAAAGACTCATCAATGAGTGAATGAAAGGTCAAGTCATCAAAATAGAATCCATCAAATACTACAAATGGATCGCTTACCAATCGTAATTTCAATTTAATCCGTTGCCCAATGAAATCGTTGAGATCGATACGTTCGTTTACCCAGCTCAATACATTTCCATCCCAAACGGGTTGACCTTCATCTTGATTTTCAGTACCCTCTTTGGTATATAATCCACAGAGCGGAGTCCATGATTTGGAACCGATAGGTGCCGCGAGTAATTGGCAATAATCATATCCAGCTTCAATTTGCCACTGGGCAGAAAAGGTGAGGTAGCCGGTGATCGATTGTCGAAGATCGATGATGCGTTCGTATTCGATTTCGCTTACGTCATTGTTTGAATACTGAGCAAACGGGGAGTCGGTAATTGAGCTGGGCGCCGAAATGAAATCTTCTGTGGTGGGCGACCAATCGTTGGTGCGGAAGTCCTTGGTGTTGAAAGCGCTGTGCGAAAGTACTATGGTTGGTTCGCCGTATATTTTCGTTATGCGCTCCCGTTTTTCAAATCCATTGAAGACCGCTACCATGTCCATTTTCAACTCGGTGCCTATGGGCGTATTTGGGTCGACTTCATATTCAAATTCTTCACTCAATGGATTGTTGATGGGCATAGATTGAATTGAAATGGAAGGAGTTGTAATATCAATATTGGTGGATGTGGGCTCTAGACGAAATTCATAGGGGCCATTGAAATGCTGGCCTAGCCTTAAAAGTTCGATGGTAATGATACCATTTGGGTCTGCTAACGTCGGCGGAGATTTATCGATCATGGTAGCATAATCCCCAGAAAATTGAGCCAACAATAAATTGGGTCTTATATTTTCTTTACTTAAAGGAATAATCCGTGACGTAATGGGCCAGAAACCATCGCTCGATGTACCGACCTCAGGCGTCATTGAGAAAATCTTGTTTTTCGTGGTTTGCTCACCATACATCCAATCGTCAGAAACACCATTGGTGGCGTAATTCACAGTCTCGTAGCCCGTGCCATACACATAATTGTTTTGAGCGGTCATCATTTTAGCTATTTCAATGAAGTAGTTAGAGTCAGGCGAAAGAGGACTGGGAATGTAGCCCCATGGATAGATTAAATAGTTTCCATGAGAGTGATAATTAAGACAAAATTCAAATTCGTGATTTTCGCAAAACCATTGCACTGCCTTGGTTTCGTTTTCGCTGGCGGACGATATACCACGATACGTTTGGCTATTGGTGCTTGGCGATGAGCCAGAATTATCATAAGCCCATTGGTATTCATAATTACGATTTAGATCTACGCCAATCTCTCCATCAAGGTTGTCTCTTCGATTTTTTCTCCAAAGTCCGCCACCGTCAGGATTGGTCGTTTCATTGAAGATGTATCCATCGGGGTTGATCATGGGAATGAAGTACATTTCCGTGTTCTTTACCAAATGTGTTACTTCAGCATCCGTGCCATAGTTTTCAAGTAAATACCACATGTAGAAAATGAGTTGAGCCAAAGACTGTGGCTCACGTGCATGGTGGATGGATGTGTAAAGCGCTTCGGGTTCATTTTGATTCAACGAAGCGCTATCCGAAATTCTGACCCAGAATATTTCTCGTCCTTTAACGGTTGTGAAGGTGTCGATGGGTATCCGCTGGGTGATAATTTCTGGATACTTAGCATGCATTTTGTCCAAGTGGTTTAAGAATTCTTGATAGGTGAAAAATCCACCCATGCTGCCTAACCCAAAATTTTCAGGAGTATCAAATGTTTCCAAATCGGAGCCTTCACAGAGCGATCTAGAACCATCGGCTTCCGCTTCGATCTTCAGCATAGCGCGTTGCGCATAATGATCTTCCAAGTTGTCTATCAATACATCAAATCGAATGCCCGCTTCAGATAGCCATTGACGCTCTTGAGCTGTGAAATCATTAATGACATAAACGCCCTTTTTTACCTCTCCATGGTCCAACTCTACCCCATATTGATGCATGATCGACTCTGAAATCGGATCGAGCCATACCTTGAGCTTGGCCGATTGTGAATATGAATGGAGGGTGGTGAGTAGAAACAAAAAGGAAAAGATCTTGTGCACGGGACGTTTATTCATGTGCAACAAATCTACACGAGTAAATTCACTAAACTTCTAGACGCACCAAAAGTTTGATTGGCTACCTTTGCCTTTCAAATTGAGCTATAATGTCGCACGATAGTCACGAAGAAAAGCCCGAAGGATTTTTAAATACCGTATTTGACTCAACCATGGGTGGTTTTGGCGTTGTATGGGTAGGATTGGCGCTTGTGTCGATTTTTCTCCTCATGCTCTTGGGGTAACTTCTAACCATTATTTTTAGCCAGTCTGTTGGTTATCGATGCTGGCAGGTGCATCTAATAATATGTGCGCCATGGTTAAAATTCCAAAAAATATTCAAGAATTGGTTTCGTATAAACTTGGGAAACCAGTCAACCAAATTGTTGAAGAGCTCGGCTTAAAAGAATGGGCCGTACTTTGGAACAATGAAAATAATCTTGGACCATCTCCTCGAGTCTTAGAGCGGATCAACGAGTTTGCAATTACCTCACATCTTTATCCAGACCCCGCTTCCACCCAACTTTGCTCAAGTATTGCTGCCCTTAATGATTGTGATATAGACCAAGTAACGGTAGACAATGGCAGCGAGTCGGTATTCGACTGTATGTTTCGGGCATTTTTCGAGGGTGAAGATGAACTACTCACCTGTGACGGCACCTTCGTGGCGGTGTACATCTGGGCAAAGTCAAACAAGATTCCAACCAAACGTTATCCACTCAACACGCACTATGGTTTTGATATTCAAAAACTGATCGACTCTGTAACGGACAAAACCAAGGCCGTCTACGTTGCCAACCCAAACAACCCTACTGGGACGATGATTTCTCAAGCCGAATTGACCCATCTGGTCGATTCTGTTGCAGACGATATACTTATCATAGTGGATGAAGCGTATTACGAATACGCACAAGCTTTGTCTGAGGATTATCCTGACAGCTTTGCGATGCGCAGACCCAACGTTGTGACCCTTAGGACCTTTAGTAAGGCATATGGTATAGCTGGTATTAGACTTGGATATGCTTTAGGCGGTGAGCGGCTCATTGAAGCCATACGCAAGGTGAAAATGACCTTTGCTCTATCAAACCTAGCACAAGCCGCAGGCATGGCCGCCTTGGAAGATCGAAATCACATGCTCAATGCCGTTGAGCTTAATACCAGGGCACTCCAACTTTATTATTCTGCGTTATCAGATGTCGGGATTGACTATGTCCGCTCGTATGGAAACTTCGTGATGCTCGACCTCGAAACCAAGGAAGCCGCCAAGCAGTTTACGGATAATATGATGAAGAAGGGCGTATTTATCCGACACCTGCGTGCCTTTGGTTTACCGCATTGCGTGCGTATATCTACCGGATTGGACAAAGAGAATAAGCTGTTTGTGAGAGCGTTACATTAAAAAGTCAACACCCGGTCTATCGCCTCGCGTACTTTTTCTGCATTAGGCAAATAAGTCTGCTCCAAAATTTCGTTTAGGGGAATTGCTGGTGTATCGATAGCACCGACAGTAATTACGGGTGCATCGAGCGACTCAAAACAATCATCCACCACGCGTCCTGCAATACCTTGACCAAATGAGCTACCTCGCGGTTCTTCGGTCACCACCACCACCTTCCCGTGCTTTTTGGTAGAGCCAAATATGGCCTCTGCGTCCACGGGTTGTATGGATCTTAAATCTAAAATTTCCACCTGACCAGGGAAGGCTTTTGCGGCTTCTTCACTCCAATAAACCCCGCGTCCGTAGGTAATCACTACACAGCTTTCACCTGAATCGACCTTGGCTTGATCTGCCTCTTGCACCGCACGCGCTTTGCCAAAGGGCACTACGTAGTCTTCACTCGGCTCGGTGGTTTTAGCACCTTTTGTGCCTTTGATTTTAGACCAGTATAATCCTTTATGCTCCAACAATACGCATGGATTAGGATCGTAGTATGCCGCTTTGAGGAGTCCTTTCAAGTCGGCGCCGGTGCTGGGATAAGCCACTTTAATTCCGCGGATGTTTGAGAGGATACTTTCAACCGAAGAACTGTGGTATGGACCACCGCTGCCATACGCGCCAATCGGTACTCTGATCACCGCGCTTACCGGCCACTTGCCATTACTCAAATAATAGCTCCGACTTACTTCAGTAAACAACTGATTCAGACCAGGCCAGATGTAATCGGCAAATTGAACTTCTACAATGGGTTTTAATCCCACCGCACTCATACCTACGGTAGATCCAATGATGAATGCCTCTTGTATGGGTGTGTTGAACACACGCTCTTTACCAAATTGTTGGGCGAGTGTGGCTGCCTCTCTAAATACACCGCCCAATCGGTGGCCAACATCTTGTCCGTAAAGCAGCGCTTCAGGATGTTTATCTAAAATTTCTCTTACGGCGAATAACGCACTATCCACCATCACCGTCTTCTCCTTCCCTACGGGGTTTCGTTCTCCTTTTTCTTTGGTAATTGGGGTAGGGGCAAAAATGTGATCGGTTAAGTCGCTGGGTTTTGGATCCTCTGCCTTTTGCGCTCTTTTGAAGTCGGATTCCACCAGATCGATGGCTTCTTTTTGCAGATTGTCTAGCTCTTTTTGGTCAAAATCAAAATCGAGCAATTGCTTTTCAAAATATGGATGCGGATCACGCTTGCGGTCGTCTTCCAAATCATCGCGATACCATTCCATGCGAACTCCAGAAGTGTGGTGGTTCAGCAATGGTACTTTGAGGTGCACTAAGAAAGGTCTGCGTTCTTTTCTTATTGTGGTGATTGCCTTGTTTAGCGCTTTATGGCATGCCACAAAATCGTGTCCGTTGTCAACCGTAATCACCTCCATACCTTTAAATCCTTTGGCATAATACGAGGCATCACCTACGCGAATTACATCCGCGCTGGCAGAGATATCCCATTCATTGTCCTGAATAAAATAGAGCATGGGGAGTTTCTTCAATACGGCCATTTGAAAGGCTTCAGATACCTCACCTTCGGTGATGGACGCGTCACCGAGTGAGCAAACTACCACCGGGTTTTCACCCTTAAAGTCCTCGGCCAAGCCCATTTGCTCTTTGTACTGAATGCCCATGCCAATGCCCGTTGTTGGTATGGCCTGCATCCCTGTTGCAGAGCTTTGGTGGGGGATTTTTGGTTTGTCATCATCCTTCAAAGAAGGGTGAGAATAATAGGTACGCCCTCCAGAAAATGGGTCATCACTCTTGGCAAAAAGTTGAAGCATGAGATCATACGGTTGCATACCGATACCCAATAGAATAGAGTCATCTCGATAATATGGAGCAACAAAGTCTTGCGGCTTGAGCTGAAGAGCGAGAGCGAGTTGTGCAGCCTCGTGACCACGACTGGTGGCATGCACATATTTTGACGTAAGCTGGATGTTCTCGTTGTAAAGTTCACTCATCCGTTTGGCGCTGCACATGAGTTTCCATCCGTCTAGTAGCGTTTGTTTATCGATGGCTGAACTGGGCTTGGCCGTTTTGGTTTCACTCATAGTATCGGATAATGTTATTCAAAGATAACATTCGAGTTTGGGCCTTCATCGTTTGATTACGGGTTTAAATCCCCATCTTTAAGTGCAATCAAACCACGAAATCTAACCTTATTTCTGATTGTAATTCTGCTTAATTCTCTGAGCATTTTTGGCCAAAGGACCCAATTCGCGGTGGTATTTCGGATGGGGCAGTGGAATGCGATTTCAAAATGGCGTACCCAGCCATCTCGATGACTTTGAAGAGTTTACCCTAATGAGAAACCCAGTGTTTATAGCGGACAGCATGCGTTTAGATACGTCGATATTTGCCTATTTTACGTTTAAAGGAAAGGTTTCAAGAGAAGAAAAAACCAGGGTGTCAAACTGGCTCCAAGTGCGTACGAAAAGCGACTCTCTGCGCTTTATGCTGAAGTAATTAGTCTTTAGAAAAGTAATCGACCGATTGATAAACGCCATCACGTTGTTTGGTGACCTGCATGAGAATATTATTTGCCAAACGGCTGGCTCCAAATCGAAACCATTCATTGGATAGCCATTGGTCACCAAGCACTTCTTTGACCATACGCATATAGTGAAGAGCGCTCTTTGCATCAGAAATGCCACCCGCAGGTTTCATACCCACTTGTATTCCAGTTTTTAAGTAGTGATCCCAAATGGCTTGTAACATTACTAAGGTCACTTGCATGTTGGCTGCTTGTCCGATTTTTCCTGTGCTGGTTTTTATAAAATCAGGATTGGCTAATAATGCCAGATCGCTCGCCTTGCGCACCTCATCCAATGACCCAAGTTCACCAGTTTCTAGAATTACCTTAAGTCTAACCTTATGCGTTTTGCACAGTTCATTAATGGCCATGATTTCATCGAGCACGTAATTGTAATTGCCGCGCAGAAACTCTCGTCTCGAGATCACCATATCAATTTCGTCCGCTCCTTCACCAATGGCATAAATAGTCTCGTCAATTTTAATTTGAGTTGTTGACTGTCCGCTGGGGAAATAGGTAGCCACTGCCGCTACTTTCACACCTGAACCATCAACTGCTCTTTTGGCAACCTTCACGAGCGAGGGATATACACAAACTGCCGCAGTTTTGGGTAAACCATCGATGTGATCGTGCGGATGCATTGCCTTATAACACAGTTGTTCTACTTTTTTGGGGGTATCGGCTCCTTCCAATGTTGTCAAATCAATCATGGTCAAAGCGAGCATTAATCCTTGCATTTTGGCATCCGTTTTTATGCTCCTAGATCTGATTCGGGCAATACGGTCATTGATACCCATTTGGTCTACCGTTGGTGGTGAGAAGTGCGAAAGATTTGGGGATTGCTTCATTTGAATTCCAAACGTAAGTAGAAATACCTTTATCCAATGGTATCTCGCATTACATATTGCTATTTTTGCAGCCTCAAAATGAAGGACCAAGGAAACCACATCCACAGCGTTTTTGACGAGATTATCCCAAGGTCAGAGAAAGAAGTTTTTCTGAATCAAAAGGCGAAGGTGGTTTGGATGACTGGACTAAGCGGTTCAGGAAAGACTACTTTAGCTAAATACCTTGAGCGCAAGCTTTTAGATAGAGGTTATTTTTCGAAGCTCCTCGATGGCGACAATCTTAGAACAGGACTGAATGCCGGATTGGGCTTCGGTGAAAAGGATAGAAAAGAAAACATAAGGCGAATCTCAGAGGTTGCTAAGCTGTTTTTAGACGGAGGAATCATCTGCATCAACAGCTTCATTAGCCCTACTAATGATGTGCGAAACCATGCTAAGTCGATCATCGGAAAAGACGACTTCGTAGAGGTTTTCATTAACACTCCCTTGGAAGAATGCGAGAGACGTGACGTAAAGGGACTTTATGCCAAGGCAAGGGCTGGTGAAATACTAAATTTTACTGGTATATCAGCGCCATTTGAAGCACCTTCAAGTCCAGATATAGAAATAGAAACACAAGGAAAATCGATTGAAGAAAGTGGCGATGAGTTATATCAAAAGCTCTTACTGCTAATCAAACTAGAATCATGAAATACAATTTAACCCACCTAAAGGAGCTTGAGTTTGAAGCCATCTTTGTAATAAGAGAGGTGGCCGCTCAATTTGAGAATCCAGTATTGCTGTTTTCAGGAGGAAAAGACTCAATACTCTGTTATCATTTGGCTAAAAAAGCCTTTTATCCGGGTAAGATTCCGTTTCCGTTGGGGCACGTTGATACAGGACACAACTTTCCGGAAACCATTGAGTTCAGAGATCGTTTGGTCGAAAATGATGGAGTTGAGCTTATCGTAGGCTCCGTGCAGAAAAGCATTGACGAAGGAAAAGTGGTGGAAGAGAAAGGGTTCAACGCAAGTAGAAATGGATTACAAACCGTGACATTGCTTGAAACGATCGAAGAAAACAAGTTTGACGCATGCATGGGCGGAGCGCGAAGAGATGAGGAAAAAGCGCGCGCTAAAGAGCGATTCTTTTCACACCGTGATGAGTTTGGACAATGGGACCCAAAGAACCAGCGTCCAGAGCTCTGGAATATTTTCAATGGCATGAAGAATATAGGAGAAAACTTTAGAGTATTCCCAATCAGTAATTGGACGGAAATGGATGTATGGCAATACATTCTTGCGGAAAATATTGAGTTGCCCTCATTGTATTTCTCACATGAGCGTGATGTATTTGAACGTGATGGAGTAATCTATGCTGATGGTGAATTCATAAATAAAAAGCCAGAAGAGAAGGTGGAAAAACTATTGGTTCGGTTCAGAACGATTGGTGATATGAGTTGCACGGGAGCGGTGGAATCGCCCGCAGACAATTTGGAGAAAATTATTGAAGAAGTTGCTGCCACTCGAACTACCGAACGTGGCACTCGAGCTGATGATAAACGGTCAGAGGCGGCAATGGAAGACAGAAAAAAACAAGGATATTTCTAAAGCAAAGTCATGGAGTCAACGACAGGATATTTAGACATGGAACTTCTGCGCTTTACCACAGCCGGAAGTGTAGATGACGGAAAGAGTACATTGATTGGACGCTTGCTCTATGATAGTAAGGCAATATTCCAAGATCAATTAGAGGCGGTAGAAAAGGCTAGTAAAAAAATAGGTGGAGAAGGAGAGGTAAACCTTGCCTTACTCACAGATGGATTGCGTTCTGAGCGCGAGCAAGGAATCACCATTGATGTGGCGTATCGATATTTCGCAACACCAAAGCGTAAGTTTATCATCGCGGATACTCCGGGGCATATTCAGTACACCAGAAATATGGTTACTGGTGCAAGCACCGCCAACTTAGCCATCATATTGGTTGATGCTAGAAATGGATTGGTAGAGCAAACTGCCCGGCATAGCTTTATTGCTTCACTGCTTGGCATCAAGCATGTGGTCTATTGCATCAACAAGATGGACTTAGTTGATTACTCTCAAAGTAGGTATGAAGAAATTAAGTCTGATCTTGAGGACTTTGCGAGTAAATTAGAAATCAGTGATATCAGATACATTCCTATCAGCGCCTTGTTTGGTGATAATGTGGTTGACCGGTCTGAAAAAACACCATGGTTTGAGGGCTCAACGCTTTTATATACGTTGGAGACTGTGCACATTGGAAGCGATGAAAACCACGTTGATGGTCGATTTCCTGTTCAATACGTAATTCGACCACAGACCACCGAGTATCACGATTATCGAGGTTACGCCGGACGTATTGCTGGTGGCGTCTTGAAAAAGGGGGATGATATTACCGTGCTGCCGTCAGGTTTCACCTCTAAAATTGCCAAGATCGACAGCTATGATGGCGA
>MDTG01332470.1_pt1 | contig 25776 bp, 29 predicted proteins | sample 811421 | NCBI WGS metagenome assembly MDTG01 (sample SAMN05326645, study PRJNA326480) | marine metagenome | isolation source: seawater | place: Pacific Ocean: South East | collected 2011
GTCATCATTCAACAGCGGACTATATTGGGTGGCACTCCGACTTTACGGTTCCAGGAAGAGCCAATGAATTTCACACTGATTCCCCACCAAGATTCAATACAACATTATATTTATTTAGTATTAGATTTAAGTCAATAATAAAAATTATTTTTTTTCATTAGAAATTATTTTAATATAAATATATTATATTTAATTAGATTTATATTTCTCAAAATCCCCTTTAGGCTCACAATTTCCATTTTTAATTTCATAAATTTTATTACAAAATTTTAAAGCAGATTCTTTATGTGTTACAAAAATAATGATTTTATTTTCTGAAAGTTTTTTAACATCTTGTATAACTTTGTCCTCTGTATATTCATCAAGAGAGTTTGTTGATTCATCCATAATAATTATTGATGGGTCGTTATACAGTGCTCTAGCGATACCAATTCTTTGTTTTTGACCACCTGATACCCTTGTACCTTTATCTCCTGCCAAAGTATGGATTTTATTTGGCAAAGTCTCAACAAATTCTTTTAGTTGAGATTTTTTTAAAGAACTTTCAACTTTATCAAAATCTATTTCATTTTTATTTAATCCATAAGCAATATTATTTAGTAAACTATCGTCAGACAAGTATACCTCTTGAGGGACATAACCAATTTTTTTTCTGAATTCAAATATGTTGGTGTATATACTCTTTCCATTACATAAGATATTTCCTGAAATAGGTTTTAGTAATCCAAGCATAATATCAATCAAAGTACTTTTGCCACTTCCTGTTTTTCCAATTACGCCTATAAAATCACCTTGCTCCATCTCAATATTTACATTTTTTAAAAGTCTTTCTGAATTTTTGAAATTAAAAGAAATATTATTAAGTGAAAGTTTGGTTATTCGATTTGGAAGTACTGATTTTTCAGTTTCATTAATAATTTCATATTCAATATTTGTCATTTCCTCAGATTTTTCTTCAAAAGCTGAACTAGCATACCCAAGATTTTGAAATCCAACACTTAAACTAAGGAAAGAAGGTACCATTCTAATTAAAGCTAGACCAAAAAGTGTAATAGTTGGTAAAATTAATTTTATATTGTTAGTGTCGATAAATAACAAAATAGATATCAATGACATCGCAATTACAGACAATACTTCAAGCGCAAATCTTGGTATCAAGCTTATTAATCTTTGGCTGATATTCAAATCTAGTAAATAATTTTTAATTAAACTGAATTCCTCAAAAAAATATTTATATGTTCCTAAAATTTTAATAATTTTAAAACCACCTAAGCCCTGATTTAAGCTTTTTAATGAATTTTCTTCAAGCTCTAAACTTTTTTTTCCATACTTTCTCAATTTTGTTTTTACTATTAAATAAATTAATAATGAAATAATAAACATTCCAAAAAAGATACTTATAGAAATTTTTAAGTTAATAAAAAAAATTGTTACTAACAAAAAAATAAGAAGTAATGACTCTTTAATAAGTAAAATCAAAAAAAAAATATAATTAGCTGCTCTACTCGACATCGAGTCAATATTGTTTATTAATTTAGCTGAATTATTTTCTAAATAAAAACTATAGTTTGTCTTTAAATAATTTAAATAAGTTTTTGTAGTAATAGAAAATATAATATTTTTCTTTATTAACAGTTCACAATAGTGATAAAAAATAATCAATAAATTTTTTATAAAAAAAATTGCACATAGAAGTAAAGATATAAAAAGAATAATTTGAAAATTATCTAAGCTACTTAAATAATCTTTTATAAATAAATTATTTGGTATCTTATCTATCGATCCATCAATATCTGATAAAATTATTACGTAAACTCCTAATGATCCAATTCCAATAGTCTCTACAAAAGAAATTGCGATAGTTCCAACCAAAAGTAATATTAGTTGAAATTTTTGCTTTTTGTTTAAAAGTATATCAATTCTTTTTTTAAAATTCATTTTGGTTTACCTTAAATCCTTTTTGAAATTTCATAAAAAATATTTTCATTATTTGCATAAATTAATTTTAATACTTTAATCAATTTTTTACTAAATATATTAAGTTGATTTTTTTTTGATTTACTCTCGATTTCATCAAAAGTTCTGGAAATACTTTTTATTATACTTGATTTAATTAAGTTTTCTGGGTCTCGGTTAAATAATATAGAGGTATTAGTTTCTAAAAAATAAAGAGATTTAAGTGCTAATAAAATGTCTGAATTATTTAATTTTTTTACTTTAAGTAATTGAATAATTTGTTGAAAGTATTTCTTTTTAGAGTTTATCTCTTTAGCAAAACTTAAACCGGAATAAGTGGCACTACCTGCGAAAATAGGTTTTTTTCCAAAACATGCAAACTCTAAACCCATTGTTCCACGTCCTGTAATTACATTATCACATATTCTTATAAGATTTATTGAGGAAATATTTTTTGGGGTTAGTTTAATATTTTTAATATTTAAATTTCTGACTAAGTTTTCCACAATATTTGTTTCTCCATAAATATTAGATGTCGGATTTGGTCTAACGAGCCAAAGAATATTCTTGTTATTGTTTTTACTGATAAATAGCAGAGTTTGTTTTAACTGTTCAAAATAATCAGAAAAAATAAACTCAGTTCCTAATCCATGTGGAGCATCAGAAAAAGCATGACTTGCGATTAATACAATTTTTTTAAATTTTTTATTTTTTTGTCCAACATGTTTTAATAGTTGATCTTTTGAATAATTAATTTTATTTTTATTTGTTGCTATCAAATCTTTCGAGGATGTAAAATTTGTTTTTATTTTCCTGTCAAAACGTTTGGCTAAAAAATTATATAAATCTTTTTTTGTAAGCTTTATTTGTTTTACCTTTTTAATTAAATCATTTCTTTTTAAATTAAGAGATCCAAATTTTATTTTTTTAATTGTATGTGTTTCAATTTTATTAAAATTATGCATCTCTAAAACATCTATTTTTTTGTTTAAGGCTATTCTGGCAACTATTCCATCATTAAAAGAATAGCAAACTGTTCCCAATACAACCTTTGTAATTTTTTTTTTTTGAAATAATTGATTTATATAATAAATTCTACAACACGATTTAAATAGAATATTAATAAACTTTAATTCTATTTTTGGATTTAAAAAACTAAAATCATTCCTTATATATGTATCATATACCAGATCTCCAAAGTTTACTTTTTCAATTTTAAAGTTTTTTATAAACCAATAAAAATCTTTTTTTTTAATTTTCATTAAATATTTTATCGTTACAATTAATGATTTGAGACAAATAATTGGCCTAAAAAAAATTAAATAATATCTAAAACCAATTTTTTTTTCTCTTATCCCTAGGGAATAAAAAATTCGTGTTGTTAGATCATTGTCTCTCAAGTCTGAAAGTAGCAATGGATCCAGTTTATATTTTCTGTTTAAATAGCTAGTTAATAAAGTTGCTTTAATTGATTGAAGGTATCTTCCTCTATCTACTATTAAAATATGTTTATTGTTATTGTAATAATGAAATAAATTTTGACATTTATTTAAGAATAAATCATAAAATTTTTTCATTTAAGAACTCTTAAAATTTCTCTAACAATATATTTTTGTGATTTGTTCTTTAGATTATAAAATATAGGAATACTTAATATTTCATCGTAAAAAGTTTTCGCTTTTTTTAATTTTTTCATATTATAACCTTTTTTTTTATAGAATGGGTGAATAGGTATAGGAATATAATGAACTTGAGTGGTAATTCCTTTCTTAAATAGTATTTTCATTATTTTTTCCTTAGATTTTTTTTTAAGAAAGTTTTTATTTATTCTTAAAATGTAGAGATGATTTGAGCTAATAGATCTTAAATTTGAAAGAATGGGTAAGAAATTTTTTTTTTCTAAAAAATATTCATCATAATTTTTTGCTATTTCAAATCTTTTTTTTATAAATTTTTTATATCTACGCAATTGTGAGATCCCTAATGCGCATTGGATATCTGTGATTCTGTAGTGTAATCCAAGATTGGTCATTTCATAATACCAAGGATTTAACTTTTTTTTAGTATAAGCTTCATTTGAATTTTCAAAATATTTTGGATTTTTGTTAATTCCATGAGACCTCAAAATTTTTAATTTATCATAAATTCTTTTTGAGTTTGTAGTTATCATTCCACCTTCTCCAGTAGTAATAGTTTTAACTGGGTGAAATGAGAAAACTGTGCATAAAGAATATTGACATGAACCAATCATTTTTCCATTTAAATATTTTCCTCCAAAAGAATGAGCCGCATCCTCAATAACTTTTATATTTTTTTTTTTACAAATTTTGTAAATTTCATGTGCATTAGAAGATACACCTGTCAAATGAACTGGGATTATAGCTTTTATTTTTTTCTTTCTAACCACTTTTTCTAATATCTTAGAATCTATTTGGCCAGTTAAAGGATCTATGTCTATAAACTCTAACTTTCCATATTCATTTATCACTGAATTAGATGTAGACACAAAGCTGATTGGAGAAGTGGCCACAATATCTTTTTTTTTTACATTTAAAACTTTCATACATAAGTGTAATCCAGCTGAACAGCTTGATACAGCTACTGCATATTTTGCGCCAACTATTTTTTTAAATTTATCTTCAAACTCTTCTACTCTTGCGCCTTGAGTAATATTTTCTAATCTTAATACTTTTCCTACTTGCTTAATATCTTCATGAGATATGTGATGATGTCCATAAGGAATTTTCATAGTTATTTTAATTTATCTAATTTATAGCTATATATACTTTTAATTTTTTTATGATTTATCAATTTAATATTTCCTTGGCCAGGCAATTTACAGTGAAATGTTTTTTTTCCTAATTTAGCAGACATATAAAGTAAATAAGAAGTAATCCCAAAAATCCATCTACATCTATTTAAAAGCTCAATACTATCTAACTTATCACTTATAATTATGTTTAGTTTGTGGCTAAATTTGTTAATTATATTTTTATATTTTTGTTTTTGATCTTTGGGGTGAAGCTTAACATAAATTTTAGATGAAGTTGGTAATTTAATTTTTGTTAGTTTTTTTAATAAAAATCTAAATGATTCTATTTCATGACTTGGTTTAAAAGGTTCAGAAATAAATAAAATATTTTTTTTTACTTTATCATTTTTTTTAATTCTTTTTTTTAAGTCATAAAAATAGTAGTTTTTGAGTAAAAAAATTTTTTTTTTTTTAAAATATTTTTTTGCAAGCTTAAAAGCTTCATGATCAAATGTAATAAAACCATCAGGTAAATTAAATTTGTTATTATAAAGAAATCTTTTTGGATAATATGTAAAATTGTCAAGAACTGTAAATGAATTTATTTTTCTTTTTTTTGCTTCAGTTAAATATTTTTTTTCAAAATTGCTAAAGCCAGAACCTCCAATATACAAATCTGCTTTATGAAAAAGTTCCTTTTCTGTTTTAGCTTTATGTAAATATTTTTTGAGTTTTGAATTATTGAATAATTTTTTAGCTGGATTTGAAGAATAATAGAATATGTTTTTTTTCTCAGTATATTTTATAAAATTTAAAATTAAGTTGGCCGCACCAAGATCTTTGAATGCAATTGCAATTTTATTTGCTTTTAAATATTTTTTTTTGAAATTCATTAAAAATATCTAATGAAAATTTTTCCATACTTTTTTGAACGCTTTAATAACTAAGTCAATATCTTTAATTGTTAAAGAGTATGATGCAATCCCAAAACTAAAGTATGTTTTATTATGGAGTTCTTCGGCATTTTTACAAACATTTCTATAATCCATTTGTTTTTTATTTAAGTTCCAAGGAAAATTATTTGATCCATAAGCAATTTTTTTTTCGAACGTTGGCAATTTGTGGATATTCATATAGCCTTCTCCAACAGGGACGCCTTCTGCTCTAAGTGTATTTATAATTTTTTTTCTATTTGTTTTTAATTTTTTTAAATCTAGAACCATTGGGAATGCATAAAATGAGTGGCTAAAATATTTACTCAATTTTGGAACTTGCAAACCTTCCAAATGCTCAATACCCTTTATTAATCTTGCTGCTAGTATTTGGTACTTCCTTATAATTTTTTTTAATTTTTTAAGTTGTTCTATTCCTAAAGCTGCCTCAATTTCTCCCATTCTAAAATTATAGCCAATTATATTAGTTAGTTCTTTAACTTTGCTATTGTTTGTCATTAATATTTCACCATGATTTCTAATAAGATAACATCTCCTCGCTAGACTTTTATTGTTAGTAACAATTATTCCACCTTCTCCTGTATTTATATGCTTATGAACATTTAAACTATAACCTCCAATGTCTCCATAAGTGCCTGTATATTTTCCTTTATATTTAGCACCAATTGATTGTGCTGCATCAATTATCAATTTTAAATTAAATTTTTTTGCTAATATTTTAAATTTTTCAATTGGTGCTGGAAAACCATTGATATCAATTATCATTATTGCCTTGGTTCTTTTTGAGATCAATTTTCGAACTGAATTAGGATCTAAACAAAAATTTTCTTTATCGATATCTGCAAATACAGGAATCAGGTTCCAATGTAATATTGCAGTTGCACATGCTACCATAGTAAATGGACTTACAATTATTTCATCGCCAGGTTCGAAATTACATGCGCCAATAGCAGTTATTAATCCAGAGGTCCAAGAATTAACTGTGATTGCATATTTGACATTAAAATACTTGCAGATTTTTTTTTCAAAATTTTGAACATTTCTTCCACCATAAAAACTTTTAGTTTTTCCGGCAACAAAACCAGATAAAACTCCAGATCTGAGGGTTTTAACTGTGGCTCTGATTTCATCAAGTCCTATTGATTGGTGTTTTTTAAATGTTTTTGTTATCGTCTTTTTACCACCATAAATTGCTAGTCTCTCGTATTTTTTCATTATTTTTTAAACCTTACATATTGCCATGATTGAGTGTATTACAGTTTTTTGTGTCGAATTTATATTTTCTAATATCTCAACTTCTTTAAATATTTTTTTTAAGGATTTTTTAAAATGAGATTTACTGTCAAACCATCCAAATATTTTGTTTTTCCTAAAACCTTTTACCTTACATATCCACTCTAAATTTCCTTTTCTAATAGCGTTTTTTTTTAAATCGTGCTTATTTCCAGTAGTCTCTATTATAACAATTCCACTTTTTTTAACTACCCTCCGGAATTCCATTAAAGATTTTAAGACATTATTTCCATAGTTATAATGAATAGTTCCAAATGAGATTAATAGATCAAAGAAACTATTTTTAAAAGGAATATTTAAATTATTTCCAATTTTTAAATTAGGAATTTTGTATTTCATTCTTTTAAGATTTTTTTTTCCAATTTCTAGCATAGCTTTATTAACATCTACGCCGTAGGGTTTAAAACCTTTGTCAATAAAAAATCTTAAATTGTTTCCAGACATACATCCTATATCACATACTTTTGCATTTTTCTTATTTATTATATTTGATGTAAGTTTAGAATAACTTCTAGAATTTAATATTCTTACTAAAGTCTCATCTGGGTAAGATTTTGGTAATTTAGTTCCAAATTTTCTTCTAAATGCATTTTTATTATTCCATTCTGAAAAATTTTTTTTTTTTATTTTCATAAATATAAAAAGCTTAAATCTATAACAAAATATTTTTATTCTATACAACAATAGAAAAATTATTTCTAATATAATCTAAACTTTTTGGACCTATATTAAATAATAAATCAATGATTGATAAATTTTCAATGAAATCTTGTCCAATTTGATTATATTTTGTGTAATTAAAGTTATAAAAATTTAAATTCATGTTGTTTTCAAAAAATAACTTTTCATTTGTAATGTATTTTTTCGCGCCAATTGTAGAGACATAATTTAAGCAATTCTTCTTTTTACAAATTTCAATAATTAATTTTTCACTTTTTTGAGTTGTGGCTAAATTACTTGAAAAATCAATTTTTGTTTTTATTTCTAAAATCTCACAAAAATATTTTATTAATTTGACGTTTAAATTCACTATTAATTCTTCTTTTTGATTATAAATTTCAAATATATCCTTAGAATATTTTTTAAAATACTTACATTGCGAATACGCATGAGTAATCGAATTTAAATGTTTTTTTATAAAATCATTATTATTTATTCTAGTCTCATTTATTTTTTGAAATCTACTTTTTTTTGAAAAAACAGGGACTGTTAATAAAAATTTTTTATTTTCTAATTTTATGAAATTTCTTTGTTGCCAACTCCTTTTTTCAAATTGCACGTCATCTAAAAAAATGAATTCATCTACATAATCAATTAAAGCCAAATATCCACACCAAGGTAAATATGTTGGTTGACTAATACCAATTTTCATAGTTTTAAATTATATTTGAATAATAAAGAGGGCTAAACTTTTTTACATCTTTATTTAATTTTTTTCCAAGAACATCATTAATATCTCTAGCCCTTACACCTAAAGCAGGTCTTTGCTTAATTAAATGAATTTTTTTTATTTTTGTGTTTTTTTTTAATTCTTTTTTAAAATAAAGACCTTCTCGTCTAGCATATTTTTTTTCCTCAGGGAGCATTTTTTTAATATTCGTGCCTAACAGAATTTTAGCTTTTGAAATTTTGTTTATATATTTTTTTAATTGATGTGGTTCGAGTGCAAAAAAGTGATCTGGTCCTTTCGATTTTTTATTTAAAGTAAAATGTTTCTCAAAATAAATTGCACCTAGCGAAGAGGCACACATTGCTGCATCATATCCCAGTGTATGATCGGAAAAACCAATTTCATAATTGAATTTTTTATAGGTATTTAATACATTAAGATTTACATATTTTTCTGGCAAAGGATACATAGAACCACATTGCATTAAAACAATGTTATTGTTTTTATATTTTTTTGCTAAATTTAAAAAAATTTTGATATCTTTCTCATCACACATTCCAGTTGAATACAAAATTTTTTTTTTTGTTTTTAAAAGATATTTTAATAAAGTTATGTTTGTTGCCTCTGAAGATGCAACTTTATGGTATTTAACTAATCGATTAGCCAATTTCGCAGATTTTAAATCAAAAACTGAAGTTAAAAAATCAATTCGTTTTTTTTTACAATATTCACTTATGTCTTTTAACCATAATGGATTTAATTCTATAGATTTAAATAATTTATACATTTTTTTGTCATTTGGATACATAAGGCTTGCTTTAAATAATTGAAATTTAACTGCATCTGCTCCACATTTTTTTGCTTCATTAATCATTTTAAATACTTTTGATTTCTTTTGATCAAAATTCGAACCTATTTCAGCAATCACGTATCTTTTCATTTTTTAAGAAATTTTTGTTTAATAATTTTAATTATTCTTTCTGCCCCTTTTGTATCAATATCTTTTTGATTTGTTAATTCTTCTAAATTATCATATTTGTCAATCAACTTTTTAATTCTTTTTTTTAGAATGTTAAAGCTTTGATAGTATCCAAGATCGTAACAGAATTTCCTTTTTGAAAAAGGATAATGAAATTTATAAAATTCTTTATTTTCAGAGATCACAGCAAATCTCATGCCAATGCTCAAAAGTTCATATTTGGTCAAACCAGAGGTAATAATTGCAAAATCACATTTTTCTGCAATTTTGTTTATATTTTCAGCATTGTAATAAATTTTCAAATTTTTTTGTTTAAAATTATAAATTTTATCTTTTTCTTTTTTTTTAAAATGAGGTCCAACAATCACAAAAATTTTTAAATAATCATATACTTTCAAAATTTTAATTAATTTTACAGTCAAATTTTTAAAATCAGTACCACCACAACTTATTAATATTTTTTTTAATTTATTATTTCTATTTCTTATTTTTTTATGTTGAGGTAAAATTGAATATTTAGTTCCTACGAGTAAACTTTTATATTTTTTTTTTTTAATTTTTAAAAATTTATCTTCATATACGTATGGACAAATGACAATATTTTTGGGGAAAAATCTCAGATTTTCATGAATTTCTTTTGTAAAATCATCAAAAATTATTACAGATAAATTTTGATTAGAAATAAAATTTATTAATTTTAAAAAAATTTTATTTTTTAAAAATTTAGAATTAGATAAATCTAATATTAATAATTGAATATTTTTTTCTAAAATGAAATTTGATAAATAATTAATTGAGATTTTTTTTTTATTTAAGAATAAATTATAATTATCAAAATGTGTAATATAATTTTTGATATTATGACTCGCTAATTTTGTTTTAAAATTAAACATTCTTTTAAAATGTCCATAACCATATTTGTTTGATGCTAATGTTATAGTTAAAGAACTCTTATTAATCATTAAGTCTTTTGAACGATGAATGGCTTATTTTTGATACTAATTTTTTTTGAATTTGTTTTTTATTTTTTATACCACTAATATCTTTAAAAATTTTATCTAAATGTTTCATATATTTATCTATAATTTTTTTTGTATGATGAATTGTTAAGTATATTTGATTAGAGGCAAGAAATTTTTTACGTAGTAATTCTTGGGTAATAAAGGTTTTAAAATATTGATTTAGTTCACTGGTAAAGCTGAAAGAAGTTATTGCTTCATAGCCAGAAATATTGATTTTTAAATTATTTTTTTTTGCAATCTTGTTCCATTGATAATTTAAATATTTTCCATTTTCACATAGGATTTTCCAGGGTCTTTTTTTTTCAAAAATTTCTAATGTTGTATTAGCGGCTACAAAACCAATTCTTTCAGTCCAAAAGGTGCTACTAATAAAACTTTCCTCTGCTTTTTTCATAACTTGTTTTTTTCCAATGACTGCTGTTATAGCGTAGCCATTACCTAGAGCTTTACCTAACATTAACAAGTCAGGTTCAACACCTGTTAATAAATGCATTCCACCATTACATCTTCTAAATCCAGTAGTGCATTCATCAAATATCAAGATTAAATTATGTTTATTACAAATTTTTCTTATTTCCTTTAGATAAGAAATATTTGGCAAATTATTTCTTGCAACTTCCATTTTAACAATGCCAATTTTTTTTGTTTTTATTAATTTTAAAAGTTGATCTGTATTGTTATAGTCAAATGTAAATGTAGTATTTTTAAGGCCTTTATGAACACCAATTGTTTTCAAGTCATTTAATAAGTGATTTTTGAGTTGATTTTGTTTGAAGTTGGCAGCTAAATACCAATCATGCCATCCATGATAACCACATATCGCAATATTTTTTTTAACTGAAGCAGATCTTGCTATTCTAACAGCCATTGCATTTGCTTCTCCACCGCTTCTACAGAATTTAGCCATATCAGCCCATGGATGAATTTTTAATAATTTTTTAGTGAGTTCGACTTCTTCATGTGAATTTAAAGTGGACATTATTCCACTATTTATTGCCTTGATCACTTCTTTATCAACATCATAATTTGCATAACCCAGAATATTAGTGCCTACAGCACAAATCATATCAGTATATTTATTGCCATCTATATCATTCACAAAAATTTTATTTGATTTTGAAAAATATGATGGCCACTTATCTGGCAAAAACATTTCAGGTCTTTTTGATAATAACATATTTCCACCCAAAATAATTTTTTTAGCTTTTTTATATAATTTTTGACCCTTGTTTGTTTTAATCAATGCCATTTTCTGGGATCCTTCTCTTTTTTTGAAAAAATATCATTAATTTTTTCTATATCTCTTAAATTAATTTTTTCCTTTTTAAATCTTAAAATTTTACTTAATTGATCAATATCATCAACTCCAACTATGAATTTATCAATTTTTTGTTGATCTATAAAATTCATACAAAAGTTTAGAGGATTAATCTTTTTTTTTTCAACAAAATCTATATATCTTAAATAAGACGCCGTTAATAATTTAGGCAATTTTGTCAATTTTAGATTTATAAGCAAACCTTGAAGAAATATTGATCTAGCAATAATCTTTAAATTTTTCTTAAATTTTAATTTAAATTGCAAATTTGCAGGACTCAATGGTACTTGAAGAGTAATATTTCTTAAGGGTTTAAGATAATTAAAATCTTTTAAATCATAGATTGAAGATCCTAAATTTTTAATTCCAACTTGTGATGTAATTTCTTTTATTTCATTGAAATTTTTTTTTAAAAATTTGTTATCTGAAATATTATGGAACAGAATAGTATTAGGTATTAAAGATAAATCTTGCATGATAATTTCTATTTTTTTTTTAAAAAGTTTAATTCTATCTTTATTATTTAATTTGTTATTTGTAATTGAGTCTAATTTTGTAAAAATTATTGGTTTATAATCATTATTCACTCTAAAAAAATCACCTAGAATTTTATGATTATTATATCCCTCTGCTGTATCAAATTGTTTTATATTATTTAAAGCACAATATTCAAGCAATTTGATAATTTCTAGTTTACTTTTTTTTTTTTGAATTAAGTAAACCATATTTATTGTTCAATTGAGCAGTTCCTAAAATTAATTTTTTCAATAATTTATTCCTCTAAATATAGTCTCTGCATGTTTCCAATCATCAAGATAATCAATATCTACTGCTCTATGCTTTGGAATTTCCAACCCTTTGTAAAAATTATCTAGGTTTGTATTTTTTTTTAATTTTTTCAGAAAATCATATTTCATACAGATAAAATCACCTGTATCAAAATATTTTTTATGGAAATTTTGTGAATTCATTTTATACGATCCTTTTTTAACGGGCTTAAGTTTTTTATCTTTATTCATTTCAAATGCCCACTCTATAGGCGTGTTAAAAGAAGAAACTGAAATTATGATATTTCCTTTATTGTTTTTAAGCAAATTAGACGCTTTTTTTAAATCTCTGGCTGTCATTAGTGGTGCGCAGGCTGAGACACACCATATTTCATCAAAATAAACTTTTTTTTTTTCATATGTTTCAACCACATGTTTAATTACGTCTAAAGTAGAAATTTTATCTCCAGATAATTTTTTTGGTCTAAAAAAATCTATATAGCTCTTGTTAACAATTTTAGAAACCCTTTTAGAATCAGTTGAAACAAATATTTTTTTAAATAGTTTACTTTTATTTATCTCTTTTAATGAATAATGAATTATTGGTTTACCACAAAAATTTTTTATATTTTTGTTTTTAATTCTTTTTGAATTTCCCCTTGCAGGGATAATAACCAATCTTGATATCATTTTGATAATTTTATAAATTTTTTAATTTGTTTATTTTTTCTATCAATTTTTTTTTTTATTTTTAGTTTTTTTTCTTTACAAAGTTTGATCAATCCTTCAGTGGTAAGTTGATTTTTTTTATCAAAACTCATTATTTTTTTTAAAAACTCGTAGTCTTCATATCTGTCTAATAAAAATTGTAGATTTGGTTCATAATTTTCCTTTGAAGCTACAAAATATAAATTTTTAAATTTTTTTGGATTATTAAAAATGTAATTTGTTACATGTTCAAAGTCATCTTTAGATTTCGAATATTTTAAACTTTTTAATAAACTAGAATATCTAATTATTGGATGACATACGCCTGCTGGAAAATTATTCCAGTAATTTGTTGCAATATCTGGTTTATTTAATTTAAACATTTCGATTTGATGATCTGCTAACTTATAATCTAATAAGGGGCAATCTCCACTAACTTGAAAAATTGCATCTGCTTTATATTTTTTAGCTGCATAAGTTACTCTTTCTAAGACATTATTTTCACTTCCCTGATAAAATCCAATTTTGTTTTTTTTTTGCAATTTTTTCTAGTTCATCATCTGCTTTATTAGTAGTTGTTGCTAATACTATTTTATCTATATTTTTAATTTTTTTTAATCTATTTATCAAAATCTCGATTAAAAACTTATTGTTTATTTTAAGTAAGTGTTTTCTGGGAAGTCTTTTTGAATTTAACCTTGCTTCTATTGTTGCAATTATTTTCATAAAATTATTTCTTTTGACACTGAATAATATAAAAACTTTCTTTAATATTTTTAGCACCAAAATTATAATTAATATTACCGATATTAATATTTTTAAAATCCTTCTGGATAAGTTTTTTTAAATTTTCTATTCCGTAAACATTGGAATAAAATGAACGATTATTCCTTGATTTTTCATAAATTGATAAAAAAAGTCCATTCTTTTTCATAACACGACTAATTTCTGCAAATGCTTTTTCAACATGTTTTTTTTTACAATGTTGTAAAGAAGTACAATCAATTATAGCATTAAAATTTTTATCTTTGAATGGAAGATTTTCAAATAAACCTACTTTGATATTTTTATTATTTATTTTAAGTTTTTTCTTTCGAATTTTAAATTTCAATTTATCTATTGCTTTTTCAGAAAAATCAAGTGCTGATGCATTAAAATTTTGTTCAATAAGAAAAAAAAAATTTGAACCGGTTCCACTTCCAAGGTCTAAAACTTTTATCTTTTTTCTATCTGAATATTTCAGTTTTTTATAAAAAGATAAAATTATTTTTATAATGAAATTATTTGGATAGTCATTTCCATTATTTTTTTTATAAAATATGTTCCAGGAACTATATTTTTTCAACTTCATACCCCTCAATATATAGATATTCCAAATTTGAGTCTAAGAAATCATCCAAAGCATGTTCGGGCTTTAAAACCATTGATCTACCGTGTAAATTAAAAGAGGTATTTATTACAACTCCATATCCCAATTGTTTTTTTAAAATTTTTAAAATTTCATAAAGACTTTCGTTATCTTCTTTATTAACAAATTGAGGTCTTGCTGTACCATCTATATGACAAGCAGATGGAAAAATCTCTTGAATATCATCTTTCATTTTAAACGCAGTTGCCATTAATTTATGGTGATAGGAATTTACAAAAATTTTTTCCCTATCTTCCTCTAAAACTGCTGGACAAAATGGTTGGAACAATGGTCTTCTTTTAATATTTAAATTAATTTTATCACGCATATTAATATCTGTTGCACTAGCTAGAATACTTCTGTTACCTAGGGCTCTTGGACCGAATTCCATTTGATTTTGGAACACAGCAATAATTTTGTTTTTTTTTAAATTTTCAGCTGCTTTTAAAGGCCAGTTATTTTTTAAATCTGTGTATCTTATTTTATCTATATTTTTTTGAAGAAATTTTTTTACATAGTCCCTCTCAAAAAAAGGCCCCCAATAAGGCATCTTATAATTCGATAACCAATCTAAATCTAATTTTTTTTCAATCGATGACAATATTGCAGCTCCTAAAGCTGAACCATCGTCTCCCATCGCGGGACAAACAAATAGTTTGTCAACGTTACAATTTTCGTAAATTTTATAATTGAGTATAACGTTTGCAATTACTCCTCCTGCTAAACATAAGTTTATTTTTTCAGTTTTAGGTAAACTGGCATTCAAAAAACTTACAACAATTTCTTCGAGCCATTTTTGTACTGATGCACAAAAGTTTTCTTTACCATATTTATTTAGTTCATTTTTTAAATTCGTTTCATTCATATAATTCTCATATTCTTTAGGATTTGAGTCGAAAAAATATGATGTATCTTTGTTTAAAAAAATTATTTTATTTAAGGATTTTAATATTTCTTGTTCTGGTTTCCCATACGCAGCCAATGCTTCCACTTTTCCCTCATCACAATTAGGTCTTAAACCTAAAATACTTGTAAATTTCGTATAAATTTGACCGATAGAAATCACTTCTCTTCTATGATCTAAATATGCGACCTTAGTTGGGGATTTACTTAAAAGTTTATAATCATAATTTTTAAAAATAGACAATGATGAATGAGAATGATCTCCTTGTTGATCTAATGTAAACACAAAAGATTCTTCCTTATTTTTAAAAAAATTTGATAAATAATATGCGCTGGCTGCGTGAGACTTGTGATGATCAAAAAAAATAGGGGATCTTTTTTTTGAATTTATTGGGTCGATTATTTTTAGGATAGCTTTTTTACAAAACTTGTAATGAAAATTTTTATCTAACTTATTAAAGGAAATATATTTTTTAAAATAATATTTCCATGAGAAATAATAAAAAAAAAAATGAAGGATTTAAAACCAAAGATAAAAAAATTTTTAATTTAATTTTAATTGATTTTTTTTTTTTCAAATCTGAAATATATTTTGGTTTTAAAGAAGATCTTATGATCTTGTTAAATTCTAACCAAAAATAAGAAGTTCCTTTGTTTTCTAAACAAGTATCATGACCATCAAATGTATTAAACGGACTTGCAAAGACATCAGTATCTTTCAATAAATTTTCATATTCTTTTATAGTATTTCTAATATCAAAATTATCTTTCTTTATTCTTGAAGATCTATCTGAAGCTAATGCAAAGACTTTTTTTTTTTTGAAATCTAATATACAAATAGCTGAGTCCTCCCCCCAAAACTTACACCCTACAATTTTCATTTATTTTTTTTTTAAATCGTTATTTTTTGAAAGAATGGCTAATGCAACACCATCTTTTCCGTACGAATTTCCATTATAGAACATATATTTTTTCTTATTAAACTTAATCACAAACGGATATTCAACCATTTGGTCATCAAATTCTCCTTTTTTTCCTAATGGAAAATTAATTTTGTTATCTTTTCTCCTCCATTTCAAGCCATTTTTTGATTCTGCATACCCCATTCTATAATTACCAACTCCAATTTCACAACTGTACCACATTTTATAAATTCCAAATTCTTTTATTACACAAGGTCTTGCAATGGCTCTTTCATTTTTTTTTAATTTAATGCAAACATCTCCATTTTGAATCCAATTTAATCCATCTTTTGAATGAGCTACCTTAATATTATACTTTGGGAAGTTTTCATTAACCCATTCTTCACAAGAGACATACCACATAAGCCATTTTTTTTTATTCTCTTTAAAAACAAATGGAGCTGTTAATATTGAATAGGGTTCCTTATTTGTTAATTTTAGAATTGGAGCCTTAGAATATCTATTAAAAGATTTACCATTATCGTTTGAAATTGCTAAACCAGTCATTAAAGAGTAACGGGTAGTTGATTTTGGTTTCCAACCAATATAGTACAAAAATATCTTATTTTTATTTATTCTAATAGGGCAAGAAGCAGTTACACCATTATCATCAAAAGCGCCTAGTGATCCTATTTTTAAAACTGGTTTCTTTGATAGTTTTAGAATTTTTTTTGGATTTTCTAAATCAATATCGAAAGATCCAATTAATGATTGGTTGTTTGTGTTTCTACCACAAAAAAAAAATTCTATAAATTGATCCCTTTAGTTTTATGGGAGAAGGATCCATGCCAAAACTTTTCCACCATTTTAGATTAAAATCTTCTGGTTTAATTATTAGACCAATTTTTTTCCACTTTTCCATAATTCGAATATTTGTGTTTTTTTATCTAAATTTTGTTAATCTATAAAAGTTTTTTGTATCAAGTTTAAATATTTTAGTATCATTATTTATACAAACACTATTTTTTTTTAAATTTTTTGTTAATAAAGAATTTGCTCCTAAAAAACAATTTTCGCCAATTTTAACCATTTGTCCTACTGTTGAATTTAGTCCTAAAAAACATTTTTCAGAAATTTTCACATTTCCTCCTATGTTTGCACCTGATGTAATCCAGGTATGACTTTTTATAACTGAATGATGACCCAAAACACAACCACTCCATATAAAAACATTATTTTCAATTTTAACAAAGGGTTGAATAGATTGATTTTCTAAAACTGCAATATTCTCACCATGTTTTAGATCCGCAATAAAATTTGATTTTGAACTTATATAATTCGCAAATTTATATCCCTTTTTTTTTAATTCAATAAACTTATTTTTTCTTTGTAAGTTATTATTTTTATATGAAATAGCTAAAAAAATTTTATAATTTTTAGGTGAGTAGTCTTTTTTTAAGCTACTAAAAGGTATCAATGGTTTTTTTCTAAAAAATTTATTTTTACAAAATTCATCATCCGCACAGTATGCAACAACTTCATAATCACTATCTTTTTCAAAATATTCACTAAATATTTCTGCAGTTTGTCCTTTACCAAATATAATCAATTTTTTCAAAATTCTAAACCTCCATCAATACTTATTGTTTTGCCATTAATAAATTTATTTTTTTGTATTACGTCTATTAAGTTAATCAATTCATTAACATTTCCAATTCTTCTTGATGGTGTTTTAGATATAATTTTTGATAATTCTTTAGAACTCATATTTTTTTTGGTACTTTGCGTCTTAAAGTATCCTGGTGCAATTGATACACTTCTTATGTTAAACGCAGAAAGCTCTTTAGCCATAATTTTCGTCATTGTCTCAATTGCAGATTTAGCACTTGAATAAGCTATTTGACCAATATTTCCATTAGCAGAAATTGAGCTAAAATTAACAATTAAACTCTCCTTATTTAAAAGCATTAACTTGATACAATTTATCGAGGTTAAAAAACAAGTATCCAAATTATAACTAATAGTTTTTTTCCATTCTTTAAAATTATGAAATTTTATTCCACTATTAGATCTTTTAACTATTAAAGAGTTATGTATCATTCCAGCTACATTTAAACAAATATGAATATTCTTGTACCTTTTTTTTATTTTTTTAAAAAGTTTAGTTTGAGAAATTTCACTTGTAAGGTCACAAGTATAATATTGAACTTTTGAAATTTTATTTTTAGGGTTAATATTAATCTGATCAACTGCTATTACATTAAATTTTTTTCTAGAGTAAAATTTAATGAGCTGACTTCCCAAGCTTCCTGCAGAACCTGTGATTAATATATTTTTCATTTTACATTTAATAGTTTCATTATATCAGAAACTTTGTTCAATTTTGCTATTTCTTTTGATGTCAGATGTCTTTTAGCATTTTTTTCTATCATTGAGATTAACTCCATATGCTTTAGAGAATCTAATGAATGAATGTTTTTTAATGACAAGTTTTGTTTAACATCTGATTCATTTATATCAAATAAAATTGATAATTTATTAAATAAGAGTTTTTGCTTCATAAATTTTTTTTATTTTAACTCTGTCAATTTTTCCGTTTGCATTTTTTAACATTTTTTTTATTAAAAAAATATTTGAAGGAATCATATATTTTGGAAGTTTTACACTAATCTTTTCGTAAATATATTTATTTGAGGTTAATTTTTTCCCACAAACAACTGCAATTATCTTATTCGTTTCTTTATTTTTTTTTGAAAAAACCGAGACTTCCTCAACATTTTCAATGTTATTCAATGCAGCCTCAATTTCGCTTAACTCTATCCTGTGACCCATTACTTTTACTTGATTGTCCTTTCTGCCCTTAAAGTATAAATGATTTAACTTATTCTCATAAAAAAGATCTCCTGTCTTATATCCTATAATCTTATTTTTTTTATTAAAAATAAAAGATTTGGATGACTGTTCTTTGTCATTGATATAGCCCATTCCAATATTGTGACCAAATAAATGTAATTCACCTATTTCTTTTAAATTTTTAACTATTTTTTTTTTTTTTTACTAAATTGTAATTAAATGAGTTCCAAATTTTTCCAACACTTACATAATCAGATTTTAAATTATAAATGTCCTTTTTTTGAATTCTATATGATGAGCAAATACATGTGGTTTCTGTTGGCCCATAAACATTATATAATACCTTTTTATTATCAATTTCATATAATTGTCTTAGCTTATCAACAGGAAATGCCTCACCTCCAAAAATTATTTTTTTTATATATTTAATTTTATTTTTACTTAATATTTTTAGATTTATTAAATAAACCAATAAAGATGGTGTTGAAAACCATACTGTAGGTTTTAGTTTTTTGATTTTATCAAATATTTTTATAGGTTTTTTCAAATCCTCTTCTGTAAAAATACTTAATGTTAAACCATTCAATAAAGATGCAAAGATATCAAAAATTGAATTATCAAAATAAATTGGATTTAAATTAGTTAAATTATCATTTTGTTTTAATGAAAAATTTTGTCTACATAATTCTGAAAACTTTAATAGACTTCCCCTGTTTATCAGCGCACCTTTTGGAAAACCCGTAGAACCTGATGTAAACATAATATAACAAGTCTGAATATCAGATACTTTTTTGATAACATCTTCAATTTTAGTTTTTTTTTTATTAGTAAATTTATGAATTTTTGAGTTAATTACCTCTTGATTAAAAAACTTAAAATTTTCTTTTTTTGAGGAAATAATTATTTTTGGATTACACTTATCCAAAATTTTTTTGAGCCTTTCTAAAGGCATAGAAAAATCGATTATTGAATAAGAGTTTCCTGAAAATATACACGCAAAAATTGAAGCATATGTATAAAAATCTTTTCGCGCAACTATTACTATTACTTGATTTTTGTAATTTTTTTTTTTTATTTCATCACTTATTTTCGAGGCCAAAAAAAAAAGGTCTCGAAAATAGTAATTCTTATTAAGACTTTTTATTGCAATTTTATTTTTAAATTTTTTAAAGATTAAATTTAATCTATTAGATAAAAAAGTATGATCATGCATCAATTTTTAAAATATTTTGTTTGAGTTCATTAATTGACATAAATTTATTATTTCCACTATTAAAGCTAAAATTTTTTTTTACTTTTTTTAACTTGTTTGACATTAGTTTTAAATTATTCACTGAAGATAAAATTATATAGTAATTTTTATTTTCATAAGTCAACAAGCTATCACTAGTTGTGATCAAATCTTCATGAATTTTTTCACCTTGCCTTATTCCAATTATTTTTATTTTTGCTTTTGGATTGATCGCCTTAGCAAGATCTAAAATTTTAAAACTTTTTATTTTTGGAATAACTATTTCACCACCAATATTGTTTTTAAAAGACCACTCTACCATCTCTATTGCTTCCTTTAATGTAATCCAAAATCTTGTCATCTCTTTGTCAGTAATTGGAAAAATATTTTTATGTGAAATTTCTTTAAAAAAAGGGATAACTGAACCTCTGCTACCAGCTACATTTCCATATCTAACAATTGAAAAATTAATTTTTCTTTTTCCTTTAATGTTATTAGCTGCAATAAAAAGTTTGTCAGAGCAGAGTTTTGTTGCGCCATAAAAATTTATTGGTGAAGCAGCTTTGTCTGTTGATAAAGCAACAACCTTTTTTACACCCGACTCAAGACAACCTCTAATTAAATTTTGGGCTCCAATTATATTCGTTTTGATAAACTCATCAGGATCTTCCTCTGCCTTAGGGACTTGTTTTAAAGCGGCAGCATGAATAACAAAATCTATATTTTCTAGAGCTCTTTTAAGACGACTAAAATCTCTGACATCACCAAGAAAATATCTTAAAAATTTATATTTTTCTGCGGGAAATGTTTTTGCTAGCTCGAATTGTTTAAATTCATCTCTTGAAAAGATTACTATTCTTTTGAAATTTTTATACTTTTTTATCAAATGTTCTAAAAAAGCCTTACCAAAAGAGCCTGTACCACCGGTAATCAGAATAGATTTATTTTTAAACATTATTAAATAAATTTTTTAATTAATTGTATTTATAGAGCTTTTATCTGTATTAATTTTATTAATAATTTCGTGAACATATAAAGCATTTTTACCTATTGCAAGCATTGATTTTTTTCCTCTAAATTCTTTACACAGTTCTTTGGTATTTAAAAACATTAAATTTTCTTTTTTTCTCAACTTTTTTTTTTTGTTTTTTGAATTAATAAATAAATATTTCTTATTCTGATTAATTTTATACTCATTGTTTTCAATTGAAAAAGTATTGCATAGCTTATTTTTAATTCCAACTTTTTGAAAAACTACCAAACCATTCTGAAATTTTATTTTAAATGAACTTATTTTTTTTGATGTTTTTTTTTCAACAAAAATATCAACCATTTTTCCAAAATAAAAGGTGCTTAAATCTATAAAATGTGATGCATTAATTAAAATATCTTTAGAATAGAAAACTTTCATTGTATTTTTTTTGTTATTCAGAAATTTTTTCAAATTTAAAATATTAGGATCGGTTCTTCTCAAATAGTTTACAAATAAATTTATTTTCTTCTTTTTACAAAGTCTCAATATTTTTTTCACTTGATTTAAATTACTACAAAATGGTTTTTCACAGAAAATAATTTTTGGGTGATAATATCTTAGAGTTTGAATTATTGTATCACAATGAGAAAAAGTTGGTGTAGCAATGACAACAAGATCAATAGATTTAACTTTTTTTTTTATTTCTGAAAAGCTATTGAATAACGGAGTATTTTTAATAATTTTTTTAAAAAAATTCAGCCTTAATTTATTATTATCAATTAAACCCTTTAATTTAAATCTTCTGTTTTTTAAAAAAGACCTATAGTGACTTTCAATTATATTTTTTTTTTTATTTAAATCATACTTAAGACCAACATTTCCAAGTCCTATAATTATTGTTGAAATCTTATTCATTTAAATTATCTATTCACAACAAAGATTTCTGTTGTTGTAAAAAGTATCCCAAACTTTTCTGTAAAGTTAATTATTTTTTCATTTTTATATTTTTCTAATAACTTTTTATTTTTATAAATGCTTTTTGGTAATGGCCACTCAATCTTTTTAATAATTTTATATTTAATATTCAACTTTTGTAAATAAATGATAAGTTTATCTCTATTAGACAAGCCAAGAACAGGGAAAATTAATTTGCCTGACTTGTTTAAATATTTTTTATAATTATTTAAAACTTTAATTGTAAACTCGATACCATCTCTTCCGCTATTATTAGGAGCAAACTTAAACCATTCTGACATTTTATTCATTTTTGAGGATATCCCAGACACATCGTTTATGATTACATCAAATTTATTGTCTTGCCACTTATTAAATAAATTTGTCAATCTGATATCAAAATTATTTGTAACCTTTTTTGAGTTGTAAATTGCACATTCAATTGATTTTTTTGATATATCAGAACCATAAATAAATTTAGTTTTTTTTTTTAAATAGAAATAACAGCTTATTATCCCACTTCCACATCCTAGATCTAATAATTTTGAATTTTTTTTTATGATTTTATCCGCAGATTCAATCAAAAGTTTTGTTGTTAAATTTGGATAAAATACTTGTTTATTTAAAAAAATATTGATGGATTTATCAAATATCTTGAAGTTAAATTTTTTGTATTTTTTCATTAATATTAATTAAAACCACCATCCACAGGAATTACAGCTCCAGTAACATAATTTGATTTAATAATAAAATTAATTGCATTAAAAATTGAATCGTAGTCTCCAACCGTCCTAGTATCTGTATTGTTAAGAAGTTTTTCTTTTGTTTTTTTATTAAGATTTAAATACAAAGATGTTTCGAATAAGCCTAAGCTTAAATAATTAGAGGTAATTCCATATCTTGCATACTCTTTAGAGAGAGTTTTGCAATAACCTAGTAAAGCATATTTGCCAGATGAATAACCAGCAATACCGATATCAGTTTTTAGTGCTCTTGATGAACCACAGAAAATTATTCTGCCCCATTTTTTTTTTAACATGTAGGGTAAAGATCCTTTTACTATTTCATGAAAATTTAAAAAATTAGATTTAATATCCTTTAATAAGTCTTGGGAACTCTTATTAATTATTATTTTTGAGTTTGAAAAAGCTTCCATAAAAAGGAGAACAGTTCTTTTATTTTGATTTAAATATTTTTTTAATGAATTAAAGTTTTTGTATCTTTCAATTTTATACTCTTTGATCTCCTTGATTTTCGAATATCTGGAAAATCCAATTAAATCAAACTCACGATTTGATTTTAAAGTTTTCCTAGCTATCATAGATCCTCCACCAATAACAATTATTTGAGTATTTTGATTTTGTGAAGAATCATTTGACATAAAACTAATTTACAAAAGAAATATAAAGTATTAAATATAGCTTACAACTTATTAATTACTCAAATGATATCTAAAAAAGAAGTTATTTCTATAATTTCAAAAGCATTAAATGTATCTAATAAAAAAATAAAAGTTACTTCAAGCTCGAAAGATATCGAAGAATGGGACTCTTTAGGTCAACTAAATATTATGATGAGCCTTGATAAAAAGTTAAAGGGAAAAATATTAAAAATAAGTAGTATTTCAGAGGCTTACAGTGTTCAAAAAATAATAAAAATTTTAGAGAAAAACAAACTTGTAAAATGAAAAATTTTACAATCTCGAACTTGGCATACCAGCTTGGGTCTATAAAGACTAATTATGATAAATTAAAAAAAAAACATCCAGATTGGGAAATTGATAATGTTAAGAAGAAAACAGGAATTAATAATTTGTATTTATCAGGCAAAAATGAAGATGTCCTAAATTTGTCAGTTAAATCTTGTAAAAAATCGTTAAAAAATTTTCATAAAGATAAAATTGATTGTGTAATAGTTATAACACAAACAGCAAAAAATAAACTACCCTCAATCTCGTGCATGATCCAAAACAAACTCAAATTAAAAAAAAATATTTTAGCATTTGATATAAGCCTAGGATGTTCAGGCTTTGTGTATGGTCTGGCAGTTATTAATTCTCTATTTATTTCAAATACAGCTAAGTGTGCTTTATTGGTTTGTTGCGACACATACAACAAATTTTTGAATGAAAATAATCGAACATGTAAGACTGTTTTTAGCGATGCAGCATCCTCATGTATTGTAAAAAAAAAATCTTTTAAAAAAAACTATAAATTTAGTTTTTTAACAGATGGGTCGGGAGCAAAAGATTTAATTGAAATAGATAATAATATTGAAATGATAGGTTCTAATATTTTTCAATTTACAACTGCTAATGTTCCTAAATTGTTTAGAGAATTATTAAAAATAAATAATTTAAAAAAAAATCAAATTAAATATTTTATATTTCATCAGGCAAGCAAACTGGTTCTGGATCAATTAAAAAAAATTTTGAATATACCAGATGAAAAGTTTCCAATTAATTATGATAAGGTGGGAAACACAGTATCTTCCTCTATACCTATATTATTAAAAGAATTGCAAGATCAAAAAAAATTAAGATCAAAAGATAAGATAATGTTAATTGGATTTGGTGTGGGTCTATCTGCTAGCGCATATATTATAGAATGGTAACAATATGACGAAATTACAAATTCTGATTAAAGGTGATATTATAAATCTTTGTAAACCCACTTTGAAATTTGCAAAAGGTGACATTTGGTTTAAATGGCTAAATGACCCTTTAATAGTCAAAAATCTTCATACTAAATATTATAAGTTAAATAACACAAAAAAAAAGCAAGCTTCTTTTTTTTTAAAAGAAAATAAAAAAAGATTAATTTTGATAATTTCTACAAAAGCTCATGAGTACAAAGGAGTAGTGTCTTTATCAAATTTTAATAAAAAAAATCAATCTTGTGAAGTTGCCTTAATCACAGACTCTAAAGTAGAGCCAGAACTTGCACCTTATGCAGGGCTTGAGTCAATAGCTCTAATCACTGAATATGCGTTTAAAAAACTTAATATTAAAACAATTAATGGTGCTGGCAAAACTACTGTAAAGAATTGGCAACAAAGAATGGAGTTATTTGGTTATAAATTTCAAACTTTAATTAAATCAAAAAAGGAATATATCTTTACTGTGAAATGTACATATAAAGATTACAAAAAAATAATTTTAAAAAGAAAAAAACTTTGGGATAATTTAAATTCAATGAAAAAGAGAATAAAAAAGCTTCCAATGAATTCTTTTCAGAAAAAATATTTAAAATTGAACGTTTTAGATAAAGAATTCTACTATAATAGAGTTTTTAATTTGTAAAAAAATCTAAGAAATAAAAATATATTAATCTAAACTAAAAATTTTTTTCAGTGCATAAATCAAGCCAATTGAGCTATTAGTACTGGTCAGCTACACGCATTACTGCGCTTCCA
>MDTG01363079.1_pt1 | contig 25773 bp, 31 predicted proteins | sample 811421 | NCBI WGS metagenome assembly MDTG01 (sample SAMN05326645, study PRJNA326480) | marine metagenome | isolation source: seawater | place: Pacific Ocean: South East | collected 2011
TACATTTTGCGGCTTTTCGCTCAAGACGTGCTGCCTTGTAAGCAGGGCTAGCAGGTCCTTCATCTGGAGTAGCAGGGTGTTCGCCATTTCCATAAGGTCCTTCATGTACATCTTCAGCCCAAGCAGAAGTGTCACCTTTTTCGTATTTATCGAAAGGAGGTTGTCCTTGATAAGCAGGAGAAGCAGGTTCTCCCATTGGTAATTCAGAATTCGCTCGACGAGTACGTCTTCTCATGTTTCGAGAGGGACGACTTGCTTTGCGGTTCCAAGATAATCGTTGTCTACGCATTATAAGACTCCTATTTATTGTTAGTGTTTAATGATTTTTCCCAATGGGAAATAAGGGTGCCGATCCGAACGAGCATCCGAATCTCAGCAGTTGAGAGTTGTCTTCCAGAAGCAATTTTCATCGCCTCAGCGAACCTTTCAATACTACCATACCTATGGATACCACCCAACCGAATTGAGGTTGCGTATAATCTTCTAGGAACAACAACACCGAAAGACTCGTTCGTTTTGGCTATACCCCTTACAAGAGAAAACTTGTCAGTGGCATTGTTTACCAAAGTGTTCATGGCCATACGGTACATTCCCCGAGCATGTCTTGCAGTCCCCTCTTTAACAATACTATCATTAGGGGTGTCTACAGCAGGGATAGTTTCCTGTTGCTCGATTTCGTCTGCCATATCTTTTTCTATTCTGTCTTGAACTCTTTGCTTTATCTTTTCATATAAAGCATTCTCAACATCTTGAAATGGTTTTCCGGATTCAGCCGAGGCTTCTCCTTTTTCCTCATCATCAAACCCAAAAGCATTTACTCTTTTTGCTGCTTTAAGGGTTCCGACATTTTCCCATTCATTCGGGGCTGAGTTTAGCACGTCACTTATTTGCGCTTGCTTGGCGGATACTTCATCGGGACTTAATATATTACGCATTACTGCACCTGTAAAAGCAGGAACGGCAACCCAACTTGCCTCGATAAAAGTTACACCACCATTTTCAGAATAATCTTTATGTCCACATAACTCTGCAACAACCCTTTTCTTACCAGAGTCGTCTAAAAATGTATTCAATTTACTGTATTTTATATGTTCGCATAATTGAGTTTCATCTACTGCAAAGTTTCCACACTGTGAGCAAATTGTAAACTCAGTTGTACAACCCATTGAAAGAGTTCCAAGTTTTCCAGACTCAATGTCTTGCACCAAACTAGCATGTTTTCGGTCAGTAGCCACCAGTATGTCAATATAAACTGAATCGCCAATATCTCTGGCGACGGCATCAATTATTCTTCCTTTAGATTGTTCTTCTATTTGAACATGTTCTTGAAAGTTATGTGCACCAATAAAGGTTCGATATGAGGAAAGCAGTACGTCCCTAGACCAAGAGTCACCGTTATTATTTACAAATTGTGAACATTCAGGCTTGATGTAATAATCATTGTAAGGACGATTAATTGTTTTTGAACCAACCTTCACTGAAGAACCAACTTTGGCTCCTGGGACAACTTCGGTATCAACACTTGCCACAATAGTGCAATGTGTAAATAGATACTTGCTAGGGTCTAGTTCACCACCCAAAATCTTTTTTGCTTGATCAGTGAAGTTACTTGAACTAGAAGAAGCAGTTTTACGAATTCCACCCCAAGTTTTCCCAGATACTCTAGGATGCACAACTACCGCATTTGCTTTCTTTAAGAATGCCATAATTACTCTCCTATAATATCATCTTGCTTAATTAAGAATAAACAACCTTTACATCCAAGAAGTCTTTCAGACTTTCCTTCTCTTCTTTTATAGGTTGTTTTTTGTAATGGAAACTCTGGTCCGCATTTCGGGCAACAAGGTTTTGCCTCGTCTTTTCTCATTCGGTATTTTCTATCTTTGCCAGCCCAATATAGTGCTACTCGCTTAGCAGAAGCAGTTACTGGTACGGTTGTGGGGCCACCAGGAGTAGAGTTGGTTACAGGTGGTACAGGGTTACCATCATCAGTCCACTTTTGAAGTTGTTCGACTGGGTATCTTTGCGTACCTCTTGCTGTTTCTAAATCCACCATGCCAATACCAGGAAAAACTGCAACAACCCTACCAGCAACAGCATTTTGCGTTCCGTATGGTGAAGCGATATCACCAACAGAGAACATTTTAGATCTCTCTTGGTAATTCACATAATTGTTAGCAGTTAATCTTTTACGCATAGTTATCTTCTGTTGGCACGGAGACGACGAGAAGCACGACGTCTTCTTCGGCTGGCAGCCTTAGCATTCGAGAAAGAACCACTTTCTTGCATGTCTAGAAGTTCTTCGCCCTCAATAGCAGTAAAGTGATCATTCATCCAAGGCTCGTCAGAATCAAGTTGCTCAAGGGGACCTCCAACAACCTCTCCAATTTCATTAGGATCAAAATTGGCATTCTTTTCAATAGCATCAGAAATAAGGTCGGTTCTAAGTGCAAAATCCATAGCAACTTTATTTGGAATACCCAATTGACGTGCCATTTTTTGAATTGTTGTAGCCATCTCATCCATTGCACGAGTTAATTCACGTACTTGTCTTTTACTTACTTTGCGCATATTTATTTCTCCTATATAGGTACGATTACCTATAATGTTGTGATATAAACTGTTTATTGAAAAATTATTTTTTGCGTATCTTTTGAAGTCGGACATAAATCCGCCACCACTATCACTTGGTTTTTGGTATCTACGCATTTCTATTTCTTCTCTTCTTCTTGCACGAGCCTCATCAGGATTCATACTTTTCTCTTGTTCTTTTCTTTGCCTCTCTAGTTCTCTTTCCTGTTCTTTTCTTCTTTTCTCTGCCTCAGCAGAGAAATCTATGACATCAGAGTTATCTGTATTTCTAAATGGTTCAGTTATGCCAGACTCGTATTCAGAACGAAATGCATCGACATCTTCTCGGTATTTATCCATTTCTCCTTCAGAATAGTCATCTATATTTGGAGCACCTGTCATACCAGAATGTAGGTCGTTAGTTTTCTTTCGGTTTTCTCCTACTGTTGCGTCAGGATCTTCAGAAACATTAGCAGGATCTCCGTAAGAAGCATCTGCACCCATAACATAAGAGATTTGTTCTCTTATAAACTCGCGGTCTTGCTCCGATAAGAACCTACCTTTCCCTTTTGGGTCTTCATCAGCCAATAATTCAGCCAATGCTCTAGCAGGATGCCCCTCTGGAACCAGATTTATCCATTCTTCGTCAGTGACCTTTTGTAATGTTTTGTGTACAATTTCTTGCGCTTTGGCGTTAGCAGGTGAGTCACCCCCTGCTAATTCGGCATACATTAAGTCTTCTACCTCTGTGCCCCCACTCTTCATAGCCCATTCTATAATCTGAGCAGTTGCAGAACCCATTCCTGGCGTTTCGTCAGACTTTCCTTCTTGACCTTTTGCATAGTGTTCTGCAAAACGCAAACCTTGAACCATAGCCATTACTTCTTGCGTACGAGCATCAGTAGGATCCATGTCTTTTAAAGAATCGGTCAATTTTCTCAAGTTAGAATTGATAACTCCAGACTCAGAGTTTTTATATGCATTAAAAGTGCTTGTTGCCCTTTCTCTAAGGGCTGTTTCCTGTGTTGAAGGATCCGCCTTGGCACCCTCTTCAGGAAGATCGTCTATTCTTTCAAGTGGGTCTTCCAACATTTTCTCGAACTCATCAATAGACAACAACTCGCGAACTTCTTCGGCTGATGGTTTCCTCTTCTTTTCTAGTTGCTCTTTCCTTTTCTGCCTTTCCTTCGAAGGGGTTTCTTGAAGTTTTTTGGCCTGTTCTTTTTTGACCTTGGCTCTAAGTTTGTCTTCCTTTTTTTCTTCTTTTTCCAGTTGTCTCCGAATCTTCTTAAACTCTTCCGGAGTTGCTCGATCTACTTGGCTCAAGTATTTATCTACAACAGACTTTGGTAGTGTTTTCTCAAAATCAGAAGAAAGATCTGATAATGCATTTGCTATCTCAGTATCTTCAGTCTTAACACGACCTTTCCCATAGTTTTGCTTAAAAGACTTTACCTCTTCCATCAAAACATCTAAATCAGAAGAATTAAGGTTTTCAATGTCGTCGGTATCTATTCCTGTTTCCTCTTTTATCTTTGCTAGTGCTTCATTAACAATATATGTAGGTACGTCCGCCACCTCATTACGAATAATGTCTTCGGTTTCTTTTCTAGGGTCTTCTTCATATATTTCTTGAACTCTTGATTCTAGCAATTCTTCAAGTTCTGCAATGTCTTCCTTAATCGTTTTACCACCCCAGTCAAGTTCTTCCAGAACTTCTTCTATTTCTTCCTTAGGGACAACCCGATACTTTGAGTCTAATGTTTCAAGATTTTCTTGAAAGTCTTTCTCTTGCCTTTCAGATCGAGTGGGCTTGGGATCTTCTTCTTCCACATCCTCTTCAACAATGTCTTCTTCTACCTCAGTTTCTTCTTCACCCTCATCAATTTCCTCATACAAACTTTTGTCGGGTCCTTTAAGTGTATCTTCAGAAACATTAACAACTTTGCCGTCATCTTTTCGTTTTACGGAAACCATTTCAGATTCTTTACTTACAATATATTTAAGTGCAACCCTATAAACAGCATCTTTGTAATTCTTTGAAGTATCTTTCTTATCTTGCTCTTTGTCTGGATCTTTATCGGAAGAGTCTGAGTCATTAACACGATTTCTTTTCGTGTCTTTCCTGGGTGGTTTCTTTTTAGGAGCCTTTTTAACAAGCCTTCTTTCTTCTCTCTCCGTTTTTTCAGATTCGGATAATGTGGATCTTCTTCTCATTAGTCTATATCCCACCCATCAAATAAAATCTTGGAAATCTTTTCAGTTTCGGGCATATTTTCAAACTCTATTTCTTCCAAGTTTGAGTTTCTTAATCCAAATTCCGCAGGATCATATATATCAGCGCCAACACTAGAAAATAACGATGCGGTAACTTCTGCATCCGTCATATTTGTAGAATCTATATTCTTCTGCTTTATCTCTGTGGGGATATCAACATCAAAAAGGAGGGTTTTATTAAAGATACCACAACGAGGAGTTCCGTCTTCAGCAACCTTATTATGCACGCAAGAGCCGCAACGACTCATAGCAGCAACTGCCGGGATACCATTCACCCTATGTCTTGTAGATGCTTTTTCGCAACCTTTCGACCCTGTTTCCGTAGCATAAGCAGAAGCATCTACATAAAGGAATCCACTAGCACCCTCGTGTTTTTCTCGAACCTCTTTTAAACCCTCATTTATATTTGAAAGCATTTCATTCGCAAACCGAGAAGAGATTAAACTGTCCAACTCGTTACCTGCAAAACCCTCGGACATACTTCTGCGCACCCAAGACAAAGCCGAAGCAACTTTCGGACTTACAACCTTAGATATCTTAGAAGCAAATCTTGGAGCCAAAGTTTTACCAACACCGTCACCGTCATAAGTTACATCTTCTTCTATGGTTTCTTTAAGGGCACCTGATTTAAGTAAATATGCGGAAAGTTGCTTTTGAGCAAAAGGTAAATCTTCAGCAGGGAAGATCCTTGTTATTTCTTGATAAAGAGTTTCACCTCTTAAACCTTTTGAAACAGCAACTTTGACCTTACCCATCAAACTCGCTACCCTTGTTTCCCTTTTACTCTTCTCTATCTCAGAAGACCTACCTGTTAAGTCGGCAGTAGTTCTCAAACTTCTTTCTGCTTCTTTGTTACCATAGTTGTTTTCTCCGGAGTATTCTCCAGTTTTAACTCTTACAACAATGGCAGAAGCAGTTTTAAGCATATCTCTGGGGTGAGCCCCAGAGTTTAAGATCTCTGTCGCTGCTTTTCTTGGCAGACCCAAATCACGCACCATTTGATTTAATTTTCTTTCGATAGCAATATGTAACTTTTGCATTCTTGCATCGGTGGGATCATAAACTTTTCTTTCAGGTTTATATTCGTTAAACTCTTGATGTGCTTGCTTTAAGGATACTCTGTCAGCAGGGTTTTGGTTTACAGGAAGATTTGACTCGATAACTGTTTCTTCCGGTCCTGTCAAAAAAGCATTCTTTAAAACTTGTCTTTTATTTCCAGATGCTAGTTTGTGCCCAGTAGATTGCAACCTTGGGGCATAATAGTTATAAGCAGAATCCCAAGGAACTTCTAAAACAGCCTTTTTACCTGTATATCTACACCGACCATTTTCAATAAAGGTTTTTCCAAAGTCTTCTTTGGAAACTATTATATATTGTGCACCTGAATGGTATTTCTTAATGTGGGCATTCCACTTACCAGACTCAAAGTTTGGAAATGATGCTTTACGGATATACACATTACCATTCAAACCATGTTCTGCGCGAACCATTTTCATAGCAGGTATGTATCTTCGATAGTCATCCCCAACTGATTCTAGAGTTTCCCGAATAACCGTCAATATATTTTGACCCATTGCTGACCTTCGCATAGCAGCAGTTACTATTTTTTCGAATGTTCTTTGGGAAAACTTTTTTACAGGAACTTCTCTCGAGTTCAAACTTTGCTCATACCGAAGTTTTTCTAAATCAACAGAGTTCTTTTGTATTGTTTGGCCATCCGTTACGGAACCCCAAAGTTCTTCTAACTCCGGAAGAACTTCGTGCGGGTCTTTTGGAAGTCTACTAGGATCTTGCATTTGACTGGGATCTAACCAAGACAAATCTGTGATTTCAGGAGTTAATAAATATTCCTGTAAATCCAGTCTTTCGCTTCCTTCTCGGTTCAAACCTGTAGGGAGAGCAGGAGCCTTGTGGAATTCTGGGTTAACAACGGCATCAAGAGTGCCCATCCCATATTCAAGAGTTGGGTCTTCACCAACCAAATATGAAGAACCCAAACTAGGAGTCAACAGGTCCGAAGGAAGATGAGACTCTCCCAATATATCCAGTTCTGACTTTTTCTTACTCATAATCTTCTCCATCATAATCATAATCTTCTTGCGTTGGTACTTGATCGTCAGAATACTCTTCTAAAGAGTATTCTTCCCCACTGTATTCATCCAAATCTTCATCCATTTCCTTTTCCTCTTGCTCAGCATATTCTTCAGGATCAGAATGAATTTCCTTTATTTGATTCACGACCTTTACAACATTTTCTCTGTCTCTTGGTGTTAACGTGTCTTCCTCAGGACTCCAATGCGGTGCCAAAATCTCGTCATAAATACAATCAGTTATCCCTGAAAGTGCCTCAATACAATTCATAAGGTTTTTACGGATGTTAGGTATTTCCATAATATACCCAAGACCACCAAGGTTTCCGTCTGGCGAAATGTTTCTAGACTTAATTTTAACAAAAGTGTTATAACAAGAAGTAGCATGGCCAAGAGCCATTAGCCCAGAACGCAAAGACTTAGAAAGTGGCTCTAGTTCTTTGGCATTAAAAATGAAATCGGGCTTGATCTTTCTTTCAATATGCGGTTTGTATCCGGGATAAGCCCAATTAGGACCATCATCTTTACCTGACTGGTCTTTAACAAAACGGACCTCTCCTGCTGTTCTTGTCATGCCAGCAGTTCTCCTTTTATGTTTTGCAACCACTCTTTTTGCGCTTGGTTTTCTCATAATCTTTCCCTTAGATTTTTAATGGCTCACCATTATCATCGTATAATCTTTCTACTGTAATGTTTCCGTCCGCGTCTTTCTGAAAAGACCATAGATCTTTTGTTGACTTATGGACAAGTTTCCCCTCGGCAACTTTAAGAAAGTTTGTCAAATCACCGAGTGATGCGACTCTAAAAGAAGCGACTCTTTTTTCTTCCTGCTTATTTGCCAACTGGAGATGCTCGGCATAAATGCTTCGAAGTTTCCCGTCTTCAAACTTAACAAAGACTCTGCCATCATGAGAAGTAACAGCCCCATTAGCAGATTTCGCACTAACAACTTCACCTTTCATCCCATTGTTTGGTGGATTATCGTAACTCATATAAGAACCCAAGTACCCAATAAAAGCAACTTTGGTTCCTGCTGAAACAGGTAGTTCAATTGCTTTCTTGTTTCTTGAGTTGTCTGTGAGATCTTGCAAAGATTGGAACTTTTCGCCATTTAAGTGCGCATCCATACCTCTAACATAAGGCTCAGAAGAAGTTCCTTCAGCAAGTATTTCCCAAATAGTTTTCATTTTTATCTCCTTAAAATGTAATCTACAGTTCCGGTTAATGGCGCAGATGTTTCTATAGTAAATCCTATGGTTCCTTTTGAGGTTACACCACATATTATATTAGCATCCGAACTTGTACATATAACTTTATATAGTGCATCTGTTTGTGTGTACCCAAAACTCACGGTTTCGGATGAAGAAGCAGCGAATGTAGCCGAACCTATAAATAAATCTTCTTCAAAAGTTGGGGATCCCCCAGCAACAGTTAAAGAACCTCTGCTTGAATTGTAGGCAAACATACCCAAAGTGTCCGAAAGGTTTATGTTTCCAACATCAGAACGATATATAAAGAACCCTTGATCTCCACCTGCTGTAATAACCCCAGCATTACAGCCAATGATTTCAACATTCCCAGCACCAATAAGGTTTGTTGTTACATCTCCGGAAATGTAACAGTTACTGGCTTTATATAAGCACGAACTATCTGAGGGCACATCGTTCGAAGTATTATATGAAAGTTCTAAATCGCTAACCCATGCAACATGCTCTAAATTGAATACAGAGCAATTTGAAATACTACAAATTGAAGTTGAAGAAGAACCCTCAAATGTTCCACCCAAAACTCTAATATAATTAACAGTATTGGCACTTATTTGAAAACTTCCAACCCCTGATGCTTTTAACAAGCAATCTTGAACTGTTAGGAATTCTTCTAATGCTGTAGTATTGGCCGAGGAACCTCCAGCAAGAGAGGCTCCTGAAAGGGTTATGTCACCCGTGTTTGAGGCAAGGGTTATACTATTACCCTCTGCTCCTGCAACATTGCTCTTGACCGTTACAACAGCCCCCAAAGGTGTGGCACTTATTGTGCCAGAAAAAGAGTTATTTGTATCATTTAATGCAGCAGCAATTTCAGTGGCTACCGTGTCCGTTGTCCCACCCGAAACCGAAAAATTATCTAAACCTGAAGTTCTTGTTCCCAAAACTCCAGTTAAAATTACACCCCCAATTGTAATTGTATTTCCAGGTGTTAAGGGTGCTGTGGCAACAGTTATGTTTCCTGTGGCAAATATTTGAGCACCATTTGCATTTATACAAGACTTACCATTCTCAGAACATTCAATCTCAATCCCTCTTAAAGTTATTTGTTTTGGAACAACACTATCACTTACTGTAATGGATAATGTGTCAGAGTTGCCACTGTTAATAATTTTTGCGCCCATACCTATAATGTACAAACCGTCTTTTTGAACACTTATATTTTCCGTGTACACTCCGGGCATTACAATAATCACTGAAGGGAGGGCTGAAGAAGAAGTGTTGGGAACTGCATCGATAGCAGATTGTATGGTGGAATAGGGTGCGCTTGTTTTCCCAACAATAAAAACACCACTGATGTTTCTAACCCCTACAAGATTTTGTAGGAGAACACCCGAAGTTAAAATTGCGTCAATAAACTTCAAAGAACCATCAGAAGAATCCCTCGTTATTGTAAGGGTTTCCCCGGAACCAGGTTCAATTTGAATCCCATCTACTTGAAAAGGAAGTTGTGGCATAATCTGTCCTCCGAACTATTTATGTTTCTGTATAGGTTTTCTATTGACTTTGGTATGTTCTTTTAGATTTACAACCTTATGTATATGTAACCTGATAAAATATGGAGTTAAATATGTTTGAAGTACAGGGCATTAGTTACGATGAAGTCGTTCATTATGTGTACGAGTTGGCTTGCGCTGCCGCACTAGAGCAAAACTTGGCTACAATTGAAATTGTATACAAAGGGGAAGTTTGGCAAGTCTATAACTACACTGATGGTCGGGACGGTTCCAGTCCTGGTCTTGTCATTAAGAGAGAGTCTGAGGGGTGGGAGTTCTACTGCACTTTTTTCTACTGTCGCTACGCCAAAAAGATAACTGGGTTTAAGCATGAAGGTTGGGAAATAGACATCTCTTAGAATCTTCCGCCACCGTCTTCTTCAGGTGGGGTGTACTTGAGACCCAACTCTTTCGCGATTTTTTCATTTACATCAGAGTTTTCTTGAATCATTCCACCTGCACCAGAATAAATGTCTCTCATCATCTCATTGAATGTCGGATCATTTACTGTAAATAGGTCTCTTTTTATCCTATCCCGCACAGAAACAGGATCCAAGTTTAGCAATTCAAGTATTGTCTCAACATCCAAAGAGCCTTTTGTATATAGGTTATACAATTGATCAAATGTGTCTTGGTTATCTCTAAGGGCAAGTCTTGTAAATGAAAGTGTCGGAGTTATTACAACTTGATCACCAAACTCATCTTCTTCTACAAAACCCATCCTTGCACACATTGGCTTGAAAAAATATTCTTCAACAAGATCTTGAAGTTGCTCTCTTAATAGCATGTATCTTGTATTGATGACTTCTAAGTTCAAACGATCACCAGAATAAGAACTCTCCCCTGAAAGCAAAGACTCGGTTACACCAAGACCAGCATACATCTGTCTATCTGTTAAATCGTATTCCCCACCTAAATCTAAGAGTCTTTGATCGGCTCCCATCTCTTCCCAATTTACTTGGAAGTTTGAGATGATAGAGTAGTCAGGATCCTGCAGAGCCATATCTACTTGCTCTCTAAGGGCATCCAAATCTGCCATATCTAAATCCTCCCCATAAACAATGCGAATAGGAGTCATATGCCGAGAAGCAATAGAAGTTTGGGCTTGACGAAGTTTATCTCTATAAACAAGAGCACGCATACACCTTTCAAGAATAGAATGCCCTCTTGGCTCATAATCCGATTTTCTATTTGCAAGGTAGTAAACAAAAGACCCCGCATAAGGATCAGTATTCAGGGGAATGTTACCCTCATCCATTACTGCTCGCACAACATCCGGAGGCATTGATTCCACAACGCGAATAGCATTTAAATCTCCTTGTTGCGCTTTTTCCAATATGTCTTTGGTTTTAGAGTCTGGAATCAACTCTATGATTCGTTCATCAGTAAAATTAAAACTTTGAACAGAGATTTGCTCGGGAGGTAGAACCCTTATGTTTGTCCAACCTCTGTAATTTTTCTTTAACCACCTAGCAGCCCTTTCGTCTGCGTCATCACGGTCAATATATACTTCTTCTGCTGATCCGTCTGGAAGTAATGTTCTAGATGGCTCCCCTCTTATTTCAGGTGGCATCTCAGGATTTGCATCCTCGCACCAAATGAAAACCTCGCCAATTAAGTTTCTGTCATGAACAATAGCCAATAGTCTTTGTAACAACCCTATACTCTTGGCCCACTTTTCACAAAACCTTGTTGCTTGCATGGCCAATTCGTGGTTTTTCGCTTTCGGAGCACCTATTCTAATTTTAGAAAGTGGAAGTTCAGTATGTAAGTCTATTGCTTGTCCAACAAAAGGCTCAGTTCTATAAAAGAATCTATAGTAATTCCACTGCTCATGAAGACTTTGCGGTAATTCAAGGAAGTCCGTAGAAAGTTCTGGAGAATAAAAGTTGCCCCCTGCACCCTCTATAGTCCCTAAACCACCACCAGTACCAAGACCACCGCCAAGGCTTGCAATACGAGATTTCATAGCGGAAGCAATAACTTTGCGTGGTTTCCCAGTCTTGGCTGCTTTCTTGCCATCTCCGGACGGAACTTTACTTATTTTCTTTTCTTCTTCGGTTGCCATTCTTCACCTCTTTCTTTTTCTGCTCTTCGACAGGAACTTCAGGTATTTTGATTTTTGTACTTTGAAGCATGCCTATAATCGGGCGCAAATCACGGTTTAGAGCCTTTTTCTGAGAATGGGTTATACCTAACCCATTTATGAGTCTAGAAACTTGCTGAAGTTCTCTCAGAGCCTTTTTCAAGTGCTATTCTAAAACCTCTTGGTCTCTGTTATTTTCCCGATTATAATCTCTCATCTAATACTTCAAATCCACACAAAGTCTGTTTCCGTTTTCTTCAGACGGTACTGCAGAAACTATACCTACTTGAACTGGAGTGACAACCCCTGCTGCTTGAAGATTAACTTCAGAATCGTTACAAGGTATCCCATTTTCAGATATACGCACAGGCTCATTCAAAGTATAAGTAATCGCACCTCCTGATCGAACCCCACCACCTGTTAAAGCGATAGTTTCAAAAACTCGAAAGTATGCTCTTGTACCACCATTTATCATGGTTGCAACATTATTCCCACCTGTCGGGTTTCTAAATTGTTTTCCAATAAAGTTCTCAGGAGAGCCCACACCAGGACCTCCGGGCTGTAAAGGTGTGTAGTTCTCTGCTTGAAACAATAAGAACCCTGCGACATTAGACCCATCACTTACCTCTACAGTAAAAGTTTGGGTTCCTGCCACATATTGCACAAATATGCCACCTCGCCAACCTGTTCTTCTAAGGTTTGGGCCAACTGTTACTGGAAAACGGTCTCCCGGAAACATAAGTTCAACATCTAATGCGTCATCTATAGACGAGTTCAATATATTCGACATTAAAATCTCCTCTTGGTCTTTATTGGTTGTCTTGATTCATGAGAACCTTTTCTCGTTTTAGTGATACTTCTACCGAAACGACTTGTTGCCGACGGTTGTGAAGAAAAACCTCTCCTTGAACCTTTTACAATTGCTTTCTTATTTGAGTTTTGACTCGCTAGCCAGCACATTCTGGCTAGTGCATCGGTATAGTCATCATGCTTACCTTCAGAATTCGGTGCGGAAACCTCAATTATATATTTCGACACATAGTTCGCTTGAAGTTCTAACATTTCTAAAATGTAGTCTGAGTATTCTTCTCCAGGATCAGGGTCGTTATATAATCTAAGTTTGCTGTCAAACATAAGGTTCTTCACATTTTGAAACATTTGAGAAGAAAACTGTCTTGTGTGGTGCTTAGAAGATAATTGGCTCAAACCCCTTTTTCTAAGTGCTTGCTCCATAGGAATTCCGATCCATTGGTCGAAAACACCCTCCACAACATAAAACTTTTCAGTAAAGTTATATATCCAATCAGCGACCGCATCAAAATCAAGTCTTTCTTCCTGTTCAAAAGGTGGATGCCCTGCTTTAATTCTAGCCATTAAATCTACAACAACTTTTCCATTCTCGTCATTGTGTCCAATAGCCACTGCGCACCAGTCCCCTACAAGAGCAATGTCGATACCCATAAAATATGGAACTCTGTATGTCCCAACTTGTCTTGGTTTCAATATGGGGTCTATACAATCTATTAAGTCGTCAGGATTTTGTATCCAACCCCTTGTTCTATCTGTAAATACAGCACCGAATTCCGTGTAGAAAACATTTGGATCTTTCAAGTAAGAGGCAACAAAAGTTTCAGCAGGAACAGTAGGATTAACTTCCCAAGTTGGAGCCTGTATACATAAAAGGTTATCGGCTGCCTTATTATCACCGAAACCCAACATGTATTGCTTATAAAACAATCCTTGCTTACCAAGAGGAGAAGAGATCATAACAATACGACCCTCATTTTCTCCGATAGGAACAGTTTGGTCATCCGGATCTTTAGGAGAAAAGGTTCTTGTTGAAGGTTCTACTGCTTGATAAACCTCGTCAGCAGATGCTTGGCCTTGTTCCCCAAAGTGGGCAACCTCATCAAGAGCAACCATAATGTTTGCCCCACCACGAAGTCCCTTAGCGACGCAAGACTTAAAAGTTACATTAATTGAATACCTTGCTTTTGGGTTGTCTGCGTATGCTCCATAAGTATCTAAATCATAAGGGGTTTGAAAAGAAGCATAACTTTGCGTAGAGTTCGCAGTATATGGCTTGAAATAGTCACACTTATTAAAGTGTCCTGATGCCTCTCTATAAAGAAGTGATGCTTGCGCTTGGTCAGTTGCGACCGAAATTAATTGGATAACATTCGATTGAGAAGATCCGTAATGTTTTTGTGGATTCCCTAGGAGTAAGAGTTTATATGTTTCGTATGCTACAATACAAGATGTAATGAGTGTTTTACCAGAACGACGACCAACACTCAAAACCATTTCCCTTCTTTGATTTCCCGGAATAACTTTTTCTATGTTACAACGACCTTCATCAAATAAGTGTTTTAGATACTCTGCCTCAGTCAAATACTTAAAGTTTTCTCTTTCGAAGTCTGAAATAGCAACCCTAAACTTATAGAAGCCATATCGATCTATAAGTTCTTTTTGATATTGAGGGTGGTTTTCTGGAACAGGTCGGTCAAGAGGGTATCCGAAAGGGTTGTCATCAAGAGCCATTCCATAGTGTGCTTTAAGAATAACCCTTTGAACAGGGAATAATTTAAGACCCAAACCCCAAGGAGCCTGTATAAATGTGATTACATCTACTGGCTTTTTCTTAGTGTTTGTTGTTGACCCACTTCTTCCAATGTTCGCTACAATTGAACCCAAATCCATGACAAACCCCTATTTAGATGCTTGGCGCATTCTTCTACGAGCATCTTCTTTCCAGACTTCGTCAAAAGAGGATATCAGTTTTGCAAATATAGTCTCAACATGTTCTTCTCCAACCCCAGACTCAAAGAGAACATCTCGAAAAGTTTCAAGCAACAAAGAGAATAACTCTTTGAACATAGGGGATTCTAGGTCAATGACACCGCCATCCATCATCGACTTTTTGCGGAGCCAAATATCACTCATACCTTTAAGAACTCTGGCTCTTTTTGTGGCTAGATTTGACGCATCTTGACCGTTTCTAAATGCCTCTTCTTTTTCAAAGTCAATAACAGCAGCATCTTCAGCAAGAGCAGTTAAAATGTTGTCAATTACTTTATCCGACTCTGCGTTTGCCTGAACAGTATCTAAAAGTGGATCGCTTGAAATATGCTCTTCTCTTGCTTGACACAGACGAGCAGCAACAGGGTTTGCAGGTTGCAAGATAACTTTCTTTTTCCTTCCCGGATTACCTTTCATGACAATAGGCGACCCGTCAGAAGAAAGCATGATCTCATCAGTGTCTAAGTCAATTTCATCAGGTCTTTTGTATTGTTGCTTGCCACTTTGTGCAGTCGTTAATACTCTTTTGACACCATCAGGTAAATTGCTAATAATCTCTTCTCTATCCTGTTTTGTTTGTCGCATAACTTTATCCTATTTTTGCCGGACCAATATAAGGTTCCCCACTATTAGGATACCCCAAAACAGGAGTCACAGAATAAAACCCTGAATCTGGGCCAGTAGCAGAAATAAATATATTATTATAGTCTAAGCCAGAAGGAAGTTCTACTGTGCAAACCCCTCCTGCAAGAGTATGAGCCCATCCAAGAGTTGTAGTTATGTAAGTTCCAAAGTTTGCTGCAGTTGTTGCATCATCGCCAGCAGCAACAGTGAAGTCCTTTTCGGGAATCACTGTTACATCTCCAATAATGATTCTTGTATTACCTATTTGAATTGGCTTGGCGATAGAAGCAGAAAATTCAATAGAAAAGGTCGGAGCCACAGGAGTGTTCGGTACTGTATATGACATAAAACCTTGTCTAGTAGAAGTTCCTGGTGTTTTATGAGATCGAACTTGTTCTTGAAAACCTCTTCCACCAATTTCAGGAAATAATTGAGTTTCGTATGTAGAACGCACTTTAACAGGATTTCCTGAAGTTCCTTTTGAAGGGTCAGAACCTTGCCTCAGATTTGCAACGAGCATTTTGAAAGGTTTCTGCGCACCTGTTATTTTTCTTGACATAAAGACCTCCTATCAAAATAGGTTCTTAATAAGCAGATTATTGCTCAATAAAAAAGGGGGTCAAACAAGACCCCCTTTTTGAAACTAGAGATTCTTTAAGAACCTTAGAACCCAATTCTTTCCATGAAGTCTAACATACGACTACCGTCAGAAGAACCAAGCATATCCACAAGGAAATCTTCACCGACTTCTCCAATAAGTTCACCCAATGCTGCAGAGAAAGATTGCAACCCTTCAACAGTATCGTTTTGATCTAAATCTTTCAAAAGAAAATCCAATGCTACTCCCATAGGGTTTGCTTCAGTATCTTCAAGTTCACCAGATGCAAACTCAAGTTCCTTAGTTTGAAATCGAACTTCTTCCTCAAACTCTGATATCTTTTTATTCAAAGCCTCAGAAAGTTCATTGATTGGAGCACTTAACTGTTCGTCTTTCATCATAATTTTTTCAAAAGCATTAAATGCTTTAATTTGTGAAGATACTTGTTTTAAGCCCTCTTTTGCATCTTTTAATGCTCTTTCAACATTAGATCTGTGGCTTCTGAGGTCTTCAACAAGGGATACATGGTCATCATAGAATCTAGATAAATCAGAATACAAATCTGCCGCCATCCCAGCAAATAAATCAAGTTCATTAACATTTAAAACCGAATCAATCTTTGCTGTTCTGCCAAATGCTTTTCTATTATTTCGTCTGCCATCTCTATCAAGAGAAGCAAAACGTCTTCTTCTAGGTTTCATAATTTTCTCCGTGAAAAGTTAGTGTTAACATTAATCGGGCAGTATAATCTTTCTATTGAGATTCCTGCCCCAGTTTGTTCCATGTTGAACAAAAAGTTGATACGAGTTTATAACAGTGTCCAACAGAACTCTTCTCCATAGAAGAACCCATGTAATCTGGAGGAAGAAGAACAAAAACTTTAGAAGAGGTGAATGTAACATTGCATACATGCAAACCTTCAACATCCCTTATGGTCATAAGGTCCTCATCTCTGTTATAAGAAACATCATAATGGTAGTCTTTTTCTAGATAACCTTTCAACAAAAACTTAAAGTCTTGCTCATTATCCTCATTCACAATCAAATCAATTCCTTCTACTAATTCAGAAATCATCTTCTTCTTTTCGATTATTTTCGTGATGTCTATCACTATTGGCTCTTTTTTACTCATATCAATCCTCCTCGATAATCCCGTATATATTATCCCATCCTGAATATAACGCATTGTTATAAGTGCTATTACCGTCTTGAATCTCAAAAATACCGTCATTGTCCAAATCAGTCAAATTGATAGGCTTACGACCTCCCTCACCGTGCCCCCAATAATTGAGCCACATATACCTATTGGCATTCGCGATACCCTTTGGTCGTGCTCTGACAGGCTCTAAAAGGTCTATATCTACTATCTCCCCATCTGGGTGTTTCTTAAAGTACCGAAAAAGGTCCTCAGGAAGTGGGTGCCTTTCCCAATCTTGCCAAGAAGTGTCTTTAATTTGATGAATCTCTTCTTTTGTTGGAAGGCGACGAAGTTCCCAAAGGTCCTCATCCCCCATAAACTTTCCAAACAAATACTTACTTGCTACTCTTGATGCAGATAATTTCCTCACCTTAATAACCCCATCTTGTGTACTTAGGATCTAGACCTGTAGAATCTAAAACCCCCATTTTTCTTGCCCTACGGAGAAACCTGTCGGAAGAAGATCTAAGGATGACATTCAACCAATCAGGATAATCCACCATTCTGCAGTTTATTAAAGTTTCTATGCTCAAACTTGATGGGATAATAGTCTTGCCAGGATAAGAATACTTATACCAAATAAAACTTGCTTTTTCAGTAAGTGTTTCTCGGTTGGGTATCAAACCCCTATACCCCATGATTGTCACCAGTTCAGCAGCATAAGCATACATAAGTGGTCCGTACCCATGCGCTGCTTTCACATCATAAACTTGAAACAGCAATCCATCTTGCGCGCATTCAGGAACAATATAAATATATGCCAAAATCCCATCTACATCGTAGATTTCAATAGAAGCAAAAGTTTCATCACCCGATAAGACCACTTTGGCTCCTAACGGAGGACGAGTTTTCATTTTGGCATATCTATACATTACTTTACGATCGAGAGTAAAGTTTCATTAAGTCTTCAAGAGCAAGAACTTTTCTTTCTATCTCTATCATCTCTTCATTAGAACTTGTTTTAGAAGCCATTCTTCTATTAAAAGATTTAACGAGCATTTTTTGCTCACTCTCAAGAGTTTCAATGTAATACTCTTTAAGATTTATTGCATCTTCAAAAGCATAGTCTATTTCTCCTTCTTCGTAAGAATCCGCCATACCTCTTACGAAATCTATTGCAGATTCAAGAGTTTTAAGTATATCGCGCATCTCTCTTATCGGGTCCGATGCAGTTTTATTGCTTGACATGTTATTCTCCTTTTGATTAGATGCCATTATTTGTTTTCCGTCAGGAGTTATTTCCCTTTCTATAGCGCAAGCAGGGCGACGAACAAGGTAGTTCGGCCACTTCTCATACCACTTTGAATAGAACTCAGTTTTCGATACAACCCTTACAGTTTCATCTGGGTCTGGAATGTTTGGGTCAGCAATATAAACATTTAACTCGTCGTCCACATCGAAGACCACAGAAGCATGAGACCAATCACGACCCTCTGGGTTCCAAGCAATCATTACAGGAATACCTCGGTCAGTCCACCCCTTTAACTGCGTTACTGTGGATGGGGTTGTAAGTGTGGCTCGACAACCATAATGTTGCGCACAGGCTAATGCTTGCTCCCAAGCAGCCCCTTTCATCGGTAGTGCGCCCATTACCTTATTAACCTCATCTTCGTTTGCGTGTGAGTATCCTAGAGCCTGTAAACACATGCTCATAGAGGTAGACATACAACTATATTGAGTTCTTTGTCTTTTCGGTGTTAGATTTGCTTTAGATTTCTTTTTCATTAGATTATTCGGAAATATAGTCAAGTAGTTTGTTATTGATAAACTTCTTCATATTTGAGACTGCCATTGGGACGTCTTTATCGATGTCACAATCATACCAACGGTATAAGTTCTTGAACAAAAGTCTTGATCCTTGCCCTTTTTCAATAATCTCGGCAGCATCTCCAAAACCCTCCAAATGGAAAGTAATGTGATATTTTTGATCTCCTGTAACAAAACCCAAAACAGAGAGCCTATCATTAAAATAGGTGTAAGCACCTGCAAGCATTCTATTATTTTTCTTTATAAAGGAGTTTAATTCTTTTTCTAGTTCTTTGAATGCTTTGCGTACTTGTGGGTTGCCCCTCTTAAGATACCAACACACTCTCCTAGCAGGGATTTGACCTGATATGTTCCCATCGAAATATGCAACTCCATCCTTTACATCTATACTTGTAATGTTCACATCCCCCCAACCGTACATTAAACCGTCAGGTCCTATGCTTTCCTCAATTAGAGATCTTAAATCTTCTTCTTTTTCGTACTCTATAAGTTCTGGGGCGCAAGGATTATTACCTGCTTGTTTCTTAATTTCTCGGACTTCTTTAAGAAGTTGTTTTGCTGTTAATCTTTTCATAATGTTCCCCTATTAAAATAAGTCGTCAAATAACCCAGGCTCACCACCTTCCCATACCATAGCGATATGTGATATAAGAACGTGAACATAAAAGGGATTTCTACACTTGCGCTCCCAAACATTGATAACAGGAGGTCCCGCATGATCAGTCCCCTGATTTACGAAACTCCTGTTCAAAAGAGCAGTGTCTTCCCTGTCTAAATGTAATACTGTATGGGAACCGTCTTTCCAGAAAATAGTATTGGCTGTTAACTCAGAACTCATTAGAACTCCTTTTACAAAGGGTTCTTGTATAATCTATCTATTGACTGTTATATTGTAAACCTGCGTTGGGTTCTCAATAAATTCTAGTTTGCCCTCTTCTAAAGCACTTATCACGGAAAGGAACTCATCTACCATAATGTCTATATCTTCTTCGGTTGCCTCGCCTCGGTTTATCCTTTCATCTGCCTCTTTTATTCTTTGGTCTAGTTTTGCTTGCTCTTCAAGAGCCTTCTTTTGCTCTTGCGTTAATTCTTTTTCCGGGAACTTCAACATTATCCAGACTCCTCTTCTGTTTCCTCATCAACAGAAATAATTTCCAAACCCTCTTCTTCAGAGTCTGTCTCCTCACTTTCTTCGTTACATCTAGTTTCAAACTCAAGTGCAGTCACCAAACTTTCGATAAGTATCTTTATCTGTTTTTCTCTTGCAGGGTTTGTTTCAGAAAGAACCTGCTGATTTAGTTTATTTATTTGGTTTCTTAACTGTTCTTCATTCATAATTCCCCTCCACCATAAACTTGGAATTAAACCTTACGATTTTCCAACCCTCAGTTGCCTCAGAATGTCTTCTTATGATTTTCCCCATATTATTATCCTCAACATTCATAAGTAACGCCAAAGAATTGTTCTCCGTTTGCGTTAAGGTTTCAAACAACTTTTCCGCATCAAAAAAAATCATCTCTAAGCCAACTCTAGACCATCTGTTCGCTGCCCATTGTTGGATGTAATACCAGTTATCACTCATCAGAACCCTCTTCGAAGAATGGTAGTTTAAGTTGTAACGAGTTTTGTAGAGATTTTGTGAAAAACTGTTTTCTTTCTTCTCTATGTCGATCGCACAAAGTTGAAATCCAACCTCTGTCATTTGGTTTTCCCGGAGCACCACACTCTTCGCAGATTTTGTAAGACATTGATTCTGCCATGGAGATTAACCCTCGAATATAATCATTGTTCCCATCCACATAAAAGCGAAGACCCCCATACTTCTCCTTTACTTGCACAGCCTGTACAGAAATATATGCAGTCGGTGCCCACTCAGGTCGGTCTTCTTTGTCTTTAAATCTATCTACATTTTCATTATGGTATTCCACAGCATTTTTAATTTTGTTACAAAGAGTGTCAATAAGGTCAAACCAACCGTCTCCACACTCAAAACCAAAACACATCAAAGATTGCGTCATGGGTAAGTCTTTTTGCTGAAATATATCAGGATAATCTTGAAACAACTGTTGGGTATTCTTCGGGTTCATGTTATCTCCTATTATGCTACCACCCAAAACCAAGTGGAATGCCTTACATTACCCCAATCATTATCTGAAACAACGGTTATGGTCTCTGCATTAGATAAAACTCTTATTTTCTCGATGTGCTCTTTTTTAAGCCACTTACAAATATCAGAACACCTCACAAATGCTCTTCTATTAGCATACTTTATTTTAATTTTCTTATTCAAAATCATTTCCTCCTGCCCCTCCCTAATGAGTTCGGTAATTCAGGATACCTTTCTCGAAGTCTTTGGTATGTTAAATATGTGGTAGGATAGTCCCAATCTGCATCTCTCTGGGTTTTGATATAAGAGCCCTGTAAGTATTCCGCCAAATCTTGTATGTAAAACTCAGGATTGTTTTTTACGAAAACACTTACAAGGTCGTAAAGGTTATTGAACCAAATATCAAAAGGTTCAATGCCCAGAATGTCCCGCATAATACGATTGCCCGACATGGCACACAAACCTAATTCGGCACCCATTTCCTCTGCAGTTATTGGCTTGTGTTTATATTTAACATAGACTGCAAACTCGACTTGTTGTTTATATTTGAGATACCTCTCCTGATATTTTATGTTTTTGTTATGCGTGCTAATAAGGGACCTTAGAGATGTATACAAGTTTGAAGCACCTTTGTAAACCTCTCCTTCTTTTAAGTATGTGTTAAGTTTGCATATAAAATCTTCTTTTTCTATCCTCTTATTTTCAGGAAAAGTTCGAACCCAATCTTCCATTAATGGCTTATATTCCATTGCTTCTACTTTATTATGAACATCCAAACCAAATTCTTGCATCAACAATTTTACAGACCAACGACCAAAAGGTTTTCCTGCTTTGTTTTTGAAACCATTATTGTTTAAGTAATCCGTTACATGCGCAACAGTTTCAGCACCCTCTGTTAATGCTTTTTGAACAGCAACTTTAATTTTTATTTTCCTTGGATTCAATCTTTTATCCGACTTATATGTTTGCTTAGCATTTTCTGTGTAACTCAAACCATCCACTCTTGGAATAAAGTCTTCTGTGTTTATAGAAGACTTGTAATATATGGCTATGTCAGATAACTCCGGCAAAGTTATTTTTGAAATAGAATCTGCAGAGAAAGTGTTCTTAACGCATTGAACACCTTTTCGTTGTAAGAACCTTTTTACAGAGTCGCTAGACCATGTTTTAAGGGTTGTAGATTTAACCCCCATACTATTAAGGGCATGAACCAAAAAGTCTCCTGAGAGGGTTTTAAGGTCTTTTGAGAGTGCATCAGAAGCAAGTCTGCTTAAGAAGTGGCAAGCGATGAAACCCATGACTTGTTTTCTCTTTGGAAGTATTCCCCTTGTTCTTTGACTTTTCAGAGTAGTTTCAAAGACACCTTTTATTTTCATGTATTTCGCAATTTCTTTATCGTTGAACCCTTGCAAAGTCATGATAAGAATCTCTGTCTTTTGTTGCATATTAAGGTTATTCAAAATCAACTCCTTTTACTACAAGATTACTTGATGGAGGTATATTAAGACCCCCATCAAGTTTCCTGAGAAATCATTCTGCAGCCCAACCCCAGACAAAGTAGTGTGAGATTTTATTTCCGACTTTCCATTTTTGATGGGTTACTGTTACAGAATACTGAGATTCTTTTGTCTTAACTCTTTCGTAGGAACTATCCATATACATCATTGTGCAAGACTTTCCAGCAAGGATTAATTCTTTATATCTTTTCGTGCACTCGCCTTTTGTGCCAAAGATTTCTTCATTATAAGCATTAAACCTAATTCTCCACCCTTTTCCGATCTCAATTTTTTTCAAAGCATATCTTGCCTCTCTTAACAAAGAAGTGTCTCCGATCTCAACTTTTTGTCCAGGGAACATCTCACGAACTTTTCGATATGCCTCCCATTTGTCGGATGCCTCAACCTTTATAGTTTTGGTTTTGGCTTTGCCTACGAGTTTTCTTTCTGCAACTGGAACCGCATGTGGCGGATCCCATTTTCCGGAATCGTACTTTTCTTGCAACTCGCTCAACTCAGACGGATCCACTGGTGTTGACTGCACCATTACCCAAGAATTTTTTTGCCCGATTGTACCTCTATAGGCATCGTTACCGTTCTCATAACGATCTTCCTCAGCAGCAGCGTGAAATGCCTTTGCGAACTGTTTATCGTTTTTAGCATCAATATTTAAAGAAAAAGAACATGCACCCATTTTGACCTCCAAAGTCATTAAGAAGACCCAAACCGTTCGAGCCTTACATATACATAAGGGTGCTAAACTACCAAAACATACCGTAAAAGAATTAATTATTGAAAATAAACACTGTTCCGGGTGGAAAATCTAATAAATGACTTTTTGGTATCGTTGCTTCCTTTCCATTTTTGAAAATAACTTTCCAACCTGAGGTGTTACACTCAATTACCTCGCATTCGGGGTTAGGCAGCCCACCAGCCTGTTCTAATAACTTATTGTATAAACTACCTTTTGCTATTGTTGGGACGGCCAGTCGCCCTATACAGGTCTTCAAATTAATCCTGCAAGATTTACCCACATACTTATTTATACTCATATATTTCGTCCCATTCACCGAGGTACTCTTCGGTTACAATTTGTCGAAACCGAGTATCCAATATAAGATACTTTTTAACACCTTGTAAAGATACCCATTCCTCTTCGGGAGTCAATACAACATTGTCTGCCTTTAAATGCGCTTCTATCGCAAAAGCATTTCCCTCTATAGAAAGACCTTCGCCAAGAGAACCTTCTTTAACCTTTATATTATTCCCGTCGGGGATATACCAAACTCTAATAAATCTCATGTTTCTTCTTCGTCCAAATGTTTATGTATTATGTAAGCGAAAGGGATAGAGAACATGTATGTTATCGCGAAAACTTTACATGCAGACTCAAACAGATATAAGAGCAACCCAATACTGAAAGAAGTCGCAAATATAATACCTGACAAAAAGGTTGCTAGCAGTATTGTCTTAATAATTTTCAAAAACCCCCCAACACTTTATTATTGAAATAAAGACTCTAGTGTAAAGAAAATGACCTCAATTAGAGGTCATTTTTATTTTAATGAAATTAAATTCTTAATACGGACTATCAACAAAGTCACCAGGATTAACATCCGTATCCCACTCTTCTGCTCTTAAATCCCAACTCAAAGTAACACCCCAAGCAAGTGTGCCAGCACGGTCGTGCAAAGCCATCGTATCAACGAAGTCTTCTAAAGTCTGAACCCAATCTTCTAATTTCCCATACTTCTTATACAACTTATCTAATTCTTTTTCTGTTTTTGTGATTTGTTTATCCAACTCGTTCAATCTTTGTTCGGATTTCGACCACCTGCCCATTTGGCTTTTACTGTAGTAGTCATCTTGCAAAGATTGAGTTTCGTCATAAGCAGCCAACAACTCACCGTATCTTTTTTCTACTCTTTTTATGTGCTTAAACTGGCGAATTGCTTCAAGACCCAACTTGACACTTTGTCTATAAGAAACTTTTTCCTTTTCAAAAAGGACGCATTCAAAATCCCACTCAGTATCCATAAGGTATTCGTAGAACTCTTCCTCCCGACTTGGGGGTCTCTCTTCAGGGGGGTCATCATAAAGACCTGAATCTTCCCAACGAGGGTCATCCCAACTTGCGAGACGAGAATGCTTCTTTAGATACTTTTGTACTGCTCGGTAATCTGTTTCATAAATGTCTGGATAAACATTAAGGATAACTCCTGTGTCCTCATCTTCTTCCTCGTACCCTCTTTGTACAATTTTTACCAAGTCCTCAAGTTCCATATATCGAATAATGTCGTAGAAATCGTCTCTAGAAACACCCCAGTCATCAAGAGCATCAGAGTTTTCCATATCAGTGAATCTTCCTAGATCTTCTGTTATAATTCGGTAGTCATATTTCTTTAGCATAGGCTCAATTCGGCGCAATGCTTCAAGGAAATCTTTATCGTTTCTTATCGCTGCCCTTTTAGACTTACCAAGAAACCTTTTAATTGCTTTTCTGTTTGGAACATACATATCTGGAATTTCGTCTACAATCATCCCAGTATCGGGGTGTTCTATTTGCTCGTAGGGTGCTACATGAATAAGAAGGTCATTTCTGTTCATCCAATTAACAAGATCAATGAACTCTTTTTTGTTCATACCCCAATCATCCATTACCATGTCTGTTATGTCGTGCTCAGCACGAAGATCGAAAGAGTAATAATCCACACTTCTAATTAAGGGCACAATTCTTCTAAGTTCTGAAATATAATCCATCCCAACTCTCCAAATAAGTTTATCAAATATGGCTTACGATAATCTTTCTATTGTAAAAGTAATGGGTCTTGTGAGAACCCCCACAAGACCCAAAGTAACTTTACGAAAAACTAGAAAGAGTTACAGACTAGCACGCAAGTTGTATGTTACGATGATATACAACAGAGGAAATACTGGCTGGTAGTATGCCTCAACTTCCACAGCAGTGGGGTCGTCAGGACTAACATTTGCAGAAACACCAGTATAAGTCGCAATAATCTGGGATTGAACCAAGTTCTTAAGAGTAGAACTTACTTGTGCCTCTATTTGAGAAGTAATTCCAGCAAGGAACTTAATCCCAACGAAACGGTCAAGTGTGTTTCTAGTTCTCTTTTGAACCTCATCAGCGATAGTAATAACTGTTGGGGTCTTGGTAAGAACATTTGTTACATCGGTAGTTAAACCTTGACGGACCGAAACAACTCTTTGATCTTGACCTACAACAGTAACACCACGAACGGCAACCTGATTTTGCTGTACAGCATCCAAAGTTCTGGCAATTTCGTCAAACCCAAGAATACGAGCACGAGTCCAAGGGGTCGCAACATCAATAGTCGGGGATGCACGGTTACCAGCAAAAGCAGCAGCCATATAAGTTCCA
>MDTG01207413.1_pt1 | contig 25769 bp, 25 predicted proteins | sample 811421 | NCBI WGS metagenome assembly MDTG01 (sample SAMN05326645, study PRJNA326480) | marine metagenome | isolation source: seawater | place: Pacific Ocean: South East | collected 2011
CCTGTTTCCGACAATAGCTGTACATATGTATTATGAGGATGTGTGCTACAAGAATTTAAGTCATGAGAATATTTTTCTAAGCTACATTTATTTCTAAACTGATTTGGTCCATGCCCAATCAAAGGTTTATCAGTAAACATATTTATTGCTGTCATTATAAATGAATGATGGATTGAACTAAAAATCACTAAATTATCAAATTTTATTTCATCTTTAACATCTTTAGAGTTGGTAAATTGCATTACTGTTCTTTCATACATCCTTTCATATACAGATTGATTAGAAATTAAAATGGATAGCATGAATAAAATTGATAAAATAAATGAAGCTATTTTTATCCTTAAATTAAATTGCTTTGTAAACAGCAATGTCATAATACTTACAAGAATAATAATACCAAGAGCAGTTCTTTCTCCAGTTAAGATAACAACCACACAACTACTAATAAGCAAGGAAGAAAAGGTAATTATCTTTAATTTTTTTCCTACTAATAAAAGTATTATCATTCCTAAAAGTAGAGGGATCATTCTTGATATATATCCACCAAGTATTATTTTATCATCAAGTGTTAGCCTAAGTCGAGTCGAATCCATACTAAGTCCAATCAAATTTTTTCCAAAAATATACTGTACCACCCCATCACCTAAAACAATTATAAAAGTGGCTAAAAAAAAAATAAAAAAATGCTTAACAAAAAATTTATTATTTTCGATTAAATAACAAATTAAGAGTGAGAATATTCCAAATCTAAAATAAAATAGACTTGAGCTCAATGAATGATAAATGTCTGTTGAACTTAAAGAAGTAATAATTAAATAGATATAATATAAAAAAAATAAGAAAAAAAATTTGTTATTTAAATATTGATATTCTTCTTTTTTAAATATTATGTAAATAAAGGTTAATGCTGAGACAGAAACGACTAAGTCAGGTAAAAATGGCCCTGTAAGTAATAACAAAGGTAATAAATAAATAGGAATGCACAGTAAATAAATTTTAAACATTTTTGGATTATATGTATTAAATGACATTAGAATATTTATTTACTTTCTATAGTTTATTATAATATGATTACAAAATTTATATCATGACATATGCTCTTATATATATCTCATCTATACTTATTCTACTAGCACTAAAATCAAACTTGATTTCAAACCTTGGCGCTGAATTACCTTCTCATGAGGAAAGAAAAATACATGTGGGAAGCGTTAATAGACTTGGAGGGTTAATTTTTTTTTCACTTTTATTTCTTGTTTTAAACTTAGAAAATACGCTTGAAAAATATTGTTTAATATTTGCATTTTTAATATCAATTATAGGCTTCTTAGAAGACATATTAAAAAAACTTTCTCCCATTATTAGATTTATTTTCATTTTAATATTAATTATGAGTTTCGTTGTTTCAAATAATTTCATAGTAACTAGATTTGATAATTCTTTTCTTGAAATTGTAATTAATCATTACTACTTAGTTGCCATTATTTTTTCAATTGCTTCACTTATGTTTGTAGTTAATGGATTTAATTTTATCGATGGATTAAATGGGCTACTTTTAGGTTTCTCAATTGTAGTATTATCTATATATAGTTTCTATAGTTTTAATATTTCAGAATCTTTATATTTAATAAATACATGTATTCTTTTTGTTTGTTCAATCTTATTTATTATTAACTTTTTTAAAGGAAATATTTTGGTAGGTGATGGTGGAGCTTATTTTCTTGGCTTTATCATTGGTTCTTTAAGTATAATTCTAAGTAACCAAAATATTATTAAAGCGTCTGAAATTGCATTCATCTTAAGTTATCCTGTCATTGAAGTATTTTTTTCATTTTCAAGAAGATTTTTTTTACGCAACAAAACAACATTTAAACCAGATAATCTCCATTTACATCAGCTGGTTTTTACACAATTTATTATTATTAGAGATAACTATAAGATTAATGTAACAGATAATTTCATAAACTCTTTTTCATCATTAATTATCTTATTATCCTTATCAATAATTTTGTTCGTAGGGTTGGGCTTTAAAGAATATATTGATACTAGCTATCTTTTTTTTATATTTATAATTATCTATATAATTGTGTACTATGCATTATTAAAGTTAGTAAATAAATCCTAACCTATTTTTTGCTTAAAATAGCAATAATTTTATTTTTAAAAGAAAATAAAAAAATTGCCGTAAAAAAAAGTATAATTTTTTTAAGTAATTTATTTCTTATTCCCATGCCTCTAAGATAATATTCTGTATCTTGAGTTAATTCTGTAAAATATTTTTTCTTTGATATTTTTAGGTTTGTGTTATTTAAGCTTAATTGAAAGCTATGGTCAGTCCAGATTTGCAAATGAGCTCTAGAAACTGTTCCTTTGAGTATTTTTTTATAAAGATTGCTATTAAAGAATTTAAATAGTGGATAAATCCAAAACTGTCGAGGAGTATCAATAAAAATTTTACCGTTATCTTCAAGTTTTTTTTCTAATAAAGAGATCAATTCAATTGGATCTTCTACATGTTCATATACATCATTCAAAAATATAAAATCGAATTTGTTATCATCAGAAATAAATTCTTTATACTTAATTTGATTATTTAATGGTTTATACTCTTCGAATAGCGACCTATCATTAATATCAGTTATGTAAACATTAGATTTTGGGAAAAATGATTTAAATATAAGAGCAAATTGTCCAGAAGCACCTCCGTAATCTAATACTTTATAGTTTCTTTGTGTTTCATCTTCCACAGCAAATGTAATAATTTCTGCAAAGCCTTTAATTTTTTTTTCAAAGCTATTGGCATACCATTCATAATTATCCTTTTCATTCATAAATGCTGATAAAATATCATTGTCATTAGGATAGGGGTAAAAAAGTAAAATTCCACAATTAGAACATTTTGCCGTATGGTCAATAAAATCAATTAATTTGCCACCACACACTTTGCAAACATTACTATTTATTTTTTTCATTTAAAATTTCTTATTAATCAATTTTTACTTTTATATTAAATTACAATAGTCAATATAATTAGACTCACCAATAATTTTTTTATTTAACTCTTCTTTAAAGTAACTATGCTTGACTAAGCATATAACTAAATCTGATATACCAATAGCTTCGCTTAATGTGAACAATTTAATATTTTTTAAATTAGACAACAAAGGATCAACTGCCATAATATAATCTTCTGATTGTTTTAATTGATTATATATTTGCATAGCAGGAGATTCTCTGATATCTCCAACATCAGGCTTATAAGCCAATCCAAGGACCGTAATTTTTAAAGGTAGATTTTTTTTATTTTTAATTAGTCTAATTCTTTTATCAATATCTTCAATTACTAACCTTGTTTGCTTTTTATTAACAAGCCTTGCCATATTAATAAGTTCAGAATTTTCTGGATTTTGTGATATTAAAAAATGTGGGTCTACAGCTATACAGTGTCCTCCTACTCCTATTCCAGGATCAAGTATTGATACTCTGGGGTGCTTATTTGCTAAACTGATTAATTCTCTAGAATCAACTTTAAAATCATTGCAAAGCATTTCTATTTCGTTTGCAAATGCAATATTAACATCACGGTAACTGTTTTCTGCTAACTTACATATTTCTGCTGTTTCAGCATTAGTTTCATAAACATTTCCTCTAACAAAAGTTCTATAAAAATTAGCAATTTCTCTAGTAGATTTTTCAGAAATGCCTCCTACTATTCTATCGTTTGTAATCAGTTCATTCATTATATCACCCGGTAAAACTCTTTCGGGACAATATCCAATGTTAATATTTGAAATATTAATATTATTCATTTCAGATATTGCTTTTGAAATTATTTTAGTAGTACCAACTGGTGATGTGGACTCTAAAATGATGAAATTATTTTCTTTTACTTTTTGAGAAATCATTTTTAGAGATTCTTCTACAAATCTCATTTCAGGAATTTTTCGATTTTCAATTTCTAATAGTGGCGTAGGAACGCATATTATAAATATATCGCCTTCTTGAATTTCACAAAAAGCCTGTAGTTTTTTATCTATAACTGCCTTCTCTAAAGCTTTAGTTAACTCAGGCTCATTAATATGAGATTTTCCTTCATTGACTAAATTAACTATTTCAGTATTTGTATCAACTCCACTAACAATATATCCATTTTGGGTCAATAATACAGCAGTTGGTAAACCAATATAACCTAATCCTATTACAGTAACTTTTTTTTTATTATTCATTATGATAAATTATTAATGAATTCTGCTATTTTTTTTGAGGATTTTCCATTCCCATATGGATTTTTAGAAATACTCATTTTTTTATAAATTTTTTTATTATTAATTAATAATGAAGTTTCTTTAACAATACTATCCCTACTTGAACCAATTACTTTTAATGTTCCTGCTATTACACCTTCGGGTCTCTCAGTTTTATCTCTCATGACTAATACTGGCTTTCCTAAACTTGGAGCTTCTTCCTGTATACCTCCACTATCAGTTAAAACTATATGACATTGTTTAAGTAAATATACAAAATTAATATAATTTTGAGGCTTTATTAAGTAAATATTTTTTTTGTTACCAAGTGCTCTCTTTACTTCATTTTTTATATTTGGATTCATGTGTACTGGTAAAATAAATTTTATCTCTCTATAAATTTTTGACAGTTCATTGATTGCAGAACAAATTTCTTTTAATCCTGACCCAAAATTTTCTCTTCGATGTACAGTAATTAATATGTATATTCCTGAAGCTAAATTAAAGTTAAGTATCTTATTAAAATTTTGCTCAATACTATTTTGTAATATTTTATTTGAGGAAATTAGATTAACTGTATTCTGCAATGAATCTATTACAGTATTTCCTGTTACTAAAATTTTTTTTGAATCAATATTCTCACTTATTAGGTTTTTCTTTGATAGGGCTGTAGGTGCAAAATGAAAATCAGCAATTTTAGACACTAGTTGCCTGTTTAATTCTTCAGGATAAGGTGAATAAATATTATGTGTCCTAAGTCCAGCCTCTACATGGGCTACTTTTATCTTTAAATAAAAGCTGGCCAAAGAAACAGCAAATGTAGATATTGTATCTCCGTGTACTATAACCAAGTCTGGTTTTACTTTTTTTAATATTTTTTTCATTTTGATAAGAATATTTGACGTTAGCTCGAAAAAAGATTGATTTTCTCTCATAACTTTTAAGTCATAGTCAGGTTTAATATTAAATATACTTAGCACCTGAAAAAGCATCTCCTTATGTTGACCGGTAACACAAAAAAAAGTTTGAATCGAATCTGAATAATTCTGTAATGATAGAAATAAAGGTGCCAATTTAATTGCTTCAGGTCTAGTACCGCAAACTAGCATAATTTTTTTTCTATTTTCTTTTTTTTTCATAAATTTAAGAAATAAAATTAAATTATCCTGAGACTGCGGATAAAGTGATATTATATAGCTCTTTTACATGAATTGCATTTTTATTGAATTCACAATTTATATTCTTTGACATAAATGTATAACCTTTAGAATTATGCATTCCATTTTTAATAGCAACAAAACTAATTTCATCATAAAAATTATCAATACTTCCATTATTATAGTCTATAATATCAAATGTATTGATCTCTTCAGGATACGTAAGAGTTACAAAAAGAGAATTTTCTCTTGATTCAATTTCACTAAAAATTTTAACAGAATTCTTTCTCATCTTCATTGAGTCCAATAAGTTAAATGCAATATTTTTTTCATTTTTATTATTAAATGTAAGTTCAAAATCCCTAGTCATTCTTGGAAATATATTTTTATATTTTATACATAATTTATTTAAAAATATTTCATGATCCTTAAGTCTATAATAATACTTAACTCGGTCATAAGGTACTTGTGAAAGTCCCGTTGAAACAATTAATTTTGTTTTTTCTCCAATTAAATTAATATAATCTTCAATGATCATATCATATACAATCAACATTTTTTCTATTGGGTCATATTTCTCTTTAATATACCAAGTTGGATTTGAATTTAATTTTTTAACATGCGGACTATTTAACATATAGTGATGTTGGATATGTGCCCCTGCATTAAAAAAACAAAATGATACAGTTGGTGTTTTTTTTCGCATATAAAGTAAATGAATTAAATGAATTATATAATCAAATACTAGTGATCTTTGCCAGCGATTAAACAATGCTTGAAAAGCTAATTTTATTAAAATAAATGATCTTCTAAAATTAAAAGTTTTAAGAAAAATTTCAATCAATGTTAAGAAGGATGAAAGTTTTATTTTATTTTTTGAATTATCATTCACCGTTTGCTGTATCATTTTGAAAATTTTATTAGAAAATTTAGATTTATCACTAATTGTCTGTGTCCAAGGATCAGGTATAAAATATGCTGGATTTTTCATCAAGTTGGCGGCATTCATAGGAGAAATTGCACCAACTTTTTCACCATTTTTTTCAAGTTTCTCAAAAATCTGATTTAAATTAATATGTTTGTTAGCCACATCTCCCAATCTAAACATTTTATGCTCATTGTAAGTCTTCCCAGTATGTGCAGAAGTCCACTGGATCCATGGCTCAAGAAGCTTATATTCTTTTTCAGAATAGGTTTCTATATATTGAAATTCGTTAATAAGCTTTTCAAAATTTTTCAATTTATAATTTTCTTTTTCAATATACTTATTAATTAATGAAAAGTTTATTTCATTAAGCTCAAGCACAATTAATTTTAAATCATTCATTATAGGTATATTATATCGTTTAATATTTATTTAAACATATTTATAAATTTTGAAATGTTATCCTCTCTTAAAAATTCTCTAGAAATTATTTCTTCATTTTTTAAAAAATCTGTATTATTGAAATTAAGCACTCTATTAAATGCTAGACTCAAACTTTTTATATTATCTGGCTCACATATATATACATTTTTAAATTTAGAGAATGTTTCTTTTGCTATTCCCTCCGGCAAACCGAGAATGATAGGTCTTTTTGCAGCTAAGTATTCAAAAGGTTTTGTCGGTAGCGCGGAATAAAAGTCTTCTTTTATTTGAGCATATAATATATCTGCTATTATATATTCTGAAACAACATCTTCCCAATTAATATGCCCTAACATTTTTATATTTTTGTTATTTTTTGATAATTCTAGTATTTTTTTGTATTCGGCTCCATCCCCAGATATTCGTAAATTATAGTTTTTATTAATATTTGCAAATTTAATTAATGTGCTTAAATTTTGTGCTAAACCTATATTTCCAATATAAGAAATTGTAGGGTTAAGAAAATTTATTTCTTTAAAATTGGATTTGCATGATATTTCGTAGAATTTTTCTTTTTCAATACCATTTTTGAGAATTGTACACTTTTTATTTGAAATACTTTCAATGAATTTTTTTTCAATTCCATTAGTTACTGTTATGTAGTTGACTTTTTTTAAGGCATGCTTCACACTTAAAGATATTACAAAGCTTAACATTCTATGGATAGAAGATTTATTTTCTATATACTTCCAAACAATATCTCTAAAATCGACTAATTTAATTCCATTATTTTTCTTTAATAAATTAAAAATTAATAAAATTGATGGGATCGTATAAATATATAGATCAGAATTTAAGTTGTTTAAAACTCTCTGAGTTTTTAAAATAATAAAGAATTCATGTATTATTTTTATTATGAGACTTTTATTTCTTTTGTTTTTTTTACCAATATAAATTAAATTGACTTTAATTTTTTTTGAAAATGTAAATTTTTTAATATCATTAGGTTGAATACATATTATATTAACTTCTTTTATACCTAAAGAGATTAACGAATTTAAGAAAAAATTAACTCTATTAGCAGTAGCCATATTTTCAGGAAATGGATATGTGGTTATAATACTGGCATTTATTGTTTCACCTACCATGAAATTTCAACCTTTGAAAAATTATTAATTAACTTTATATCAATCGCTTGTGTAGAAATTTTTAAATTAAATTCTGGAGAATAGTATGTTTTTGTAAAGGAAGGAATGCCGTATATTACTTTAAAAAATATTAAGTTTTTTTCCAAGTCCTCTAGTTGAATTATTCCATTAATACTACTAATTATTTTTACGCTGGGGTGCAATATATGTCTACCAACTGAATTACAATTATTTCCAAAAATGCGATCCTCAATACATAAAGAGTTATTTTTTAAATTCCATTTCCTATTGTGCAGAATACTTTTAAAAAAATTAGAATATCCATTATGAGTACAGTCTATAATTTTTTCACCTGGTAAATTATCAACCTTAATTTTTATTGGAAATGCTCTCTTTCCAGTTCTAAAAGAGCTCCAAACATCTGTTGAATTTCGTTCATTTATTTCAACGGTATTATGTGATTTTGTTCCTCTTTCATATTTTCTATCAAAATTATTTTCATAAGTTGAAGTACCAGTATTAACAAAGACTCTATTATTAAATAAAGAAAATTCATAAGATAAAGTGTCTGCATGTGCATGACTTGGTATATAATTTGGTCCTACTGTTCCTATATCGGCAATAAAGTAACTTTGTTTTGTGCTTGCAGTTACATAGCCACTAGATTTTAAGTAATTAAATGAAATATCCTCATTTTTTTTTCGATAATTCATATATTCGTGATCATCGTCTAAGACCTTTATGCACTTTGCATAATTAATAAGTTCAGTTTCACTACTTGAAATTTCAAAAACGCTATCGTTAAAGAAAGATACTTTTTTATCTGGATGATTCATTTTAACCATCCATGAAATCATCTTTTTTGAAATATTTATAAGGTCAATAACATCATAATAAATAATCTTGTTCTTATTATTAGTTATAATATTTAACAGATCAAGACAATCTTCCAAAAAAATTGCATGATACATTGGAGATTTTTCAAAATGACCGCCATCTTCTAAAATTTGTTCTTTTAATTCTTGCTGCATTAAATGTATACCCTTTGATAACCATTTACTTGACTCCGCAGTATCAAAAAAAATTCCGGCAAATATTAGTGCTTTTGCATTTGAAAATAAATGATTTCCCAAAATATGATATTCAATATTATTAAATAAAAAACGTGACTGGAAAGCTAAAGAAGTTAGAAGTTTTTTCTCTAGTATTGAATTCTTACTAATCCATTTGATGATATTTACTATTCTTAAAGATGTTGGGTAGGGATCCCAAGGTACCAAATTCAAGTTTTGATTATCATCAATCCAAGAGTAGAAAATATTCTTGTGATAGGATTTTTTTTCATAACTATTATAAGAATTTAGATCATCAAAATAATTCTGATTATATCGCCAAAGCTTATCTTTTGTATTATCATGCCAACCAATTTTATTTAAATTTTCCTTAATGTTTAAAATATTAAACTCACCTGACTTTTTTAATGTTTCTTTTTTTAATATAGTATCTTTTAATTTAAAGTTGTGATTTACATCAATAAATAAATTTTTTTTTGAGATATTTCTTTTCAAATAAAGAAGAATTATTCTTTTATAAATTTGATTTATTTTTAGGTATCTGACAGTGTAGCACAGTCTTATAAAGTTTGTTATTTTTTCCACAGACTTTCAGCTATATCAATCGAAAGTTTAGATACTTCAATAATCTGTTCAAATGGAATTGGTGAAGAAGTCTTATTTACAATGGAATTAATAAAGTTTTTGACACATCTGTTTTGTCCTTTATCTTGTCTCCATAGACTCATTTTTTTAAAGCCATTTATTCCATAGGCTTTTAAGGTTTTAAAATTATCAATCTTTAAAATGCTATTTTGACAAAAAATATTTATTTCTTCTTTTTGATATGAAGTATGGCCATTTGAGAAATAGTTGATTGAAGCTATGGATCCATCCTGAAAACTAAGAGAAATTGTAAGTGTATCAAAATTGATATTTTTTGTACTATCATTGATCTCGTTTACTTGAAATGATTTTATTGGTGAGTCAATTATATACCTTGTCAAATCAATAAAATGGCATACCTCACCAATTATCCTACCTCCTCCAACATCTGGATTATGGATCCAATTATCTTTTTCAATATATCCAGCGTTAATACTATAGATTATTGATTTAGGACTTGTTTTGTATTTCAAAATTTTTTTTGCTTTCTTAATTAAAGGTGAAAATCTTCTATTAAATCCAACTATTACCTTTAATTTATTAGAATAATTTTTATTTGCTTTATAGTTGTCTTCAATTTGAATTAATTCGTTCTTATTTATGCACAATGGCTTTTCGACGTAAATATTTTTATTGTGATTCAATGCCTTAATCACTTGGCTAGCATGCTCATTGTGAGGTGAAGCTATAAATACTGTATCTATTTTTTTTTCATCGAATATTTTATCAGGATTAGTTGTAATAAAGTTAAATCTATATTTCTTAGCTAATAATTTTGAATTTAAACTACCTAATGAAGCAATTGTATGAAATTCTACCTGAGTTTTATTAAGAGCAGGTATAAGAGTTTTACTTGCGTAATTTCCAGCTCCTATACATCCAATAATTGGTCTAGTGTAATCTGTATTTATGTTATTGTTTACTGTAGAAATAAATGGCTCTTCAGTGATTTCGATAGTATTTCTATTATTCGATTTATTACTATTATATTCTAAGATAATTCCTAGAGAGTCAGTATTATCCAGCTCGCCATATGCTAATTTAAAATCATCAATTTTATATTTATGGGTTATTAAATGTTTTACCCTAATTTTACTTAACTTCATCATTTCAAGAACTGCTTCAAAATTTCTTTTGCTAGTCCATCTAACTAATCCATAGGGATAGTCGTTGCCATTTTCCTCATAATTTTGATCATATCTACCTGGACCATAAGATGAAGAGACTTGAAATTTAATTTCTTTTTTGTAAAAATCATCCCTTCTTAAATTCAAACCCACATCACCTAAAAGGGTAATACTTCCTCTTTGTCTACAAAATTGAGCTGCTTGATGTATTATTTCATCACTTTCTGAGGATGCCGCAACAATAACAGAGTCTACGCCTTTACCTAATGAAAAGGAATTTACTGATTCAATAATATTTTTTTCTTCTGATAAATTAATTATCTTTGCACCAAATATTTTGGCTAGATTACACCTTGTTTCATTATAATCTAAAGCTAAAACATCACATCCATTTGCAATTAACATTTGGACTGTTAATAGTCCAACTATGCCAAGTCCTGAAACTACAACTTTATCTCCAAGTTGTGGTGATGTAATTCTTATTGCTTGTAAACCAATAGAAGCCAGAATTGTTAGAGACGCAGTTTCTATGTCTAAATTATTTGGAACTTTAGCACACAAATTTTCTGAAACTCTGACAAATTCTGCATGTGGTCCATTGCTAACAACTCTGTCTCCAATATTAAATTCATTACTATTACTTTCTATTACAGTACCTACATTACAGTACCCCAGAGGTATTGGTTGATTTAACTTACTTTTAACAGTTTCAAAAGTTGAAATAATTCCATCGGTTTTAATCTTATCAATTACCTGTCTTACTTTTTCTGGTTGCTGTTTAGCTTTATTAATATAGTTTGCCTTGCCAAAATCAATGAGCATACGTTCAGTACCGGAAGATATAACGCTGTGACTTGTCGATATTAATAAAGTATTCTTTTTATTTTTAGGAATTGGTAAATCTTCTATAAAAATATCTCCACTCTTTAGATTTTGAAAAACTTGTTTCATAATTAGAATATAAATCTACTATTAACTTCGGTTTTTTTTATCATATTTTCAATATATATCATAAGTTTTGTAGAGGTTTTAATTTCCTCCCATTCTCTATTAATTATATTGTTATAAGGCTCAAGTACTGCATTTTTATGCCCATTATCTTTTGGCCAGTGCTTATATTTTACTAATTTAGCTTTATTCCAGACTTTTGTAGATCGAAAATCATCTATCTTAATTATTTTTTCTTTTTGCTGGATATTGATCATTTCACTAACTCCCTCAAATGGATCTCCTCTCGAGGTAAAAGTTATATTAAATAAATCTCCAGTATTTGATATCATTGTAATATTTAAATTATCACTTGGAGTATTTATATTACTATATGAAATATTAATATCAAAATGCTGGGGTTTTAATGTTTTCCAATAGAGTATATGCAGACTTAGATCAATCCAATGACCTACATTACCAACTATTCTTGAGCCTTCTTTTGGGTCTCTATACCAATGATCGTCATCTATAAGATGTCCAATAATAAAATATGAAATTGTTAATGGATTTTTATTATCTAAAAAATTTTTAACAATAGTCATACTTTTTGAATAAGGTCTATTATATCCAGCAAAGATTCTATTTTTTTTTAAATTTAAATTATCAGAAAGCTTATTTAATTGTTCAAAATTGATTGAAATAGGTTTTTCAATATATACGTCACAATCATTTTTTAGGAATTTAATAGCATAATCTGTATGGGTAGAGTGATTAGTTGCGATATAAGCTAAATCAGGCTTAAATTTTTTTATATTTTCTTCAATTTCATTTTTTTTAATACTTTTTGAATTAAATGCAAAAGCAAGTGTCTCAGCTGCATTAGTATTAATATCATAAACAAAAACAATTTTAGAATCTGTAAATTTAGTAATGTAATATGCAATAGAAGAATAGGCATGGAAACCACATCCAATAATTGCGACTTTATGCTGATTAAATTTATAATTTGGGAATTTTAATATTCTCCAAATTTTAATCTTTGGTCTATATCTACTAAGTGATTTAACTAATGTTCTAGAAAATCCGTAAATACTTATGTATCTAATAAATTTATATAAATAATTTTTTATTTTCATGAGTTTTAATTTATTTTTTAATTATATTTCTCAAATATATGTATAGAGTATGTGTCGTTTTAATTAAAGGATGATTAGCAAGAGATTTATTAATTGATAAAAAAGCCTGATGTTTTTTATTATAATCTAAGGAAGTAGTATGCATGTCATGATGAACTAAAGCTAAATCTAAATTAAGATTTCCAAAATTTGTTAATTTAGCAAGTTTAATCCATAGTACTTGATCTTCTCCATAATTAATGAATTCTGGAAATCTAAATTTACCTAAAAAATTTCGATCTACAATTACAGTCGGTGTAGCAATTCTATTATGAAAAACTAAATATGGAAATCGATAATTCTTTCTACCAGAGCTTATATAAATAATTTTATTGTCATTATGTTTTAAAACTGAGTAAGAGGTGTAAGATAAAAATATATTGTTTCTAGTCATAAATTTTATTTGAAACTCTAATTTTCTTTCTTTCCATTCATCATCAGAATCTAAAAAAGCAATGTAATTACCATTTGACATTTCAATACCTAAATTTCTAGCACTAGATACACCAAGGTTCTTTTGATGAAAGATTGTAATTTTTTTATTAAATTTGCAAAAATTAATTACTGATGAAATATTCTTATTAGAGCCATCATTTACAAGCAATATTTCAAAATTAGAATAAGTTTGATTCATTACAGATTTTAGTGCCCTAATAGTTTTATCGGCTCTATTAAAAAATGGTATAACCACAGAAACCAAAGGTTTATCATTCATCATTTAATAAAATTTCTACTAATATTATGTTTAAATGAAATTAATATTCCTAATATCAAAAACATTTGTGGATTTCTATGCGCAAGAGCAGCACAAAATGAGAATAGAAAAATTAAGCAAATATAATTGTAATATTTTTTATTTATTAGTTTTTTAAGACTATATACAGAAGAAAAAAAAATTAAAAACCATAATACAATCCCAATTATCCCATTCTCAAAAATTATTCTGGTAATCTGTGAATGAGGATAATTAAAAGTTTCTTCATAAGAAGAGGCATAACCCTCATAACTTACAAATGCTGTTGAAGCAAAACCATTGCCAAACATAGATGGTATGACGTCAATATTTATCATATTTTCAATAAACAAAATTATTGGAAGAATATTATTCAATTGATATTTCAAATATTCACTATTAACTAAATAATTGATGTTAAATAGTTCGAATAAATATATTTCAGACATATAATTTAAAAATCTAGGCGAATTGATAAATAATGAAGCACAAAAGATAATGGTAGCAATTAGAAATATATATTTAAGATTTCGTAGAGTTGTTTGAAATAAATAAATTGGGGCAATTATTAAGAATAAGATAATAGCAATCAAGGCTGATCCACTATCAGTCAAATAAAAAGACGTAAATATAAGAATTATATTTATATAAAAAAATTTATTAAAAACAGTGATTTTTTTTAGGTTCACTAATAAAATTTGTTCGAGAGTTAAAATTAATAATCCTATAGATAAACACACCATTGCATCTCTTGGCTCTCCAAAAAAACCATGAAATCTAGCGCCTATGAATGTTGCACCATTTTCAATATAATTTAGCTGTCTTGGGATAATATTATAATTGTAACCATTGACAAATTCTATTAATAAAGTGACAAGGCCTGCGTACAAAGATATTAGAAAGATTACTCTGTATACTCTAAAAAATAATATTAAATCATCAGCACTTTTTATAATTCTATTTAATAAGAAAATAAAAATAAATATAAAGTAAATATAGACTGCAATTTCTCTCATTGCAGTTTTTATAGACATATTAATTGTTGAATTATTAAGTACTTCCTGGAAAAAAGAAGTCTGATAGTTTCCTAAAAATAAATTTATATAACTTACAATTAAACCTAAAAGTAAAAATATAAATAAATATGAATATATCTGATTTCCCGAGTCTAATTTAATTTTAAAAATATGAGGCTTAGTAAATAAATAGAAAACTATAATAATTAATTGAAGTAATCTTGCACCAAGAATAGGATATGAAAAAAAAACGAAATAAAGAAATATTATCTGTTCTAAGGCTATAGATATAATAAAAATATTTTTGGAAGTCATAAGTTTTTTTATTTTGCATTAAATAGTAAGTAAATAATATTTAAAAATTGAAACCTCTTTAAATGAAGCAGTAATTCATTAAATTTAAAATTTAGAATATAATAAATCAATATTTTAAAATAATATCTCGAAATATAAATTAAATTTTTTTTTATAATTTTTTTATTTGAAATATCTTTTGATATATGATTTAAAAACTCGTAATGCTCAATAAGACCTATTATATATTTTTTATTTGATAAGTTTTCTTTATGTTGTCTATTCTGTGATATAAAGTCTAGTGTATTGGAAATTTTATATTTACATGCAAGATTATAAACAAGAACATAATCATTAATCATTGTGTATTTTTTTGGATATCCACCTACATTATCAACATGTTCTTTTTTAAACATTAAAGTTGCATTGTTGAATGGAAAGGAATAACTAATTTTTTTTTTGAGTTCTTTACTAGATTTAATATGATTCGTTTTTCCAATAATATAACCTTTATCATTTATTATTTCACAATTACCTCCTAAAACAGACAACTCAGTATCTGATAAGAAACATTTTAATTGATTTGATAACCTATTTGGAAAACAAATATCATCTGTGTCAAGTATAGCTACATATTCTCCATTTATATGCTTCCATGCTTCTAATCTTGCTTCAGAAAGAGTTAGTTTTTTTAAACTTTTGAAATATTTAATTCTTTTGTCATTAAAGCTTTTAATAATATATTCTGTTTTATCTGTGGATGCGTTATCAAAAAAAACAAGTTCAAAGTTTTCATAAGTTTGCGCCAATACGCTACTAACTGCCTGAATTAAATATTTTTCACCATTGTGACAATTCATTAATATACTTACTAACGGATTTAACATTAATTGTAATACTAACTCTGAAAACTTTTTATTGTTTTTTTTAATCCATCAACAATTTTTATCTTTGGAGACCATCGAAGCATATCTTTAATCTTATCATTGGTACCCCACAACTCCATATTTTCTTTATCTCTATATTTCAAATCACCAAGCTTAGGTGAGTCTACACCAATAATTTTTGCTATTTTTTTTATTGTATCTTCTATTGAAATTGGTTCTGAAGAACATAAATTAAAGATTTCACCATTTAATTTTTTTTTACTCTCTAGACATAAAAATATACCATCTACTATATCATCAATATATGTAAAGTCTCTGAGTTGTTTTCCAGGACTCAATTTCAATTTACCATTATTTAATAGTCCATTGATTACATAAGGTAATAATCTATCTTTTTTTTGATTAGGCCCATATACGAGAAAGAGTCTGATACTGCATGCATCTATTGTGTTATCAGTACCTAACATTTGTATCATTTTTGTTGCTGATAGTTTTGCGTGTGAATATGGCGAAACAGGAATACAATTATCGATTTCTTTTTGGGGTGCTTTTATATTTCCATATTCGTCACTACTACCTATTTGAATAAATCTTTTAATATTCTTTTTATCAAGAATATTAAGAATATTTTTTAAACCACCTAGGTGAGTTAATATTACTCTAGAACCTCCATTATGAAAGGGGCTATGATCTATGTAACCACCACAATTAATAATATAATCAAATTTATTTTTCTTTAACTTTTTTTTTAATTCACTGAATTTGGAAATATCTGCCTTAATGTACTCGACTTCTTTAATTATTTTTTTCGGGTTGTTAAATGATATACTTGTAACTTTATATCCCTTTTCTAGTGCTTTAAAACATAAACTAGATCCAATGAAACCAGTTCCACCAATTATTAATATTTTATAACTTAAAAAAGACATCTATTTCATTATCGCTATATAGTTTTTGTAGCATATCTCTATCTCTTTTGGTGTCCATACATTGCCAAAACCCATCATGTTTGAAAGCTATTAATTCATTTAATCCAGAAATTGTTTCTAGAGGCTCACGCTCTAAAAAAGTGTTATCATTATCAATATAATTTAAAAACTCAGGCTCAAATACAAAAAAGCCACCGTTAATCCAACTCTCATCTAATTTCGATTTTTCTCTAAATTGTTTTACTTTATTACCATCTAATTTAAGACTACCGAATCTCGCTGGAGGTTGAACTGCTGTGATTGTTGCCATCTTACCGTGACTACAATGATACTTTTCTAAATCATTTAGATTAATATCAGCTAAACCATCACCATAGGTAACCATAAATTTATCATTACTAAGATATTTACTTAATTTTTTTATTCTGCCTCCTGTCATGGTTTCAAGTCCTGTATCAATGAGATTTACTGTAATCTTCAATTCATTAACAAAAAATGTGAAAGCAATTTTGTCTGGATCTATTGTATTTTCAATTTTTTTTCCTATCTCACTAAAAAAATTTATTATAAACTCAGACTTATAGCCGAGAGCAATAAAAAAAGAATTATACTTATATTTTGAATACTGATTGATTATATGCATGAGCATAGGAGCATCCCCAATTTTAACCATTGGTTTAGGTATTACCTCTGTATATTCAGATAATCTTGTTCCAAAGCCCCCAGCTAAAATTACTATATTCATATTTAAAAAGCTACCAATCGTAATTACAATAGTCTAGATCAAACTTGATAGACTCTTTAACTGAATGCTTTATATCTGCAATATTTAATATAAGGCTCTTTTGTCTGGCCAAACCTTTAAAGCCAAAACATATTTTAGGTGGAACTGTAATCCTTTTATAGTATTCTTTGTCTTCTCCAATTTCCACTATTTTAAATTTATCTTTTTGGTTTGGTAAAAAAAAAACAAATTTAACTTTCCCTATTGGAACCACTAAATTAAGGGTCATTTTTTTATGTAATTTCCATGCCTTGATAGTATTGAAATCAATCAAACTGAAATATGCTTCACCAAAATTTAAAAAATTTTTTTCGTTCTTGTTGATTATTTTTAGGACATTCCCGTTAATTGCTTTAATTTGTCTTAACTTAGTTATCTTTATGCTTTTCAAGTTCATTTGATCCAAAATTTTCCTTTATTTATTGCACATTCATAGTATTCATGAATTTGATTATGAGTAACATAATTAATGTCATGTTTTTTTTTAAATAAATCGTACCATGTGCTGGTATACTTAACAGTTTGACTAAAACTGAGAACAGGTTGCCAACCAAGAATTTTTTTTGCTTTATTGCAGTTTAATTTTAATAAGTTGCTTTCTTTAATTTTATTATTGCTTTTTACACTTGACCATTTAGAAGATTCAAAGAAAAGTGAGAGTTCACTAACTAGTTCAATTACATTTTTATTTTGCTTGGGATTCGGACCAAAGTTAAATGACTCTCCATGTAATCCTTTTTCTAGGTACATTTTTTTTGCTAGATATAGATAACCGCCCAAAGGTTCTAAAACATGCTGCCAAGGCCTTGTCGATTTTGGATTTAAAATATTAACTTTTTTTCCTTTCAACCATGATTTTATACAGTCAGGTACAATTCTATTTTCTGACCAGTCCCCTCCACCAATTACATTTCCAGCTCTAACACTAGCAATCTGTATATGATTTTTATTAGACTTAAAAAATGACTCAACATATGAATGAATAAGGTATTCAGCGCTTGCTTTGGAGGCACTGTAAGGATCTTTTCCACCTAATTCATCTGTTTCTTTGTATCCTCTAAATAATTCTTTATTATAGTAGCACTTATCACTAGTTATAAGAATTGCTATACAATTTTTTTTGATTTTTCTTAAACTTTCAAGAACATTTAAAGTTCCAATAACATTTGTTTCCCAGGTAATTTTTGGGCTATCATATGATGTTTTAACTATTGCCTGAGCCGCTAGATGAAATACGAAATCGGGCTTTTCGTTGATAATAATTTTTTCAAATTTATTATAATCTCTTATATCTATATAATAATTTTTTTTTAAATTTTTTTTAATATTAAGAAGATTGAAGTGTGATAACGTTTTTGGTTTTAAAGAAACTCCTATGACATTGGCTCCAAGCAATAATAACCATGCAGTTAGCCAGGAGCCTTTGAAGCCAGTGTGTCCTGTGACAATGATATTCTTATTATAAAATATATTTCCAAACATAAATAATTATTCTTCTTTATAAGAAATTTATAATTAACGAAATTCTTTCTTTATTATAATCGAAATAATGAGTATTTATAATTTTTTTGCATCATCCAAAAACATTTTAACAGTCTCTTTAGAATAAGGATGAACAATCATTGTCTTTATAAAATCTGGAGTACAAGTCACAATATGAGCTCCATTTAAAAGCCACTCAGTAACATTTAGCGCTTCTCTAGTTGATCCAACTATAATTTTTGAGTTTAAGCCGAAATCATCAATTAGTTTTCTCAACTTTTTAATTTCATCATTAGACGAATAACCCATATTATTTACTCTACCTCCAAATATAGATACAAAAGATGCACCTGCCATTGCGGCAAGATAACATTGTTGAGTACTCATCATAGCAGTAACATTTACTCTTATGTTTTCTTCTTTTTCTAATTTATTAACTGCGACTAAGTTTTCCAGTTCTCCATTTGGTCCATGAATAGTTATCTTAACGTTAATATTATTTGCCCACGAAGAAAACTCTTTAGATTGATTGATTATGTCATCATAATTGTTACTTATAACTTCAACTGAGAGAGGTAGTGGAGCTATAAGATTGGCAATATTGATAGAGGCTTCTTTAATTCCAGAAATACCACCTTTAATTCCTTCCTTTAACATTATAGAAGGATTGGTTGTTACACCTTTAATAATTCCCATTTCATGGAAAAATTTTATCTCACTTACATCACTCGTATCTAAAAATATTGACATATTTAAAACTATATTTATTTAACAAAAAATTCTACTATATTTTCAACAGCCTTGATTTCCATTTTTAATCTCGATTCTGTTGTAAGAGTAGCTACATGAGGTGTAAGAATAATATTATCATAGTCTACTAGTCTACCTGAATATGGCTCTTCTGGATATACGTCAAGCCCAACTCCACTTAAAATATTATTTTCTAATCCATAAATTAGTGCACTTTCTTCTATAAGCTCGCCGCGGCTAGTATTTATTATGATAGATCCTTTTTTCATTTTTTTTATATCTTCCTCCTTTATTAATGAATCATTAATATCAGCGGATGAATGCAGTGTTATAATATCACAAGACTTAATGATTTCATTTAAATCATAATATTTAAGGTTCATGCTTTGTGACCACTTGACATCTTCTTTTAAATCACACAACAAAACTTCTGAGCCCAGATATTTAAGACACTCAGCAACTTTTTTGCCTATCCTGCCAGTTCCAATTACTCCAACCTTTTTTTCGAAGAGATTGCTGCCATTTAATTTTTTCCAGTGCCCAGACTTAAGTAATTGTGTTTGTTGTCCAGTTTTTCTAAGAAGACCAAAAATCATACTTAATGTCAGTTCTAATACAGGTGTTATTACTTCCAAAGGTGTATTTCTTATTACTATATTTTTATATTTGGCGTACTCTAAATCTATATTATCAACACCTACACCAGCCCTACTAATACATTTTAGATTAGGAAGTTTATCTATAACAGATTTTGTATATGGCTCAACTCCAGCAATTATGCCATCTGCATTTTCTGCCTGTTCAATTATTTGACTTTGATTGAGCCTTTTTTTTGTTAAATTTCTTAATATGCTAAAATTTTTGGATTCAAGTATATCTATTGGTTTGTTTCCAAATTCTGCGAATGTTGACAGTGCAATGTATATATTCTTACTCACTTAAATAATACTTTTTAATATTTTTTTTTGTAGTTGATCATTTCTAAGAATTTTTCTAACGTTCATTTCTTCATCTTTGGTATTTATACCTGGATAAGCCATCTTGAATTTAATACCTTTTAGAATTATATCATTTTGAATAATTCTCATTTGATCAATAGAATCTCTTTGTTCAATAGAGGTTCTTTTTAAATTAGAAAAGGCTAATATGCCCTTTTTAGAAAAAGCAAGTATACCTAGTACAGAATAAACTATCTGTATATTTTTATAATTTCCTCCTTCGTTAACATATCTAGTACAAAATAAGAGATTACTAGAGTTTGAAATTACGCACTTAACTACATTTCTATCTTTTAGCTCTAATTTGTTATTTATTGGAGCTATTGCATTCCAAAAATCAATATTCTGATTTTTTTTTATATTTCTAATTAATTTGTTAATTTCCCTTGGTACCACTAATAATTCATCTCCTTGAATATTAACAACATGCGTACAATCAATTAATTTTACCACTTCAGCAACTCTATCACTAGCCATTTTATGTTTATTTGAGGTCATAACCACATCTCCACCATAATTTTTAATAGCATTAAAGATTTTCTTATCGCAGGTGGCAACAATGACCCTATCAAAATAATTGCATTTTAAGACTCTTCTTCTCACATGCTCTATCATAGGTATTCCTGAAATTTCTATAAGTGGCTTGCCTGGATATCGAGAAGAATTCATTCTGGCTGGTAATACAGCAATTATTTTAAATTTTTTCACTGTGGCATTACACCACAATCTATATTTATACATTGACCGGTTATTGAATTAGCTTCTGATGAGGATAAAAAATAACATAAATTCGAAACTTCTTGAGCTGTTGGCATTCTATTCAAAGCAGAATTATCTTTTGTAAATTTTTTTATAAAAGAATTAATTTTTACTCCGTTTGATGGTGAATTTTTTTCACTTAAAGCATTTTTAAGCCCTGGTGTTTCAATATAAACCGGACAAACCGCATTAACTCTAATACTCTTTGCTCCAAGTTCTTTGGCTAAAGATTGAGTAAGACCATTTACTGCAAATTTTGAAGCGCAGTATACCGAGTTATTGGCACTACCTCTTTTTCCTGCCAAACTTGAAATATTTATTATTGTACTGTTCCTAACAAGATGTCTTGATGCAATTTTGCATCCTAAAAAAGTTCCTTTTAAATTGGTATCAATTATTTGAGACCAAAATTTTGAAGTTACCTCATTAATTGGTTTCCATGCAGAAATCCCTGCACAATTTACCGCACATAAGTAATTTTTATTTTTTTTTAAAGCAAATTTAATAAAATTTATATGATCTCTCTCATTTTTAACGTTGATTTTTTTAAAACTTAACCTTGGATGCTTTTTTTTAGCAAGTCCATTTTTATTTCTTGAACCAATAACAACAAACCAACCATTTTCTAAAAATTTTTTTGCAATTGCTGCCCCAACTCCTTTTGTTCCGCCTGTTATCGTAATTAATTTATCGTTCATTATATTAAACTCCTTATTTTTTCCGCAGGATTACCCGCTACGACTATATTGGAAGGCATATTTTTCGTTACAATACTACCTGCGGCAATAACTGTATTATCCCCTATTGAAACACCTTTTAATATAATTGAATTCATTCCTATCCAAACATTTCTTCCTATAAAGACAGGTTTATCAGCTTCATAATCGTGGTTATCTTCTCTTGCTTCAAAAGGGCTTAATGAATGAAAGTCTGAGTCAATTATGACTACATTAGGAGCAATGATTGTATTATCTCCAATATCAATTTTTGTTGTCCTGCAGGATATAGATGTTCCATTAAAGCTTACATTGTTACCAATGGATATTCGAGAGTTAAAAAGTGCAGTTATTTTAAATTTTGAAAATAGTGTTATACCAGCTCTATTAATATTAGAGACAATTTTACAGTTTTTTCCAATTACAACTTTTGAATTTTCATGAATTCTAATAGAAACTAAACCCCAGCATTGAATATTTTTATTTAAAATTAATCTTTTGTTAAAAATAAATTTAAAAAAAAATAAACTTAATTGACCTTTATATAAATTCATATTGTAAACTATTAGTCTTTCATAAATATTACTTAATAGGCTTCTATTCTTTAATTTACTTGATATTTTCTTTAACATAAAAATCTTTATATAGTCATTGAAGAAAAACCGCCATCAATTGCAACTTCTGATCCAGTTACAAAAGAAGAAGCATCAGAAATTAACCAAACTATAGCTCCAAATAACTCATCTGGGTGACCATATCTTTTCATTGGAGTATGATTTAGAATAGCTTTCTCTCTTTTTTTTGTAATAAAATTTTTCATACTCCATTCATTCGGAAAAAATCCAGGTCTTATAGAATTAACCCTGACACCTTTTACACCCCATTCTCTAGCAAGATTTTGACTGAGATTCTTAATTCCTGCCTTTGCCACTGAATAGGTAAATGCTTTTGAAAGTGGTGGCCCTGATGATGCAGAGCTGACATTTATTATTGATCCAGATTTTCTAATCATCATTCCCTCTCCAAAAACCTGGCAACTAAACAATGTGCCTTTTAAGTGTACATCAGTAATAGAATCCCACTCTTTTTCAGAAATTTTAAAAAAATCTGTTGGAGCATTTATTCCAGCACCATTAATAAGTGAATCAACTTTACCTAATTTTTTTTCAATTATTTTTAAACATAAATAAAATTCATTTTTTTTGGTCACATCAATTTTAAGTGCTATAGACCTTCTTTTAAATTTTATATTATTGTCTAAAAAAACCTGAACTCCTGAAACGTCTTTATCTAAAAAAGCTACCTTACATCCACTCAATAAAAGATTTTTTCCAACTGAATTAAATAAGTATCCAGCTGCACCTGTAATAACTACAACTTTATTTTTTATCTTAAAAATTTTTTCTATATCTACCATTTAATATTACTAAATAAATTTTTTATGATAATAATCTTTTATTTGATTAAAGTCATTAAATCGAGGATAATTATTTTCTTTAATTTTTCGATCAGACTTTCTCAAAATAAAATTAATTTTTAACGATGTTGCTACATCTAAATCTTCTTGTGAGTCCCCAATATATAAGACCTCATCTTCACTGATTTTATTTTGGAAAATTAAGGCTTGAATTATTTCTCTTTTATTGATTGGAGCTCCATAGATACCATTGAATATATTAGAAATCTCTCTCTTGTTAATAATATTTAATAAATTTAAATGAGGTGTAGCAGATAGCAAATATATTGGGATGTATTTACTTAGTTCATTCATAAATTCAAATGCACCTAAAATATATGAGCAGTTTATAATTGCTTTTTCAGTCATATCTTCAAATTCAGCTACTAGATCGTTTAATAACGATTCATTTGTTGAGTCATTAAGAATTTCATTTACAAAAAATTCAAACTTTTTGTACCTATCTAAAGCATTGTGTTTTAAGTGCCATTCCATCATACAATCTCTAAATTGTGGCCACCTAGAAAAAATTTTATCAAAAGCTTGATCTTTTATTTTATTAGAATCAACAATTGTTCCATCAAAATCTAAAAATAGAATATTTATTTTTTTTTGCTCGGGTTCCATTCTGATGATATGAGATTAATATTTTTTGCCCAATCTCTAAGAATAAAGACATCAGAAGCTAATATTATAAAATTAAACTCTTTTAAAATTGAGTCTTTTACTGTTTCAATTGAAACTGAAGGAACATGAATACCACATGATAAATTAAATTTCTTACAAGCATTTACGACAGCTGAACTAGCATTAACTACTTTTTGATGATTAATTTGTCCAGGAATTCCTAAAGAACCAGAGATATCATAGGGTCCTACTATTACTGCATCAATATTTTTATTGTTGATTATTTTATCTATGTTTTTAACAGCATTAATTGATTCAATTTGTATTATTAAAATAGATTCATCATTCCAGTTTTTTGCATATGACTGGAAACTATGACCATAATTCTGTGCTCTAGCTATCCCATAGCCTCGCTGACCAATGGGAGAATATTTCATCCAATTAACAATACTATTAACATCATTTGCACTCTCAACATTTGGAACTATTACACCATCAGCCCCAGAATCTAATAATCTTCTTATGGACTCTGAGTTATGACTTGCAACTCTTGGTAGGCAGCTTTTATTTTTATTATTACAAGCAGTAATGATATGCATAGACTGCTCTTGGGATATAGTTGAATGCTCTATATCGATCCCAAGACAGTCAACATTTGACTCTAATAATAGTTCACTAACCTGCGAATTTCCTATTGACGTCCATGCAGAAAAAACTAATTTTTTTTCTCTTAAATTTTTTTTTAATTCAATTCGATTCATAATTTTATTTTTTATCAATTGACTCCCATTTATTTGATATAGCCATAATTTTTGGATGAGAAACTAATAAGTGCCAAATAACAGCCTGCCATGATTCTGCATGAGGTGTAATAGTATCACTACTCATAGTTGGAATAACAATACATTCATTTGCAACTTTAGCAGTATATCCACCATCTCTGCCCACTATACCAAGTATTTTAGATTTTTTTTCTAAGGCTAAATCTAAGGCCTCAATAATTGCAATACTTATATTATTTTCTTTGCTACCACCTCCTACACTAAAAACAAAAATACCATCGTTTTTATTAATCTTACTTAATTCCAACCAAGGTGCAAAAATTGTATTCCACCCTTCATCATTAGTTCTTGCTGTAATCTCTGCAACATTATCTAATGGAGAATAAGTTTCAATTAGTGCTATCTTTCTAAAATCATTCACGGCATGAGAGCAATTTGCAGCACTGCCTCCCACTCCTATAAAAAAAAGTCTTCCACTATTTTTTTTGATATTTATTATTAGATTTACCATATTTTCAATCTTATTAATATCAATTGCATTGGCTATTGATGAAACTTGATCTAAATATTTTTTTATATATTCCATATTTTTATTTTTCTCTAATTATGCATTATAAAATTATAATAACGTTCCCAGCTTTTTTTTTAAATTTTTTAAAAACATAATAAGTGTTAAGTCTAGATAGTTTTTACCTTCTACGAAATTTGA
>MDTG01431254.1_pt1 | contig 25767 bp, 27 predicted proteins | sample 811421 | NCBI WGS metagenome assembly MDTG01 (sample SAMN05326645, study PRJNA326480) | marine metagenome | isolation source: seawater | place: Pacific Ocean: South East | collected 2011
GTACTTTTTTTATGTCGTTTTCTATAACATGTACTTTTTGCTCAAAATCGATGTTAGTAGGGCTCATTTCTGCTCCGGTACTTTTTTTATGTCGTTTTCTATAACATGTATTTTAAAAAAAAATTATATGGTGTATTTACTGTCTGCTTATTAATCCAAACAAAAATGCAAACCCATGCACAATGCATACCTCTCAGTCGCCAGATGTGTGCAAGTTACGATAAGTACTTAGATGCACTTCCTAGCATACTGCATCAGCACAAAGTGGATATTACCAAATACTGCTTTGATGGTGAAAGGCGACTTAAGATTGAGTTTGTAGGTGCGGAACTCCAACCGCCTAAATTTTTGGAAGCAGATGGCACGTCACACAGCGTCGCGCCTCCAGAGTGCCTACATCGAAACCTGAGTTATAGTCTTTCTTTGTATACGAATGTGCATGTGTTCATGAACGGTAAAAAAATACTGCTACCAAGTGTTTACATGGGTCAAATACCACTTATGATTGGCAGTAAGAGAGATCCTCACGAACCTGCATGTCCCTACGACCCGGGAGGGTACTTTATTGTAAAAGGAAGTCAGAAAACAATTATTTTTCAGAAAGCTCACATCCACAACTGCCCTTTAACTCTACATAGGGTAGTTAACGGTGTTGACTCGTTTGCGGTGTGCTGCAAATCGGAAGACAAGATAGTAGCGGTAACTACTATAAAGTTTAATGGCATTGCGCGTGTGAGTTTTCCAAAACTTAAGCAAGAAATTAGTGTTGGTACACTTTTGCGCTTATTGCCAGAGTCTTCGCTGATTGCATTAACATCTGAAGAGACCGAGTTTTTTAAACTTAGTTTTGAGGAAGAAAGCGAGGTTGTTCTACAAGACACATTTATGCTTGGATGTCCAGAAGAAGAACGCGTAGCTAAGATGCTAGAGTTTTGTTTACCACACACAAAGTTTAAGGCAGATTATGTTCGCCTTATGCTAAAGCAGCTTTACGCAGACATTAAAAAAAAGCATTGGTCTGACAAAGATTCTCTAATGTTTCAGAGGATAGAAATGTGTCATGATCTTTTGACGGGTCTAACACATCAGTTGATGAACAAGACAACGCACTCAATGAGGCAGTTTTTGCACAAGAGGATGGAAAAGAAGATCCAGAAAAAATCCATTTTAAAACTAATCGAACGAACCACGTCTTTATCAGATGGATTGGCATACGCTCTTGGTACGGGCACTTGGAATACGCCCTCTTACGACGGACGTCAACGCGTGGGAGTTGCCCAGCTCCTGCAACGCGCTACAATTCCAACTGCTATAAGTCAGCTTCGAAGAGTTTCTTCTTCTATCAAACCTGAGCAGAAACTATCCAAGCCTCGTTTTCTGCACGGACAGCACCGCGGTAGACTATGTTATTTGGAGACACCTGAAGGAGCCAGTGTAGGACTTGAATCACAACTTTCTCTCGGTGCGTACGTTTCGGTTGACAGTCCGTCGGAGCAGATATATGATATGGTTTACAACAAACCTGGTGATTATCTCATTTTTCTAAATGGTGGTATAGTTGGGTACGGGTCAAAGCAAGTGGTGGATATCGTACGGTCGGCTCGCAGAACTGGTCAGATTAGCAAAGACGTGAGCGTCACACTAAACGACGCGACTATATGCATCCCAAGTATATGCATTCGCACGAATTCTGGACGCATCTGCCGACCGCTTTATATTTTGCCAAAAAAACCTAGTGAAGGCATGACTTTTACACAGATGCTTTCAGAGGGTATTGTTGAGTATCTCGATGTGTACGAAGAGGATACGATGCTTATTGGATTGTCACATGAGGAAATTGATCCTAGTCTAATGTTAGGCTATTGTGTAGCGACAACCCCATACAGTGATCGCAACCCGGCTCCACGAAATACATACCAAGCTGCTATGCTGAAGCAAGCGCAGAGTGTCAATTCTCTTGCTTTTCTAGACCGGTTTGATACGACAACTAACGTATTACACTACGGGCAGAAACCACTTGTGACTACCAAAGTAGAGCGCGCTTATAAGAAAGAGCTTCCAACTGGGTGTAATGCAATTGTTGCTATCATGGCTTGGAAATATAATCAGGAAGACAGCATAATTATGAATCGCTATGCTATTGATCGTGGATTTATGAGATGCACTCAACTGAAAACTCTTAAAGATACACTGAACACGGACGAAACTTACGAAGAGTTTCCACTTCTCAACCGACAGGTAAAGAAGGGTGATATATTAATCGAAAAGAAGAGGAGCGGTTACCGCAAAGTAGGGAATGGGGAACATGAAAAACGAGTTCCGTTTGAACAAAGTGTTCCTGTAACTGCACCCCATGATGGAGTAGTCGATAAAGTTCTTGTCTATAAAGAGCGCAACGGTGCCGACGCATGTAAGGTTCGAGTTCGCAAACAACGTATTCCTACTGTTGGTGATAAATTTGCTTCTAGGAGTGCGCAGAAAGGCACGATCGGTATGTTATATCGCGGAGAAGACCTTCCGTTTACGTGTGATGGCATTACCCCGGATATAATCCTAAACCCTCATGCTCTGCCTAGTCGCATGACTATGTCACAGATCTTAGAGAGCGTGAAATCGAAATACGGTTGTTATGCTGGGTTGCAAGACGGCAGCCCATTTAATGGAGACACTGCTGAAGATCTTATGGGAATGCTGCACTCCATGGGGTTTAAGGGAGATGGAACCCAAGTGATGCAGTGTGGAATAACCGGAGAGCGCTTTCGAGTGCCTATCTTCATTGGGCCTACCTTCTATCAGGTAAGTTTTTATTGTTTGCTTTGTTTTACTTTGCCTAACTTTATCTTACGTTTTTTTTGTTGTTTCATCAAAGCGTTTAAAACACAATTCTGAGGAGAAACTGCATGCGCGCGGGCGCGGTCGAAAAGACTTTTTAACCCGCCAGCCCAATGAGGTAAGTTACATGTTTTGTATTGATATTTTGTTTTCGTTTTCTAACGTACAATTTTTTCTTGAATTTACAGGGAAGAGCGCATGGGGGAGGATTACGTGTGGGAGAAAGTAAGTTTGTCGTGTTGTTTTTGTTTCGTTTTGTGCCTTATCTAACCCCTGGATACAATTTCATTGTTTTTATCAGTGGAGAAAGATGCACTACTGGCTCATTCAGTTCCAAATGTGCTAGTAGAAAGACTTATGCATTCGTCGGATGCTTACAAAATGAATGTTTGTGCATGTGGCCTAACACACAGTATAAGAGGCGGTGTGTGTAATAGATGTGACAGAAGTGCTCATGAAATAACTGTTCCCTATGCGTTCAAACTTCTACAGCAGGAGCTTCAGAGTATGATGATAGAAGTAAAACTAAAGTAACCTATAAATTTAAAAATTACCTCTTAAATGCTTATCGTGTACGGTGATAGCAAAACGGTGAACTTGGCGAAATGCTGTGGGGTACAAGTGTGGACTACTGGAGTAAAGACTCCGAGGAACGTGCTTCAAACATATCAGACAACATGCATACTTGTCGTGGATAAAGTAGAAGATCTTTTTATGGATTTAAGCGGCGTATACGTTATAAACGAAGGAAATTGTGATGTTACAGAAGAGGCAATATTGCGCGGTGGGACTTGTCTGGCTTGCTGCATGGCGGAAGGGCTATGGCATTTGAGAGACGTGATAAAATCGAGTGCGTAATAATGGTGTACTTTTCAGGTATATATATTTTCAAAGATATTTAAAATGAAACTCGTGCATAGTTTGTCATTAACTGCTCTTGTTATGATTGGAGGAGTTTCAGCACTCTTTCATTATCGCGAAAAGCCGTACCGAGATGTCGCAGCTGCTAGTGGCCTGCTCTGTGCAATAAGTGCAGCGAAACTTGCTGATCGGGAGTACGCTGATAAGTGGAAAGCGATTGGAAAAGGCCTTTGGGGTTACTTGTCTTCATGCCAGTAATTCTAGTGTGTCTTTAAAGCAGTGTATAAACTGTTCGGGGATAGACCGCCTGGATTAACGTATGTTAAGAATCCCTGTCGCTTTAGCGCGCAGCCCATCAGTTGTGAGCAAAAGTACCTGTCGTACGCTAGATCCTCTTTTCTCCAATGAAAGGGACACAATAAAGCCCCGACGGTATCGTACTCTCTTCCAATTTGATTTGATAGCCAAGTGACACAATTCAGTTCTTGTTCAAAGTTCATGTCTATTGCTATTGTGTCTTTCGTTGGAAAGCTCCAAAACTCGCCATCGCCACTAAGGATTCTATATCTTACAATATCGCCCCACAGCACGTACACCGCCACATCGACCGCCCCATTAACGTGGCGTAAATCTGAAAAACCTTTAACTCTTTCAACTACCTGCTTCCGCTCGTCGTCGTCCCATCGAAACACTAATTCTGAGTGACAAAAGTTCCCACGGGTCACGAACGCAGCTACTTTGTTGAAAAGGCTGTCAAAGATTCCCTCAGGTCTAAGAAACGACGCGTACAGCATTTGAGAAGAGCGCTCTATTATAAATACATGCACATATTAAAAAAATGAATATATCGATTAATTTACTTCGTCTTTTATCTACATTTAATATGAGTGAAAAAAAAATTGAACCATTTGGTCGGCATCTAGCGTACAGGAATATACCAGACCAGCTGGATTTGCGCCAGACAGGGTTTGTTTCACCAGTGCATAACCAAGGCAGGTGCAACAGCTGCTGGGCGTTTAGTGCGGCTGGTTCAATAGAGTATCACATTGGAAAGCAAGTGAGCGTGCAAAATATTCTTGATTGTTCGCCGGACACGTACGGTTGTGGTGGCGGATTGATGGGGCACGTTTTTGAGTATTATGACCATTTTCCTTTAAAATATGAATATCACTATAAGAAGGAAAAGTGCATGCCACATCATAAAGGCGCGCGCGTGAATAATTATGTAGTCTTGGAATCGGATATAGAGAATAACCTGCCTTTCCTACTGCAGCAATTTGGCCCGGTCGCCGTGGGGGTGGATTTTAAAAGCTTAAGAAAGTACAGAGGTGGCATTATAAAACCAGATGACTGTGGTCTCAACTCGCATCACGCTGCTTTAGTTGTTGGGTATACTCGTGATTACTGGATTGTAAAAAACTCACTTGGTACTTTCTGGGGCGACAACGGATATGCGTATGTATCCCGTGGTCATAATACATGCGGTATTGACCAAACATATGCGACTGTTGCGACTGAAGTGGAAGTTACATAACCTTGATTTGCGCAAGCAGGACGCTGTATAGATTGCGATGCGTCTTAAAGCTCCATTTTGCGTTAGTAGTAAACCACTCTTTGAGCTCCTCAACAGAGGACACACCTGCTTTTATGAGTACTGCCTCGGTTTTTGGTCCGATGCCTTTTAAAGTTGTTAGTGGAGTCTTTGCTGGACCAGCGAATACTTCGTGTATTCCAAGTTTCTTGCACACACGTTGTAAAGCAAAAGCATCATCCAAGGCGTGATGTGCTTTGAATGGGTGTTTAAATAAATGCTTGTAAACAAAACCTAAACTGGCAGAGGGGAGTTTAAGCTTGCGGATTTCTGGAAGGGAATCCTTAAAATCAATTTTGGGTGTCAGGGAAAATCGCTCAAGATGACCTTCAATAATCTTTTGGTCAAAGGCTTTACCATTATGAGCAACCCAAGTGCCAGTTCCAAAAGCAATCATACCTTTGATTGCAGCTTCTGGGGTAATAAAGTCTGAGCGTATGGCATCAATGTATTTTGCTTGTTCTTCGTATGGCTTACGTTTGACTGCAGAGTTGAGCAAGCCTTTTCCGATAAGGAGCTTTGTCCAGAACTTTATTGAGCGTTCAGGGTGTTGTCCCATGTGCTCCAAAGATGAAATAATAGGGTTACCAAGCGTGGGGTCAACTAGAGCACTAAAACTTTTGCGGCCTTTGCAAATACCAACCTCAAGAATTTGTTGTTCAGTACGCTTGTGGCCTTTTGCGAGAAAGCACGTTTCTAAGTCATAGTAGTACATTTTGTCTCATTAAAACCATATAAGTACTAGCACAGTGCAAGTAAATAATGTACTTTATTGGTAATGTTCTAAGCCCGACTTTAACCCAACCTGAACAGCACGACCCAACGTTTGCCTTTACGTACAAGGAAGCTCAGGTTGATATGACTGGAATACCTGTCTGTATAGAACATGACGAAAGAATGCAAGTTGGCACAATTCGGCAAAGTTGGAACCAGCCAGATGGCTCCAAATGGGTTTTAGGTAAAATCGATGACATGTCTATGTTTGGTCACTTTGCTCGCAACGCGGTGAAAAAAGCATCTAATGGAACACGGTATTACACTGGACTGAGTTTGACACACACGCACACGCAATACGCTAACGGTAAGACAGAAAAAGCACCAGTAGAAGTAAGCCTCTGTGTAGATCCTCGGCGAAGTGATTGTCGCATTACCTTTGTTGACGAAAGTGACCTAAATGCTATAGACGAAACAAATATTGCTACCTATAAGGCTAGTAACAAAACTAGAAAAATGTCTGACCCCGTAGTTGACACACCGATGACTGACGCCACTCCGACTCCCACACCGGCTGCTCCGGCTCCGGTTGAGGAGCCTAGCCAGACTATTCCGAATCAGGAGAAATTGATGGAAATGATTGTTTCGCAGCAGAAGGACATGGAGAAGCTCGAGGCTCAGGCTAAGGAGCTTGAGGCACTCAAGGCAGAGATTGCGGAGAAGGAAAAGAAAGAGTTTGAGGTTGCTGCTGCAAAGAACGAGGCAATGGCGAAGGCTCTTGTTGAGTCTTGGTCGCAGACGCTAGACCAGGAGGATCTTACTGACGCCAGCCGTGATTCAATTATTGCACTTGCAAAGAAATTTCCGCATGAATCGCAGGAGTTTTTCCGTGTTGCTCACAACGCATCTAAGAAAAGTCTTGCTCGCGAGGAAGCGCTAAAGAAGGCTGCAGAGGAGGCGAAGAATGCGGACTTGAAGAAAGACTTCAATGAGGTCATGAACAAAACCACCCATGTTGCTAGCATCAAGAAGAAGGCGCCTGTGCAGGAGCCTAAGACTGACGAGGCGCATTTCATGGATGCTGTGCGCAAGTACCGCGTTACTGGTAGTGGACGCGCGCTTATGGAGCAGGTGGCTCAGATTGGTAACAGGAAGCGCCGCCGCGTCGAGCGTCAGATGTTTTAGATAGTGTTTAGAAAATGTAATTTTTATATTTTTCCTAGAAATTATTGTATTAGAAATCAGTCGTAAATCGCTCGTACCTTCGAACCTGTGAATATCCTTTCTTATAATTCTTCTTAACCTGTGCTGGTGTCGGCTTACGAAGTTTCTCTGGTTTCTCTGAATAGTTGAAAAAACTACGAATAGAAAGAGCTGTGCCATTTACACTTGCCTTCTGCGTTGTATAGATATAGTACCCTGCACCACCCAAAACTACTACACCACCTGCAATGCCACCAATAAGACCCCAGTTGACACTACTTGACGTTGAGTTACTTGAAGAAGGTGCTGGTGCAGCTGCTGGTGTAGAGAACTCACCGCCACCGGTTGCTACATCATATTGAACGTCGTCTATATTACCCATGATACCCATTTGTGCACTTGTCGGAAGAATAGTTAAAGTTGAATATGAAGTCATTACCCCATCACCAAAAACATGCGTCGATCGCAAACGACGTGAACCTCCCATATAATTTTGTTCCCAGAAGATAACATACGTCACGTTGGAGAAAGAATCGGACTGATCCAATTGAAATTTTCCCGAAGAAGTGGCCTCGTTGTGAGACGCATTAAGAGTTCTTCCGGCTTGAAACATGACTCCCCTAGGGTTACCTACGCATCCGGGGTCTCCAGCTTCCTCACACAGCACCTGTGCTAAACCGCCTAACGCTTTGCGCGTAACCATGCTGTCTGTCACCTTCAGTTCAAAGTCGCCGACGTGATTAAACGTGATATGAGAACAAAGACTCTCGTCCGCAAAAGGTAATTTGTTTGAACGTGTATCTGAGGCGCTACAGGTTGCTCCTTCTGCCACGTAGAGATCCAAAGCGACTGTGCCACTACCGTCGAAGTTTTCCTCAGCTGCACAAGGCGTTCCTGCAATAGCGACTTCAAATGCGACAACTGCTTTAGCACCGCCAGAAGCTTCAATTTCGGCAATGAGTGATTGTGTGCCGTTTGTCCAGTTTGTTAGGTATTCTGACTCACTCGCACACACGTCACGACACTCGCTTTGCCACTGCACTGCTTGAAAACCTGGAACCATCAGTGCTTCAAAGTCTGAACCGGTATCGTCGACTGTCCAAGTTTCGCCAACTATACTGTGTTGAAGGTTAACGGTAGCAACCACCTGGTAACCACCGACACAAGGTTGGAAAGCAACATTACCAATACTCACACCGATTTGGTCACTTGCAGCTTCATTGACTACCTCTGAAACTGCCAGAGTTGCTGAACTTAAACCAATAACCTTTGTCTCAATAAATAGAGTCACAAAACTAGAGTGGCAAAAGGTCTCAACTTGTGGAAGGCCTCCACGGTCAAAAGACCCATAGTCAATTTTGAATTGCTGTACAAGTTGTGCTTGCGCACCAGACCCATCAGAAAGCATCTCTCCACACGTCTTAAGGTAGTCAATCATATCTAGTGCACCCGTGACTCCGGTGAAAGACGATGCAGTACCAGAATTGAACACACCAGTTGCATCAGAGGTATCAGTGTATACTAAACAACCGCTTGGTGCAACCATGTCAGTTGGGATAGTTCCAGTGAGGCTACCATCAGTTTGGCAGACAGAACCTGCTGGCGGAGCTAGGTAAGCTGTTTTCTCCAACATGTAGTTGCGCTCACCTTGGTTATTGAACTTAAAATCATTGTAATTTGCGTTACCTTGATCAGCAGTGAGCTCGTGGGTACTCATATCCGCACTAAACTCAACCTCCCAGTCAAGAGAGAGATCCGGCAGGCGGACAACGTTATCACGACAGAACCCACCACAGATAACTGGTGCGTGTGCAGTTGTGCCACCTGTTTGGTCCATGAGTACGTAACCAATGGTTTGACCATTTGCAACATACGCGGTTTCTTCTAGCATGTTACCATTGCTGTCAACACCAAGATTCCGCTGATAATGGCACACATCTGCGATATGCGCCCATAAGTCGGAGGAAGACCCATACGGCACAGTCACATCAGTTGAGGTTTCACATCCAGCGGTGTGGACACCACACATGCGCACTTGCGCTGCCTGCAGCCTCGTAATTCCTACAGTCCCCGTTATCGTAAGAGCGTTCTGCTGGTAGTGGTCACGATAGTAGAGGAAGAGATCAGTACAAGGGTCAATCTGAACAAATCTTCCTGACGTTAGGCCACCGGTCTGGATGGGCAGCGTGATTGCGCCTCCATTTAACAAAGACATCTCTTCTTGTTGACATCCTGTCCGAACTTGACCCACCAAGTCTAAACTTTTGACTGACCGAGGGATATGTGTAACAATAATCTGGGAACCAGTCAGTGATATAAACTGACTCCAGCCAGTTGCTGGATCCTGAAGCTTGACACCAACGGCTTTTTGGCTAACTTCAGTGAACGTCTGGCCGGGTGCAAGGTTCAACTCAATATCAAAATACAGCTGGTCAGGTTCTATAAAAATCGGATTTGCTGTCAAATCAAGAAGTGTGACATTCTCAAACCGTTTGCGAGTACCTGTAAAAACATCCACAAAAGAGTATGTGAAAGAGCGCGTGACAAGTTGAGCAGGCGGTTCTGTCAGGACTTGTGTGAAAACGTTACCTAACAGTGCTGGATCTCCCGCGCGCGCGATGCTTGCTTCGCAGCGGTTGTCGAAAGTAGAAACAGTATCGAAGCAGGCCTGAACATTAGCAGGGGATGAAATGACCACATCAGTGTGGAACGGGCATTCTAACGGTTCGAGAAAGTTGCCAGGTGTCTCCTCGACAACATCATGGACAAGCGCGTAAGTACCATAGCAAGCCTCTTGGCTAGTATATATTCGTTCCTCGTCATTTACATCGGTATTAGTGCATGCTTTAAAAACTTCCCGAACTGCTTTGTCCATCAGTGTACCATCCATGAGATCCGTAATCAATGTTCGTTTAGCATTTCCACTGGAAAGTATAAGAGAGCCCTTGCACAACTGACTTTGGCAAGTAGCCTTTGCTTCGTAATAGTCAAAGTGAGGTTTCTCTGTACCAAGGTCGAACACTAGAGGGTAGTCCGTGACTGTAAAGGTTTTGCCGTCCGTGGTACTCGCATACTCCATAGGCAAGTTAAAGACGGTGTTAATGACGAAATCTGCAATACCTGCAACTTGTAGGCTTAATTCAGCTGTCACACCGCCCTTAAAATCGTGGGGTTGAATACAACCATAAGTGATACTTGAGGAAACCAGAGCAGTATACAGCTGTGTCCCGTTATAAGAACCAAGATTTGTAATATTGGATGGTCCGAAGAAAACAGATTCTGTATCACACCCACCATTAAAAGTAAGTAAAATGCGGTTGTCAGACCCAAAAGAATCAAACAAAAGAGGTGGATAATCAAATAGGATAGGATTTCCTGTAATTGAGTCGAAGACTCCACACTTATATGCTAGAATAGAATCCTTCGAATACTGTGATGCATCTGGAGGAGAAAGTACGCCACCAGTCGAAACAAAATCAGTGTAGTAATGCGCAGCAGTTCCAAGATTATGTGCGGCCTCGCAGCGTACCTCTGACCCAAGCATGACTGTAGATGTGATTACACCACTAGCAGAATCAATGGTTGATGAATCCAGAAACTCTGCATGTGGATTGAGCAAATGCATAGGATCGTCAGGGTGATCTCCAAGCGCATACCCCAATATGCTGAATGCTAAGACTGATAGCAGCCTCATATTTAATTGATGATCTGAATATTATATAGTTTGAATTTCTTGTTCCTATAAATGAGTAGTGTAATTTAAAGAAATGAAACGTCGTGAAAAAGTCCTGCGTGCAGAAAGATACAGAGACACGTGCTACTGCTGCGGCGAGGAAACAGACTGCGGCGTATGTGGTCTAGGTATCATTCTTGGTAGCGTGGCTCTGCTTTTAGTCATAACAACAACAATCCTTACATTCACAAACATGCTTCAAGTATGTACAAGCTCTTCTCAGTGCACTGCCGGCATAGGCGAAATTGCTAGATGTAGAGGTATTTGTCTAACTGACAGAATCTTAGGCCACTGCAGTACAGAGCACGATTGTGTGTTTTCTCAATGTCATACAGCTACATGTAGCGTGGAGGGTCAGTGTATATACACACCAGTCGTCGATGGCGTTCCTTGTGATGACTCAGATTCGTGCACACGAAATGATGTTTGCTCAGCAGGTACGTGCTCTGGAACTAGGATGGAGCAACCCTGCCAGAAGTGTGTCAGTGGGGTTTTTGTACCAGACAACGATCTCGACGGAACTGTTTGCTCAGACTCATCTCTATGCACTTCACACGACACGTGCCATAATGGTCAGTGTGTTGGTACACCGGTATTGTGTGGTGCTGCATTGTGCAAAACAGCTGTATGTGATCCTGCTACTGGGTGCTCACTCATAAACCACGATTACATGTTTCAACCAGATTTATGCACCACTGCAGAGTGCAAGGATGGTGAATATACAGAGACATTTAAAGATTGCTTTGACGGAAATCCGTGCACAAATGATGCTTGCTACCCCTTATCAGGAATCTGTGTGCACCCTACCAGTACTGAATCGTGTATGACTGTCTGCACGCAAGATTCTGACTGCAGTGCGATAGGGACTGATGCAGACTATGCGTGCTATGACGGCAATTGCGTAGACGTAACTAGTTCAGAAAACATTATTAGGATCTCGCACGCTGAGGTGGACCACAATAGCTGTCCTCAGGCGGATCACAGCCGTTTGCAGTTAAGATTTTATATGGATTCTGACGTACAAAATGGAATAATGCACATTCCAAAAAGTAACTCTATACGGTCTATATTCCCACATATGGACATATTCGATGTCCAAAGTACTTTAATGTATGACGGAAATGCTGTTAGATCTTACTTTTCTGCCAGAAGCGTGTGCACAGATCTTTCGCTGGATTGTTTTCCATTTGTTTCGGGGTCTTATGAATTCTCTGTTAAACGGTATGCCTGCACAAGTCTTGATACAGCACATTGTAACAATGATGTCGTCACAACAACTAACGTCATAGCGCCGATCAATATACTTGACTGTCCGACTGAACAAACTGTGATTGTTACTCCTGCCGCAGAGTTGACTGTCAAGAAACTGACAAGTACTGTTGTAGAAGCTACTTTAGAAGTAGAGGAATTACGTGGATGGCTAGTAAATGTGGAGTTCTGTATTCCTAAAAAATTGCCTATGTTTGGCTGTATTCTTGATGTTGACAATTTGGATTGTCCGTACAGAGGCTGCTTTGGTACGCCATCGTACTATTTAGACAAACGTGTAACATTTTTAAGTGATGGCAATTTCACTGGAGCAACAACAGTGAACGAATATGCGGTGGAGTTTGCTCGAGGATATCAAAATTATGCGGGCGATTTATGTGCAGAAGACGTGTCAGACGTTGATTGGGTAAGATTTGACCTGAGGTCTTTACTGCCAGAATATGCAGGAGAGGTGGTAGTTGTAGATATAGAGTACATTATCCCTGCCTGTTTGGGGTCGCGACGGTTGAATCAACCGGTCAGAAAAATTGGCAGTCTTACACTTTAAAGATAATTTTTATAATGGTGTACTTCTTTCAGTTAAATATTTGCAAAGAATTATGAAGAGATCCTGCCCCTTCAATTTTCCCCAGCGTGCGCATCCACAATTGCGCATCGCTATACCAGAGCTTCCACAGAATAAACGAAAAAGTAATTTCGAGCAGCCAGTGGCAAAACGTTTTTGTACTCATGAGTGTCTAAAGCGCAAGAGTGATGCAGAAGATGAGATTGTAAAGCGCCGGCGTCTAGAAGAAGCAGAGAGCCGCACAAATCTGCTTGTGGAAGCCTACCGACGGATTGATCATTTGGAGCAAATAATCAGGCAACTTGGAATTGAGTTGGAATATTACCGCCACAAAACTAGCAACAGTCAGTATATCAATGGAGTCCTAGCATACTAAATGGCTGATAAGGCATTTGCCGAGGGTGAATGGGAAAGCTTACAAAGTACACCAGAAGCTGCCCTACCTTTACCAGATTTAGAACAAGCTGTACAAGATGTATGGTATGAATTTCAAAGTTCATGTAATATAAACAGCGTAGTTTTAAACGTTCACTATGATCATGATTTGTTTACTCAGTTACCGTATCTAAATACACTAGCAGTTGCTGACCGCACTATGTGGCTCATCGATGGCGTGTGGACACCAGCAGCGCTACTTCCAGAGCACCTACGTTATCTAGGTGGTTCTATAGACATAAAAATTAATCCTTACGTTCCAAACGGCTACTATAATGACGATGGAACGTGTCAAATAGGTAATCACTTCGACCTAAAGACAATACTGCGTCATGAGTTTTTGCACGGTATTGGCGTCTCGTCGTCATTCAAAATTATAAACGGTACGGAAGATGTTGGATTTCCTACGACTAGTGGTGGCTGTTACCCATTTACTATGGACCTGGCGATGAGAACAGCAAACGACGAAGAAGTAATCTCTGGGTGCGCTATACAATCTAGCATCTCCATACAAGATGACCTATTTGTTAATGGCGTTGAAATATATAATCCGGACACGTATGACCCTGGCTCGTCATATCATCATGCCGCTTTACCAAACACACTCATATACTATGGAATTCCAGCACGCAAGTGTATGTATGTTGGGCAAACTGAGAGAGCACTTCTAGAAGGAATTGGTGCTGGATGTACAGGGAACTTTGTAGTTGTTGACACTCCTCCATCAGGAGCTTCTCGCGAATCTCCTAATTTTTACGTATTTATATTACTGGCAATACTACTAAAATGCCTAATGACACTTTTAGTTCGTTAGACGAAGGAAGTTGTGGTCTTACACATGTTGATCTTTTTTCAACTAGTGTTCACTTGCCTTTTCTTGAGTGTAAGAGAAGTGCTTGGCTAATAATTATAATTTTTATAGTGATTGCCGTGAAACTGGGGCAGAACTTTCTGTATACAAAAATGGGACAATTACAGAGAGAGATTTTGCAGTTACCAAAGTCTGAACGTGGATGTTGTTCCAGCAGAATATGGGAACTACTAGGTTGGGAATTCCTTGCTGGAGTCATCGGCATTGTTAGTGTTTTGGTGATTACAGGAAACAATGCTATCATCTGGGCAACAATTATTGTAGCAAACATGGGTGGCACTGCTCTTGCATTTACACAAATGGAAGCAGATCACCACAGTACTGCTCTAGAGCTAATTAACATGTTGGAGAAGTATCCCTCAAGAAGATTAAAAAATATGGATGACGAATCACGAAAGACATACGATGCAATTAGGAAGCTTCGTGAAGTATTGAAGCGCAGTGCAGAAGACGAAAGATTTGTTCGAGATGAATACGAAGAAGAAATTGAGACTAGCCGTTTAATTTTATGATAATCTCATAGTTCCTCTTTTATAATTTTTGTATATGTGTATTTCTTCTACTAAATAACTTTGATCTAGAAAAATATTATCACCTACCTGTACAGGCGTTTCGCCTTTGAACCAGAAGTACCACCAATTACCCTCAAATGAATACTCGGAAACAATTTGAGGAGCGGTTGAGAATTTATCTAGGTCATATATTTGATTCGGGTAATCTTTCTTTCTTGGAGCTTGGACTAGTGCTCGAAGTCTGAGTTGGCGCTGATTCATTTTACGACGTAGTAACAGTCTTATACATCAGCTTTTCCAACTATTTTTGCACTTAGTACAGAAATAGAAAGAAGTTGCGCCTTCATCGGCAGAGCGTGTTTGCACACTATTCTCCGTAACTTTAAAGCTTCCGCATTTTTTACAAGGAGTCACACTGTCTGCGACCTCTACTATACCTAAAGCGTCATTCAATGCTACGCCACGCAGTAGTTTTCGTATAGTGTCTTCGTAAGGTACATTTGCGTGAAAAACAATAGGTTCAAAGGTTTTAGGGATTCCCTTTTCTTGGAGTAATCTGATGGCAGTATCCCGCTTGCACATTTTCTGAAAAAATAGATGAGAAGTTAGTACACCATAAAGAAGAAAAAAAATAGAGTATATTAGGATTGCTGGGGCTGCATAAAATGGTTGACTACAACAAGTATTTCTCGGCCTTCGACGGAATTCAAGACAGTATTGCCCGGACTTGGGCAGGTCTTATCTACGCTGTGTCAATGCTTCTCATTTTTATTTCTAGACCTATAGATATGGTATTAAATGCCATCGCAGAGGTTCAGAAGGGAGCCGAGATTGGCGGTGTCGCGCTCATGGATCTTTCCTGGGTATTCAAAATTGTTTTCTCAATCTTTGGGTTCCTTTTTGTGTTCAGCACAGACTCTACGGATACTGTGATTGACCAGTCAAGTCCCGAATTCTTCGGGCTCCACGTGCTTCTCGCGCGTGCGACAATCTTCTTCTCTTCTCTCATGGCTGCTTTCATTGGAGCTTCTGATGTTCTAGTGAAGGTCAGTGCCCGCATGCCTGGTCTTGACATTGGACTACCCAGTTTTGGAGGACAGTTTTCGGAGTATACCGCTGCCTTTGTTCACGGCGCTACTTCACTCACGATCATTGCGTCTGCTTTCCTCTGGGAAGAGGAGATGGGTCTTGCCAAGCAGCTGTCAAACGCTACTGCGACTGACCCGACAAAGCGTAACGATACATCTGTTGCCTACCTAACTCTTATTCTTGTTGCCGCATACGTTCTTAAGCTGTGGCAAGAGCTCATGCATGGTTCTCAGCAGAAAGCAGTGAAAGAGACTACCGATACAATCGGGGCAGAGCGTGATCTTGCTGATATGTACAAATTCAAGCACGCTCGCGGTCCCGCAATCACTATCTCCGTCGCTCTGCTTATGTACATGCTGTCTAACCTTCCTACAGATACTCACTGGTACGATGATCTTTGGGCTACACCCGCGTATGTTTTGCTCGTTGCCTACATTGTCGCTGTCGCATTCGAGCGCGTTGCAGTCGCTAAGGGTCAGGAGTGGGTGTACGGTGGCTCTCACGGAATTGTCGTGATCGGAGGTATCGTTCAGGTGCTCCTCTTCTTCACCGGTACACTTGTCGGTAACCACATGACGCAGAGCTCGATTGTTTTTGCCCTCGGTGTTGTTGTGCTTGACGCTATGCGTGTCGGATACGGTCAGGCCACTCCCGATAGCCCGTCTGCAATGAGCACTGACAAATCGGCTCTTCTCTACCGTCTCTTCCAGGGTCTATTCGGTATTCTTGCATTTACGCTGCTTACTGTCACGCCTCATGAGACTGTTCAGGTTTTCAACGAGACCACCGGTGCTCTTATCAAGACTGAGGTGACTCAGACTGTGAACTCCCCGGTTCTTTTCGGTATTGGTCTTGCATCTGCTCTTGTCAAGGTTTTGTCACTGCTGTTCCTCACAAAGACTCTGTTCAGAAATGGTACAGAAAACTACTACCGCGAAATCGCCTCTACTGGCCTTCTCTTCTGCTCTGCGTACCTGTGGGAGCACCCGCTTGACGAGACTATGCGTCCAGGTTGGGCAATCTTGTTCTTCGTTTTGGCAATTCTAGCCCGATTTGCAGACAGTTTCATCCACCACGTTCTTCTTCGCGGTGTTGACTTGAAGTCTTACGTCACTTGGTACGTCATGCCTTCACAGGGAGATCCAGTGGATTCGCCAACGTCGGACAATCCCCGTGTTTGGCTCACTCTTGCAGCTCTTGTTAGTTCCCTGTACTTCTCTGCCATGGTTATGAACGACGATTGGGACAACATTCGCCTTGATAACTACACTGATGCTTCTAACAACACTGTTGACGCGCCCTTGAATGAGGAGCAATCTTCGGGTATGATCACAGCTGTGTTCTTCATCTCTCTCCATGTTGCCGTCGTAATTCTTGGTCTGTTGAGCGAGGCTATGCCGGTGCTCGAGATGGGTGCTCTGAGCAGGTCAAAGTTTATCCGCACAGCAGTTGCCACCGTTGTTATCTCAAGTCTGTCGGTTTCGGCTGGTGCTCTTACCATTGGTGAGGCAGCACTATTGAGCTCGGATAGTTCAGAGGCACGATTGGTGTTGGCTCTCGTGAGTTACATTGTCGCAGATACGGTTGGTCGTGAATTAGTGTAAATATATTTAAGAGAAAATAAGTTTAATAATGCGTGCAGCCTTATGGCTGAAATGTTTGTGTAAATCTTTACAAAAACCTCCCCTTACTTTCGAAAAAAGCGAATATGACGATCAGATTAGATTAGACATTGATAGGACTTTTCCAGAAAATAAATGGTTTGTGCCACACCACGAAACACTTGTAAGCATTCTTAATGCATTCTGCATTGTCAACGAGGGCCTTGGCTACCCCCAGGGACTAAACTTTCTTGTGTTTCCTTTGTTTTACGTTTACCACAATGACAATCCAAAAAACGCAGTAGAAAACACGTTTTACAGCCTTCACGGAATCCTACGATTTGTGTTGCCCACCTACCCTCTTAATGCAAAAGATACGAATGTTTTGAAAAAAATTGAATCAATATCCAATCTTGTATGCTTTGAGTGTTATGAGAAAGAACCTCAATTGAACATTTTATTAAAAGATCCACATAAGCAGTTTATGATAAGTATTGTGTGTAATGTCATACCAACTTTATACGCTAATGTGTTCGATTTGCAAAACGTCTTAATTCTCTGGGATGCTTTTTTTAGCATGCCGAAGGAAAAAATGTTTCAAAATGTAGTCGGGGTTTTGGTCAAAGTAATTCTCTTTCATAAAAATGTCTTTATTCATCTCAGCCCGGACAAGAGTTTCCAAATATTTCACTCGATTTTGCGTGAAAGTATATCTGCTTGTGCGTAATATGGTGTACTTGTTATCCTATAAATTTGGTAGGAATATCACCAATGGCATTTAATCGCAAGCACGAACTGGAAGAGCGTGAAGCACAGGAAGATGAAATATACGGAATGTTTATGGGATACAATGACCTTGATGCTGTTGTAGACAAAATTTGCAACCATTTCGCGAAAGAACCACTAGAACCACGCTACAAAAAAGTTATTGAAAACGTGCGCACGACTAGTCACCGAATTCCAAAGCTGGCGATTATCCTCTTTGCCATTTGGCTCTGTCCGGAGTTAGATTTAGGGAAGAACGCACAACCAAGGCGGTTTGAACCATTTGAACAAGGCATTCAAGCAATTTGCATGGATATACTTAAGGGAAAGTTTCTATCTGTACAAGAATTTGTCACAAACGCAATAACTGATTACTTAGTTACTCCAAAAATTTAAAACATCTTTCTTTTCTTCTTTGTAGGTTCTTCTTTCTCTTGTTCATTATCCGACTCCATATCTGGCTCGTATTCGTCGTCTTCGTCTGAGCTTTTCTCGTACTCACTTACTTCTTGTTCTTCTTCAGAACTCTCATGTGCGTCTTCGCTTTCGTAGTCCTCTTCTGATTCTTCAGATTGCTCGTACTCACTGCAAGAGCTTTCTTCCACTTTAAACAATTCGTCGAAAAGCTTCTCGTACATATCATCTGATTGATTGCTTTTAAGAAATTCTTCGACAAACTTCATCGGTAGAGGATCAGCAGAGCACGAGTAAATTTTGTTTGGGTACCAATCACGTATAGCATCGAGATCGTTGCGGTCAACAATGCTAAAAATTTGATTAGTTTTACCATAAAAGCAAACTAGATCAAATGTCTTTGTGTAAGGAGAAACCCTCTGTAGAAAAATGGCATCTGGCATTGGAAAGAACATTCTGTCCTCAAAGCCAACTATGAAATCTTTGCCTAAATAAAACTCTGAAAGTTTATTGCCGAACTTTGCAGTAAATTTAATTTCCATTTTTGTGCAATTTTCTGGAAGTGTAGCATTAAGTGCCTCAATCTCTTTTTCGTCCTCGTCAGTGTCGCCTTTCCACGCCTTTTTAGAGAACGTTTTAGAGCTCTGCGCTAAGGTATAAGCGTATTGGTTAGACCCACTGCACTCTACGACATGGGTCGGTTCTTTAACAACGGTTTCGAGTGCGAGGCAGGCCATTTTGTGAGTAAGTCTGAAAGCTTATAGTGTGACGATTTTGTTATTTCTATACAAAATAATGGTGTACTTAACTTACATACGTTTCATGTAACAAATGGCTATGCAGGTTCAGCACCGTCTGGGTTTGCAAAATTTTGGAAACACATGCTATTTAAATAGCATTGCCCAAATTTTGCGATATACTAAACCGGTGGTTGAACGACTTGTAAAAGTACAATCAGACAATGAGGCAGTTCAGAGTTTTATAGATTTATTGTACCAAGACTCAAAACCAGATATTTTTGTTAGACATTTAAAGAAGCTCGGATTTAATCCATTATACCAACACGACAGTCATGAATTTTTATTGACCATGTTAGATAAAATTTATGAAGATAAAGCGTGTAAAGATATAAAGAACCCGTTTGAAGGATATTTTGAAAGCACACTAACCTGTAAGAATGGACATACTAGCGTGTCAAAGGAAAACTTTTGCTGCCTTTCTATTAACGGTGGGCTTAGTGACGGTATTGCCCAGTTAGAAGAGCCAGAAGTAGTTACTTGCAAATGTGATCATTGTGAAGAAACTGAAATGACAAAAACTGTAGTCATCCATCCAGCAGAAGTTGTTTGTATACAGTTTAAACGCTTTGACATTACTGGAAAGCTGACGTATAAAGTTGGTATTCATGAAGAATGGTACGGATATAAACTGATTGGAATAGTTAATCATATGGGAAGCTGCCACGGCGGCCATTATACAGCTGCCTGTAAAGTAGGTAATCAATGGAAACACTTTAACGATGAAATCGTAGAGGCAATTGATGGGTTGCCGAAGAAGTCACGCGTCCCCTATTTACTTATATATGTTGCTAAAAAATGACCGAGCTTCTCAACCCGTCAGACGATCGTCTTGTTCTGTTTCCAATAAAACATCCTGATGTGTTTAAAATGGGTAAAGACATGGTTGCCATGTTCTGGACCACAGACGAACTTGACTTTAGTAACGACAGAGCGGAATTTGAAAAGTTAGACGATGAGACGCGGCACTTCATAAAACAAATCCTCGCTTTTTTTGCTACCGCTGATGGCATTGTTACAGAAAATTTGATTGAAAATTTTTGTGCTGAGGTCCAGTTGCCAGAAGCACGTTACTTCTATACGTACCAGGCTTTTAACGAACAAGTACACGCAGAAACTTACGCGAAACTACTAGAAGTTTACGTTGGTGACGAAAGTGCTGTCAAGGAGCTTCTTGAAGACGCCCAAACATCTCCAGCAGTCCAAGCAAAGACAGAATTTGCAAAGAAACATTTTGAGATATCCTTCGAAGAAGAACCTGATAGAGACAGAAATTTTGCAAAACGTCTTATAGCTTTTGCGTGTGTAGAAGGCATAAATTTCAGTTCGTCGTTTTGTGGAATTTATTGGATCAAAAAGAAGATGTGTGGAGCTCTAACGCTTTCAAACGAATTTATAAGTCGCGATGAGGGGCTTCATCGGAACTTTGCGGTTGCTCTCTACAACAAGTTTATGCAGAATCTAACCAATGAAGAGATAATTCATATCGTGAACGAGAGCGTCAAAGTAGAAGAGGTATGGGTTAGGAACAGTGCGCTACCTGAAAAGCTTGTCGGAATGAACCAGGATCTTATGGTGCAGTATGTAAAGTACACTGCTGATCTTCTTTTACACGATTTAAAGGTTTCTCCTTATTATAAAGTTTCCAACCCGTTCGACTTTATGGATCAAATATCTATTGGAAGCAAAACAAATTTTTTTGAGAAAAGAGTGTCTGAGTACGCATTATCTGGGAAAAAAGAAGATTTTGATTTAAACGAAGATTTTTAAAATACCAATTTAGCTAATTCTATTTCATCAATAGCGTAATCTTGTGCAACTTTTTCTACCTTCTTTTCCGTATTTGTCCACACATTTTTTCTTATCCAAATAACTGCCGAAAGAGTCGAATCCGCTAACAGTATTCCACCAGCTAATTCGAGTCTGTCTCCAAAAAATAGAATCCCAGCAATAATCGCATAGGCAAGTGCTTTATTACTAGCGTGCTCGGATTTCCGGTTTGCTACTAATGATGCTCCTAACAAAAGAAATGCTATTGCAATTGGTAAAGAATTTTCTTGTGTTGTACTTCCCCAGTCAATGAGCACGATAGATATGTAAATTCTTGACGGCAATGACGCTAACCAGAAGAACAATATTTGGTCAGTTTCCTTATCTGTTTCCGATTTTTGTACTTCCATTTTTAAAGAACCAGTGTGAGTCAAAACTGACCCTAAGGATATGTACGCGAACAAATGCCAAAAACTATGCGAGTATGGATCTTTATCCCAAAGGAAAAAGAAAATTGCTAGCAGTTGCGTAACGAAAAATCCTATGAAATACATGTCTTTGTAATCGAACCTTTTGCTTTTGTTTTTTTTGTAAAACTTTTCGTACGCAAACAAGGCAGTTGCTAATACACCGATAAATCCAACAAACCAAACTATGATATTAAAATCATTAACGTACTCAATATATGCAAATCCTGCTAGAAGAACTAAAACGACAGCTGTGATTTTGTAAGCGTGTTCAACGTAAAGCAGAAATGTAATACTTACAAGGCCGCTACTGAAAAAATGATCAAGATAATGAAACTCTTTGTTGGACTCATCCGCATGATAAATTAGTGAAACAATTGTTGATGTAATTAAAAACACCATAATTATAAATTCTTTGTAATAAATCGATATCGATATAGGAAGCAAAGCAAAAAAATGAGTCCCAATATCAAACCAATTCACCATTTTTTATAAGGTAACCTCTTTTAAATACTCCACGCGATAACAGTGACTGTATCTTTCCTCTCAAAATCTAATCTTAACAAGTCGTCGCTCCATTCATAAGACCACTCTTGAGGCTGTTGGAACCCTACCTGTAGTAACTCCTGTTTCGGTTTACTTAGATTCAAGTGCAAACTCGTATTTTCCCACTTAATAAAGTCCACAGCAAATAGTTTACCTTGTTCGCCGTCTTCGTCAAACGCGCCAGCGCCGACAATCTGTGGTGCGAAAACCCGTGCTTTTATTGTATCACCATAGTTTGCCCATAGCTGGATCAACATAAAAGTAAAAACAGCAGTAGCTACGATGCCAAGAATAATTCGGCAAGCGCTATGAATACAACTTTTCTTCTTCACAACTCTAGTATTACCTATCAAAGTATCTCGCTCACGAAGATTGTGATTAGCCTTAATTTCGTCATCATCTGCAATGCCGATCTGAGTTCCAGCAAGTTCAATTTCTTCCTCGTCACTTGCGACTCTCGTTCGTTGACCTGGGTGACTCATTTTATCTACTCAGAACATATATATAGGTAGCTGATTTTTTAAGAAATCATGTCCTTTATGCTGAGATTTTTTAAGCTCAGTTTCGTTCTTAAGGTTTGTGCTGCAGCTGGATACGGTATTGCGCTTTTTCAGTCTAGAGATAGCATTACATCGGTGCCGTTTCCTCTTATCGGACTAGGAATTTTCGTTCTAGAGTTTCTGCCAGTTTTTAGAAACAGAGAGTTTAAATTGCTTTACTTCTGGGTGCTTTACGCTATACTGGCTTATTCTCTTGTAACCTATCATGAATTAGACGTTTGTCTGGTGGAAGCATGCGTCGGAGATGAGTTAACTTCCATCTTAAGCACTGCTAGCACTGGCCTTCTCTGGGCAACCGTTGATATCTCGTCAAAGAAAAACTTTGTATCACAGGTAGCAAAACCCGGATTTTTCTCCAACTATAAGGCGGACGAAACGATAGAATTGCGATGGGTATAAATGGCAAGTAAGCATTAAAAATGTACAAGAGCACATACCTATCTGTTAGAATACATACGCCTGAAGAGGCGTTGGGTATTATGCCAGATACGAATGTTGACATCCTTTTGTGGCTAATTGATGTATATGATCTTGGACAAAACACCACGTGTGCGAAAGCAGTCCAAAATCTAATTATGAAGCATTTTCATACTCTCGACGAGCGGATTCCTGGCATGCTGCCCAGATGGACGAAGGGCATGATGGCTTGGGTAACTTATTTAAACGCTCTCGAGCCTTGCTACGACTTTGACAAGGATTGGGTGGTTGCGAAAAACATGCTCATAAGCACCGACCACCCCTCTACTTGGACTATAGACGATTTACTAACCACGCTAGACGCAATTTCTATGCGCTGGAAAAACGCTTACTTGCTTACCCGGGTGAAGCTACAGCAATATCTTCACTGTCTGTGGTCGGTAGCAAAAAGATTTACAATGCATTTACATCCGCATATTCAAAACGGATTAAAAGAGGGCAATTTTATGAAAATCCATCCAAAGCAGATTATGGCTTGTTATTCACGTTTTTACTGGTTTAACAAAACTTTGGAATTGTACGACTTGTACGACCGTGAAGAAAAAACAGTTGAGTGTAATGAGTTCTTCAAACACGAGCTTCGCCATTTTATTTTGCGTAAATTTAGGGACGAACTTCTCACTGACATCTGGGAAACTGTTCCATTTTACGGAGACAAAGAAATCGCTGGGCATGACTCTCTTGGTGAAGGAATGTCTACCTACTCTTGCATTTATAAACGCCACCCAGTTTGCATTTTGCAAAAGATTCAACAAAGAGTCCTATACGATACACCAGAAGACGTCCAGCGAGCACACAGTAGTGCGGTAAACTTAAAAATCATACAAACTTATTTTCAGAATAATCATAAGATTGATTTTAAAAAGTTTTTCTTTTGTAATGAAAGAAATCATCCAAAGCACTGGAAAGCAGTTCAAGAGTCAGTTGTGCCAATTATTGTGGAATCGTTTGGTAAATTTAGTGTAATTCACAATAAAGTGGCTTATTGTCACGGTAAAATTGAGGACGTTTTTCCTGTCTGGGTAAAATTAGCTGAAAAGCCACATGGTCTCGATATCACTGAATTAAAAACAAAACTGTTTAGTCAGGCGAGTGCTTCTTCGCAAGGTAGTATATATGAGTTGTCTATTTAATAAAATGAATTATGCGACGAATCTCGTCGATGAAGAGGAGACGTGTGCATTGGAAGAGCCTTCCTTGGGAGTCTGTCCACTATGCAAATACCAGGATGATAGTATCATCCGGAGCATGGCCGAAGTTGAACGAAGCCTCACCGGAAACATAGAGAGAGATGAAATTTACAACGTACTTTGCAATATGTATAAAAAGCACACAGCACCACTCATCAGACAGGGCAAAGACGTTATGAAGATTACACCTGCTCATTGCAAGGAGCATTACAGCAAGCACGTTGTAAATCCACAACAGCAAGTTGCGGATGATATATTATACTGTTGTAAACTTCAACGCCACTACAAGAAAAATATAGGAGTTAAATCGCACCAAACAGGCAACGTTACATTGAACCCTCACCACGTGAATGAGTATGTAAAAATTTCAAAACACAAACTAGACCTAGTAAGGTATATGAACACTATGAAGAAAAAAACAAATAATTCATCGACGACAAGCGAACCTTACGCATTTGCATGATTATATTGGACACTATATATAGGTGCCCCAAATGAGATAAATGAGTGCAATCACGTCTGTTCTGGGTAAAAGAGAGAGGCCCCCGTATTCAAAGCATTTCTTCCCGACTGCCCCGGGTGCAATGCCGGCGCTGCCCAACCGACCATCTGGGCCGAGTGCGCCACCAACCGTTGGAAGCCAGATCCCCGTGCAGTCGCGCAGCACAGTGAAGTATCTGGAAACGAACCCTACGGGATCCATTCCCATTATGGTTCGCCCGTGGCTTGAGCACTACGAAAAAGATTACGCTCCTGGATCTATAATTTTTTGCAAACAAGAAAAAACCGGTAGGTCACCTCTGATTACCTGTGCTGACGTCCCTACTATGAATTACTTGTTCCACAGGGGCAGAAATGGTATTGGTGAGGAGAGAGATCTTATTAAACCAGATGACTTTGAGTTTTTTGGAATCTTTCGCAATGACGCTGGCAAGCAGGTCGATCATCTTGGATTCCCAAGGTACACAAACCCTAAGCAGCGCCTTATCCAGTGCGATGTCTACGGAAGGGCTAAAGTAGCTAATTTCTTCGGTAATAAGCTTCGCACCGGCCAGAGGCTTGGTATTGCTCTAGTACTTAAGAAAGTTAGCTTTGTAAAACAGCCAAATCGCCACTCTCGTAATCTTCCGGGAGTTCGCAACGTGTGGCAACTCGTCCCGATGGTTAACGATAGGATTCCGGGAACCGACACCGTTATTCAGCCTCTCGTGCTTCCAGCAGCTGCTGGTGGAAACATGGAATGGATGCTAGACCCTGCTAATGTTGCGAATCCCGCAAACGATCAGCAGGGGCGCTACATCAAGAGGTGGCACCTTGGTGTTGTGTCGCAGTCTGCATATGAACCACCGACTGGTGGCAAAATCAACCTTGCTCTTTACGACTCACAGCAGCGAACCGATTTGCCACAGATAGAGATTCTGATGATTTAAAATGCAATATTAAAGAAAAATCCTATACTATTTAGATGCCCGATATATTGTCAAATGAGTGTACCCCTCGCAAGA
>MDTG01041750.1_pt1 | contig 25766 bp, 28 predicted proteins | sample 811421 | NCBI WGS metagenome assembly MDTG01 (sample SAMN05326645, study PRJNA326480) | marine metagenome | isolation source: seawater | place: Pacific Ocean: South East | collected 2011
ATTGTCGTATCTGACTATAATAAAAAGTTCCTTAATAGCAAACTTCTTAAAAAAATAGTAAATTATATATTCAAAAAAAAAAAATTTATAGCTATCGATACCAAAAAGACTGATTTGAAATTGATCAAAAATGTCAATTTATTGAAATGTAATATAAAAGAAGCAAAAAAAATTTTTCATATTGACAACAATGATTTAATTAATTCTAAAAATATTAATAAAATTAGAATACTTCTTAATAAATTTAAAATTAATTCTGCTATAATTACCTATGGAGGAGAGGGTTCAATATTTATCGACCAAAAAAAGTTAATTTCATCTAGAACAAAAAAAATGTTTTTTTATGATTTATCAGGTGCGGGAGATGCTTTTTTTGCAGCATATATTTTTGGATTAAGCTCTTATCAATCAGAAAAATTCTGTTTAAAAATAGCTAATAATTATGCTGAAAGAATAATTCAAAATTTTGGGAACAATCCAAAAAAAATTATTGAGAATGAAAATAAGACTCTTAACTATGAAAAATTTAGTAAGTTATTTTATAAATATAAAAATGCCAATAAGAAAATTGTTTTTACAAACGGATGTTTTGATATTTTGCATGCTGGGCACAGAAAATTATTTAAATTTGCGAAAATGAAAGGAAATGTCTTGTTTGTATTATTAAATTCTGACCTTAGCATTAAAAAATTAAAAGGTTCCAACCGTCCTTACAATTGTGAAAATTTAAGATCTAGTATACTTAGTTTAGAGGAATGTGTTGATCATATTTTCATTTTTAATGAACCAAATCCAATTAAATTGATTGAACGATTTACTCCAGATGTACTGGTAAAAGGATCAGATTATAAAATAAAAGATATTATTGGAAACAAGCATGTCACAAAGATTGGGGGGAAAGTATTAAGATGTCCAATTATAAAAAATATCTCAACATCAAAAATTGCAAAAAATTTTTAAGTTAACCTACTCTTAAATATATAATAATTGATATAAAATCTTACAGTTGTTAAAATTGTAGGTACTGAATTATATGACTTTGTGTATTTAGGTAATCTTTTATCTATTTTTGTATTATTAAAAAAAAGCACTAAGTTTTTTAATGCTATATTATCTAAATTTTTCCAAATTTTTATATATGTTGTGAATTGTTTTATTTTTAATTCTGTTTGATACAAAATTTTACCATCATCTATTTTTTTATTTATTTCATGTATTGATGTACCAATTTTTTGTTTTTTTTTAATTGAATAAAAAATTGGAACTAATCCTCCATTCATTGGTAAAAGTGAATGATGAATATTAATTAATTTTTTAAACTTTTTAATATGATTTATTCTGAATATAAGTTCAAAGTTATATGAAATACCTACAGCATTTTTTTTGATTTTTTTCAATTCATTCAAATTTGATATAGATTTATACTTTATTTTATTTATATGACAAAAGTGTCTAATTCTTCCTTTTTTTATTTTCCAATATAAATTTATTAAAATTATTAAGAAAAAATCTTTAAAACCAAATAAAAAAATATAAGCTAAAAATCTTCTTATTTTATATTTCGTATTATAAACAACAACTTCATCTATATTTTTAACTTGTTCATGATATTTTTTTAAGAAACCAAAATTTATTTTTGCTTCTTCAGATGTAAAAAAATATATATTATTACTTTTCATAATTAAATGAATATATAAAATTTTTCTTGTGCTATTTAAAAAAATTTTCTAACTTCACACGGTTTTCCTGCGCGTAAATAAATCGAATATTACTTTTTCTAGATGCTAAAAAGTCAGATCTTTTGTCTCCAATCATACAAACATCTTTCCTGCTTAACATCCATTGTTTTAATAGCTTTTCAATCATTCCATTATTTGGTTTTCTACACATACATTTTTTTTTATATTTTTTTTTTGCTTCTTCAGGATGATGTGGACAAAAATATATATCATCAAATAATATTCCTTTTTCATATAATTTTGTATTGTAACTCTTTTGGAAATTCAAAAACTGTGACTCAGAAAAAAAACCTCTTCCAATACCAGATTGATTTGTAAGTATAAATTTATATATTTTTTTATTTTGCAATTTTTTTATTAAACTAATTATCTTTGAATTCCATATAATTTTGTTCGTTTTATGTAAATATTTAGTATCAATATTTAGAACCCCATCTCGATCAAAAATAATGCCTTTTTTCCAAAAAAAATTCTTTAAATTTTTTTTTCCATAACGAAGATTTTTTTTTGTTCCAATATCAAGAAACTCACCTTTTTTTTTTAAACCAGTGATTTTTTTAGATTTTATCAATTTTGGAATAATTTCATCCTCTAAAGAAATAAATTTATTGTCAATATAATTGAATATATTCTTTGAAAAAAAGTAAATACCTGAATTCATAAAAAAATTTTTTTTTGATATAATAACATCATTATTTTTATTAATACTAAGATTATTCAATTTGTTATTTTCTTTATAATTTGTATTTTTAATAAGAATCATTTTGCAAATTTTTTCTTTATTTAAATTGAAAAAATTTTTTAGGTCTGCTTCAAATATACTATCTCCATTAACTAACAAAAAATTATTCTTCACTTTTTTTTTTAGATCATACAAAGCACCCCCAGTGCCTTTTCTCTCTTTTTCAACAACCAGAGAACATTTAGTCAAATTAAAATATTTATTATGATATTTCTTAAATAAATATCCCTTATAACAAGCTAGTAAAAAAATATTCTCGAAGTTATATTTTTGATATTTTTGAATTAAAATTTCTAAAAATGGTTTATTGTTAAATTTCAAAAGGGGTTTTGGTATCTTTTGAGTTATGGATCCTAATCTTGATCCAGTTCCACCACATAAAATAACTAAATCTTTTTTTTTTTTAAAATTCATTTTCAACAAGCTCACAAAAAGCATGATAAAATAAGATATGAATTTCTTGTATTCGTGATGGACTGCTATCGTTTACAATAAAATAATCATCACAATATTTTTTACATTTACCACCCTTATTTCCTAACAAGCCAAATGTAAAAATTTTTTTTTCTTTTGAGGTCTTAAGCGCCTCAATAATATTTTGACTATTTCCACTAGTGCTTATTGCTAATAATATATCACCTTTTTTACCAACAGCCTCTATCTGTCTTGAAAAAATCTTACTAAAATTAAAATCATTTCCAATTGCTGTTAGCGCTGAGGTATCGGTAGTAAGCGCTAATGCTGGCAATGCAGCCCTATTTTTTTTTAATCGCACTGTTAATTCTGTACTTATGTGTTGTGCATCACTTGCACTTCCACCATTTCCACAAACCATAATTTTTTGACCATTTTTAATTTTTTTTAAAATTAATTGAGAAAAGCTGTATGATTTTTCTATAATTATTTTGTTTTGTTTTAACAAAATATCGATGTGTTTATTTATATTATCATTTATTATTTTTTTTCTTTTATCCATAAATTATCTTTGTTCCCTCCAAATCTAAATTAAAATCGACTGTAATCATTTTTTTTAACGAGGTTTTTAGCTTCAACTTATTTCTTTTAGAATTACAGAAAAACATCATAAAACCACCACCCCCAGCACCTAAAATTTTTCCACAATTTGCTCCATTTTTTAAACTGTATTCATAAAGATTGTCAATCTTATTATTTGAGACTTTTTTAGACAAACTTTTTTTTAGTTTCCATTGTTCTTTCATAAGCTCAGAAAAATATTTATACATTGACATATCTTGATCTGAGTTAAGAACTTTATATGCTTCTCTACAAATTTCTTTAAGTGTATTGTAATGGTGAAGTTTTTTTTTTATATTGATAATCTTCGATTTTTCTATTGCTTTTGCATCCCTATCAAACCCAAGAAATAATAAAAGAATATTTTTTTTTATAATATCAAACTTCTTATGATCTATACTTTTAAAATCTATTTTTTTTTTTGAAAATTTTATATATTTAAAACCACCTAGGCTTGTAATTACTTGATCTTGAGATCCAACATACTCTTTAAGAATTTTTTGCTCCATTTGAATTGTTTCGTAAAATAATTTCTTGTTTAAAATTTTTGAATTTTCGATTTTTTTCAACCCAGCAATCAGCGCATTTGTAAAAGAAGAGCTTGAACCAAGTCCGGTTCTTGCTGGAATATCTGAGTTATGAATTATTTCAAGACCTATATTTTCTCTTTTAAAATATTTTTTTAAGCATTCTCTAATTACTGGATGTTTAATCATATCAATTTTATTTACCATTTCATTATTAAAATACCTTAGTCTAAATTTCTGTCCAAAATAGTTTTGTAAATATCTTAAGTTAATATATGTATATTTATCAATTGCGAAGCTTAATACTTCTCCATCATGAGAATTATAATACTCAGGAAAATCTGTTCCGCCTCCGAATAAAGATATTCTAAGAGGAGACCTTGAAATAATCATGTAAATTAAATATAAGTTTTTATGTTAATAATTCAAAATTTTAAAAATATTTTTTTAAAACTTTTAATATATTTTATTATACTTTTAACGATCATATTATCTATAAATTTTTTTTATTTTAGAAAAATAAATACTAAACATGTTTATGAAATTTCAATAAATAAGAGTTTTCCTTACATTGCTGTTGAGGAAGAATTGTATTACCAAGTTTTAGATAAAATTGTTAAAAATTATAAATCTTTATATCCAAAAGAGTTTGAAGACTGCAAACAAGAAAATAAATCAGAAGTTATTGGCCTAACTAGAAAAAATAAAATTTTAAACTGTATTGACAAAAATATAATATTTATAGAATACGCTTCTCGGGTTCGTTATATTATTATACATCTTTCATCAACAGATGAGAACTTTGAAAAAATTTTAATAAAATCTATGAATGAAGTCATTGAAGATTTAAATGAAAACATAATTACTTTTTTGAATGAGGCAAATGCAGTATTAAATCGTGCAAAAGACCTTGGTAGATTGGAAATTTACTTCGTTTGGAAAAAAAAAATTAAAGAATATAAAAATAATACGGACAAAGTTTTCGAAATAATGAATAATACCTCGACTGAAAAACTATCTTATTCATTAATTTCAACTATTAGTTTATCGATAATTACTTTTAGTTTCTTTATTATTCTTGTTTTGATTTTATCAATAAGAAAAAATGTTTAAAAATATAATTTTATTTAAATCAAAAATTCAAATTGATCATCGAGGTTATTTTTTTGAATCTTTTAATGACAAGATAAAAAAAAAATTAAGTAAAACATTTGTTCAGGATAATATATCATTTTCAAAGCGTAAATTTACTTTTAGAGGTTTTCATTACCAAATCAGACCTTATTCTCAAGGAAAACTACTAACTGTCTTAAAAGGTAAAATTTATGATTATGTAATAGATATTGATCCAAAATCGAAAACTTACCTAAAACTTAAAAAATTTACTTTAAGTCAAAAAATTAATAATCAGATTTATATTCCGCCTAACTATGCTCATGGATTTATAACTCTAACAAATAATACACTTGTGACTTATAAAGTTACAAAAAAATACAAGAGAACTCATGAAAGAGGAATAAATGTTTTTGATAAGAGCATAAAAATAAATTTGCCAGTAACTAAAAGCAAATTAATTATTTCCAAAAAAGATTTGTCGTTTAAATATTTGGATTAAACATTGAAGTATAGAATTTCTATTTTAGGAGGCAATGGTCAACTTGGAAAAAGTATTTTTGGGCAACTGAAAAATATAAATAATATTTATGTAAAATTATATTCAAAAAAAAAAATTGATATCACAAAAAAAAATTTTACACTAAATCCAACTCCTGATTTAATCATAAATTGTGCAGCATATACAGATGTTGATTTATCAGAAAAATATAAAACTAGATGTAATAAGGTTAATAACTTATCGTTAGCAAATTTATCTAAGTATTGTAATAAAAATAATTCAATGCTCATACATTTTTCAACTGATTTCGTTTTTCATGGCTTCAAAAAGAATTACTATTATGAAGACGCTAGATGTATACCAATTAATTACTATGGAAAATCGAAGCTTAAAGGAGAAAAATTATTAATGAAAAATTGTAAAAATTATTTAATTTTTAGAATAAGTTGGTTGTATTCAAAATTTAATAATAATTTTCTCAAATCTATAATTAAAAATTTAATTAAAAATCAGAAAACTAAAGTGGTATCAAATTTATACGGAACTCCAACATCATGTTTATTTATTTCTAACTTTTTTAAAGAGAATTTAATTAGGATGATTAATTATAACGACAAACAAAGAATTTTTCATCTTACTGATGGGAAAAAAATATCAAAATATCATTTTGCAAAATTAATAGCAAAACACCTTAATTTAGATAACTTAATCGTAAAGAATGAATACAGGCATATTTCTTTGGCTAAAAGACCCAAAAATACCTCTTTAAAATCAAAATTTTTAAAAAAAAAATTTATATTCCAAAATATTGATTGGAGAAAGAATTTAAAAGATACTATTAATTCTTTATGAGAAAAGGAATAATATTAGCTGGGGGATTAGCTACCAGACTAAGACCAATAACAAATATTATATCAAAACAATTGCTGCCTGTTTATGACAAGCCAATGATATATTATCCTCTAAGTATATTAATGCTAAGTAATATTAAGGATATCATGATAATATCAACTCCTGAGCATATAAATATTTACAAAAAGCTCCTAGGCAATGGGTCTAAATTAGGTATAAAAATATGTTTCGAAACACAAAGAAAACCCTCAGGAATAACTGAAGCATTAATTATAGCTGATAAATTTTTAGATAATCAACCAAGTGTGCTTATCCTTGGGGATAATATTTTTTTTGGGAGTAAATTAACTCAATTATTAATAAAAACAAATAAAAGTAAAGATAATACAATCTTTTTATATCCAGTTTCAAATCCGAAAGACTTTGGTGTTGCATATTTGAGAAAAAAAAAAAATTATTAAAATAATTGAGAAACCAAAAGATAATTTTTCAAATCTAGCTATAACTGGATTATATTTTTTTGATAAAAATGCACCTAAAATTGCAAGAAAATGTAAGCCCTCTAACAGAGGTGAACTAGAAATTACAGATTTATTAAAAACTTATCTTAGAAAAAAGAAATTAAACTATGAAATATTAGGAAGAGGTTTCTCTTGGCTTGATACTGGAACATTTGACAGGTTAATAGAAGCAAGTTTTTTTGTGAAAACAATTCAAGAACAACAAGGATTTTATATCTCGTGTATAGAAGAGATAGCTTTAAAGAATAAATGGGTAGCAAAAAATAAGGTATTAAGAGATTGTAAAAGTTACAAAAATTCAAAGTATTATGAATATGTAAAAAAATTATGCCTATAAAAATATTATTTTTTGGATTTGTTTCAGTTATTGTTTTTTTATTAGTAAATAAATTTTCATTTGTATTTAAAATGGTTGATACTCCCTCAAAAAAAAAATTTCATCAAAAAGTAGTTCCTTATACTGGTGGATTAGCTATTTTCATTTGTTTTTTAATTTATCAAAAATTTTTTGATTCTGAATATAAAATTTTAAGTATTATTTTATCCTATAGCATTTTTTTAATATTATTAGGATTGATAGATGATAAGTACGGGCTAAATGTCGGCAGCAGATTAATGTTTCAAATTTTTATAGGTTATTTAGTTTTTGAAGCTGGATTGAAAATTACATCAGTAGGAGTTTTTCCTTATTTAAATGAAATTAAAACTGGAGAATTTTCTGTAATATTCACAATTTTTATGTTTATTTTTTTTTTTAACTCTTCCAACTATATAGATGGAATTGATGGTTTAGCAGGAACCTTATTTATTATCTCAGTATTGTCACCTGTTTTATTTTTTAATAACATAATTGTCGACCGCAATATAATTAATTTTGTTTGTATTATTTGTTTAATAATAATAATTTTCTTATTTTTTAATTTCAGTGTTTTAAAACTTCCAAAAATGTTTTTAGGTAATTCCGGCAGCCTATTACTAGGATATTTTTTAGGGTGCTATTTAATTTTTTTAACCACTAAATACAATGAATTACCTAAAAGCTTAATATTTTTTTGTACTCCAATTATGTTTTTTGAATTTGTTGCCACAAATTTATCAAGATTATTAAGAAAGAAGCATATTTTTAAGGGAGGTAAAGATCATATACATTACTTATTGTACAGAAAATATGGTCAATCTATTTGTTTATTGATATTAAATATCTCCAATTTAGTTATGGCTTTTTTATTTTGCAAGATATCAATGTATTCAGAATTATATAGTATAATTTTGTTCATTCTATTTTTTACAATTTTTTTTTATTTAAGAGAAAATCTGATTAAAAAGAAATATTAATTTTTTTTTACTATAACCAAAATTTGTGCTAGTCTATTATCATAAATGTAAGTTTGATCTATCGGATAACCAAAACTAATTAGTATATAATTAATTATATCTTTAAAAATAACAAATTTTGATTTTTTTGCTATTCTAGTGAGAAATTTATATAAGAAATCTTTTTTGTTATATTTTTTTTTTTTGAATTTTAATTTGTGGTTATAATTAATACTTTCCTGCCTCGATAGGACAATATCAAATTCACCTTTTAAACTTTCTTTAATCAAATTATATAGGTTAATGCTTTTTTCCATTTTGGTGTCGCTATTATTATTAAGAGTGAAACTCCAATTATGCTCCTGAGAGAAATACGAAGGCCAAATATTTTGCTCATATAAATCCTCGTCAGGTACAATTATTATTAGATGTCCCCCCTTTTTTAAAAAAAAGAACCATTCTCTTAACGCTTTCTTGGGATTATTTAAATGTTCCAGACAATGGCTAGAATAAATGGTGTCATATCTTTTTTCATTATTTAAATATTTTGATAGTTCATTTGCGTTACCGTCTATTTTGTCGAAACTTTCAGCATCTTCAACAATTTTATCATCTCCTGCACCTATATCTAAAATATCTCCCTTAAGAAATTTATCTAAAAAGTTATCTTTTCTTAATAATTTTGATTTCGAACTTTCATTCATAAATAATTCAGAACAAAATAATTATAAATATTCCTAAAAAATTTTTTAAATATTTGTATATATAAATAAATCGGTAATAAATACACTAAAATTTTAAATGTATTTTGCTTTTCTAATTTCATTACTTTAAAATAATAAATTAAATTTTGTAAATAGTTTGATGATAATCCATTTATATTTTTTCTATAAGTTGTAAATTTTTTTGGGTAACAATACGCATACTGTACTTTTTTAAGAATCTTTAACCAGTAAACATAATCATTTCTTATTCTAAAGTTGTTGAAATAAATTTTACCTAATTTAGAAATATTTATCATTACGGTAGAGCATCCTATAAAACAACTTTTTAACATTAAATTATAACTAATTTTTTTTGGACACAAAATTGAGCTGTAATTTTCATAAAGTTTATAATTTGTGTAAGAAAAAATAAACCTATTTTTTTCCATAAACTCTCTTTGTTTTTCAAGCTTATAAATATTCCAAAAATCATCAGAGTCTAAAAATGCAACATATTTACCTTTTGCTTTTTTTATACCTTCATTTCTTGCGTTACTAGCTCCTTTGTTTTTTTTTAAAAAAATTGGTTTTATTCTTCTATCTTTTTTTGCAAATTTATTTATTATTAGTCTAGAATTGTCTGCTGAGTTATCATCAATTATTATTAACTCCCATTTATTATAAGTTTGATTAATTACTGAATTAATTGCTTTTGTTAAATATTCGCTTGAGTTGAATACTGGCATTACTACACTAATCATCTAATAAAATTTATAATATTTTCCGAAACCGTATTCCATTTATTTATTTTTTTATTTTTTTTTTTAATATTTTTTAATTGTTTTAAATAATTTTTTTTTGAATTGATTAAATGACTTATTTTATTTGCAAAATCATTGATATTATTTTTTTTTGCATAAGTTATTCCGTCATTTGATTTATAATCATATTTAAATGACTTTAAATCTGATACTAAGACAGGTGTTCTGAATGCAAAACATAAGTTTAAAATTCCACTAGCATCGATATTCTTATAAGGCAACACCACTAAATCAGCATCATTAAATAACTTCGATATCTCTCGATTATTTTTGTACCCTATTTTCCAATTAACAATTCTTTTTATTTTTTTTTTTTTTATAAAATTTAAGATATTTTTTAAATTCATCATTTGTTTACCGGCAACAGTCACATTAAATTTTTTTTTAGTCTTTATTTTCGGTATTGCTTTTATTAAAATATCTAAACCTTTATATTTTCTAATTAGGCCAAAAAAAAGAATATTAAATTTATTGATATTTTTTTTTTTTATCTCCTTATATTTTAAATTTTTAAAATAAATGGGAATCTCAAATTTAAGAATATTTTCTTTTAAAAAACCTTTATTAATAAGGTTCAACCTTGTTTGCTCGGAATGACAAATAAACCTTTTAAAATTTTTAAGATAAATATTATTAAAGCTTCTTTGCAAATAATTTCCATCATTGTGAAAAGGATCTGAGTTATGGACAGTATGCACAATCTCACAAAAATATTTTAGGATGAAAAAAAAAAAACTATCGATAACTGGTAATGGAGTCATTTGGGTAATTATGGTTTTTGGCCTGTAAAAGAAAAAATTTATAGAGAAAATCATCATAGAAATTATATGTTCTATTCCTAATAAAAATTTATTTTTTGTGTTTAAAAAATCAGAAATTAAATAAAAAAAATTTTTCTTTTCACAGAATTTTGGTTTAGCTCTAGATGATGCTCTAGTAAAAAAAAATATTTTTTTTTTTTTAGCTATTTTTTCAACAAGATACTCTGTATATGGATAATTGTAATCTGCTGCGTCCAGCATGAACAATGAATTACTTTTTAATTTCATTAAGATATAAATTATATATAAATTTAAAATACTTTTGTTTGTATTTTAATTTATCATTAAAAATTGTTAAAATACTTAAAATACCAAATACGTATAAATTAAATAACATTTCTAACCTTAATAATAAATAATTATATTTTTTAGATCTGTGTTTTTTTAAAAATATTAGTCTTGATTGAAATTTCAATTTAAAAAATTTTTTATCTTTTTCAAAATTTTTAACTATACTATGTCCACCTCTAAAATGAATTACTTTTGATGGGGCAAAAATGTAATACTTTATTTTGTGTTTTCTAAGCCTATAAAAAAAATCTACTTCCTCTGAATAAAAAAAAAATTTTTCATCGAATTTATTTACTAAATTAAAATATTTTCTTCTGATAAGCATGATTGCACCATCTAAATATTCAAAATAAATTTTATTTTTTAAATTTAATAAAAAAATTATTTTATGTAGATGCTTTAATATTAAATTGAAAAAAAGAATATTCTTAAATGTATCTTTAAAAGATGGAAAATCACCTCCACTTCTTTGCCAAGCAAGATTTGGGAAAACTTGTTGTGGGCCGATACAACCTACATTTTTATTTTTTTTTATTTCATCAAAAAGTAATTTTAATGATTTTTTTGTAAATTTTGTGTCAGCGTTACAAATTAAAACTAATTCTGATTTCGTTTTATAAAATATTTTATTTATTGATTTTGCATACCCATAATTTTTATTATTGCTAATAATATTTATTTTTTTGTGAAATTTTTTTACAATTTCAATAGTTTTATCTTTAGAGTTGTTATCAAAAACTATAATATTTTCTGGTTTAACATTAGATTTTACTATTGAACCTAAAAAATCTTTTATATATTTTTCTGAATTAAAAGTGATTGCAGCCACAGTAATTAGATTATTATACATTTTCTACAAAATAGATTGCTGCTAAACTAGTCCAAAACATGCTATCAAGGTATGATCCACTGGCCATACAAATAAGAAAAAGTAAAATTTTTGCGCTAAAATTGCGAAGATAATAAAATTTTAAGATAAATAATAAAAACCCCAAAATTCCACTGGTTGAAAGTATATATAAAAATATCACTCCAAAATTAATATTATATTCGACTAGGTATTCTTGCTTGCTAGATCTATAAATAAAATATTTTTTATTAGCTGCTGTGCCTTGAGATAAATTAGTATAAAGATTGTTGTTTCCTAAGGATACACCTTTTAAATTACTTTTTTTAAGATTATAATGAACAGCATCAACTCCAAAATTAAATCTTTTTAACACTGATCTATCGCGATTATCTAATATAGAATTTATTCTCGTTAACACAACATTACTAGTTAAAGGTAATGTAGCTACAATTAGTAGAATTAAAACTGATATATATAGTGGTTTAACTTTGATTTCACTTCTTTTTTTTAAAGTAATTACAAGAAGTATGAAATTGAATAACGTAAAACTATAAACAGTTAGGGAAAATGTATTGAATAAAGCAAAGATGATTATATAAAATTTACTATCTTTAAAATAATTTTTTTTTCTTATTTTTAAAACAGTGAAGAATAAGACATTTATCATTATCCCAAAGAAAGATGGTTCTAATTGTAGTGCTCTGTTTCTATAAATTGGTAAACCCCCAATGCTCCAAGAACTATTTATAGTTCCAAATTTACCAGGTTCTTCACCTAATCCAAACCAAATATAATCTAATGGAATTGGAATTTTGAAATATAGTTTTAAATATTGAAATGCTAATATCACTATTGATATTAAACAATAATAATAAATTAACTTATAAATTATTTCTGCAAACATAATTTTATCTATTCTCAATATCAAATTCATAATAAGTAAAAATCCAATAGTATAAAAAAACAATTTAAGTAAGCTTTTAAAAAATTGCACATCATTAAAATTAAAATTTGTATGATTAAAAAAAAATAAAAGATTATGATAAATTAAAATTAATAATATTACTGCACTTAATCTGCTAAATACAAAATTATTATAACTTAATGAATAATAGATACTAAGTAAAAAAAAAATTATTAAAAAAATTTCACTTGTTGTAATTCCCTCAACAAACATGAGATGTTTATGGAACATCATAGAAATAAAAAATAATATTGTAATCAGAATAATATTACGTTTATTTTTTATTTGATTTTCTTGTATCATTTATCAGGTTAATTTTAGAAATTTTTCAAATTTTTGAGCAGAATTTTTCCAAGAAAATTTTTTTAAATTTACTAAAGCATTTTTAACTAACATAGTTTTGAGTTTTTTATTTTTTAAAACTTTAATCAAATTTATTTCTAATAATTTTGATTGATTAGGATCAGAAACTAATGCTGTTTTATTATTTACCGCAAAATCCCTACTTCCTAATGTGTCGTTAGTGATGACCGCGCATTCACACATCATTGCCTCACCAATTGGACCTGCTCCTCCCTCCATTCTAGAGGATGATAAAAAAATATCACTTTTATTATACAACTTAAATAAATCTTCATGAGATAGTTGTCCCATGAATTTGATCCAATTTGGTAATGGCAAGTCAACTTTATCTTTACCAAAAATAGATGCGTTTATATCAATTTTTTTTTTAACTTTTATTAATGTTTTAATAGCAGTTTCAGCATTCTTATAAGTTCCTTTCGAATACATGAGACATACACTTTTATTTTTTTTTTTAATTTTTTTATCTCTAAAAAATAACTTTTTATTAACTGAATTTTTTATACAAATTACATCTCTCTTACTCTTTGCATACTTCAAAACCTCTTGATATAGCCAATCTGATATAACTATTTTTTTATGATCATGTTTCCAGGTTTTTACGATATCTCTTTTTCTTCCCATATAAGGATAAAAATCTTGTATAAAATCAAATTTTCTACCTTTAATTAATGAAAATTTATTTATTAAATTAGAGGTTTGCCAAGCTGTTGCTACAATACAATCTGCGTTTGGAATTAGTTCCTCTTTTATATTAATTAAATAAATCATATTTATTTTTTTATTGATATACATCCAATTAAGTTGTTTAGGCTGTAAAAATTTTTTTAATAAACCAAATATTCTTTTTATTTTTTTAAAATAATTTTTAGGAAAAGGATTTTGTCTCATATATAAACTATGAATAATATTTACTTCATGATTTAGATCTACAAGTCTGTTTGCATATTCGTAGATAACTCGAAAACCACCAATAGGAGCCGGCCAACCAGGAAGAATAAAATTTATTTTCATTGACTATCTTTAATTATTTTTATCCAATTAACTTTTTTTGATATAAGGCCATCTTCCATATGTGTAGCTTTAGCAGGTGTTACCGAAAATAAATTGTATTTTTTTCCAAATAAAATTTGAAGACTTCCAAATATCCAGGCTTTCAGAAATCTTATAATATCTTTTTCAAAAAGCAATGAGTGAAAATTTTGAAATGGAAAAATTTTAATTTTAGTTAGCGATAAAAAGATACTTGAATCATAATTGCCGTATCTAAATGTTTCAAAAATTTTTCTTGTTTGTTTTAATATTTTTTTGGATGTTAAAAATGTAAGGGTTGTAGAGGAAACTTTAATGAAACTTAAATTGTCAAAATAATTAACTTGTTTCTTATAATTATGAAAATCTCGATAATTATATTCAGGATTATCGTAAAGCGTAATAAAATCAATTTTGTTCTGATATTTTTTATATATATTTACAATTTTTTGTAATGATTTTTTTTTATAAATATAATCATCTTCAGAAAAATAAATATACTCTGAGAAATTTTGATTAAGCAAAATTTCTATTTGCTTTAAAAATGTTTTCACATTTCCTTGTTTTTTTTTATAAATTATGAGTTCGTATTGAAAATTTTTAAATATATTTTTTATTAGTGAAACAAATTCATATGTGCAATTATCAAGTATAAAAAAAATTTTAACATTTAAAAAACCAATCGCATTTCTTAATGATAGAAGATTTATTTCAAAAAGTTCGAGCTTTGACTTATTCTTTATAAAGGGTGATTTCGATATTCCAGGATAAACCCTGTGGGCAATTACTAAATCAAAGTTATTCATTAATTATTTTTTTCTCCAATAATTAAAAAACTATCATCTCTACCTGGTATGGTATTTGAGACTTCTAGCAAATTAAAACCTGAATATTTTAAAATTTCTGACATCTCTACCTCAGTCCATACATGGTAATGAACTAATCCTTCGTTAATTAACCAATTTTGATCAATCTTTCCATTGAGTCGTGGAGCAGAGTTTATCCACTTATCCTTACAATTTTTAAGAGTGATATTTATAAATTCATCTAAATGCGTATTATCAGCATAATCTATTTTTTTTTGAAAATCATTTAAGTGATGCTTTAAGTTATGTAATTCTCTACCTTTATCAAAAGTTTTTTTGCCATGAGGCAAGATAAGTATTAATTTTCCTCTATTTTTTAAAATTCTAGACCACTCATTTAGAACTTTTATTGTATTTGGGCAATGTTCTAAACAGTGGCAAGAGATCAAAAAGTCAAATTGTTCATTATTCGCTCTTATACTTTCTGCATCTGATTTTATGGAGTTTTTTGGTGATTTATCAGAGATGTACTTATCAAAATAAATTATATTTTTATTGTTTGAAAATGGTTGATTTCCTGCGCCTATTTCTGCACCTTCACCTTTTAAATACTTCTTTGTTATTTTTTTTTTGTAATAAAAATATTTTACTTTAGAATAAACATTTTTGAATATAATTAATATTTTTCTAATCATTTTTAACATTCATGTAAAAATTTAAATATGGATAAAAAAAATATTTATCAACACCTAATTTTTTAACAAAAAAATTTCTAAAAAAGCTTACTCCTAAAAAAATATTTTTCCCAAATAAATGATATTGCTTACCAATTTTATCAATTGGGGGGCATTTACTTGTGGGTGGAAAAAAAATTTCCTCAGGTGGATATTCTAAAGTTAGCTTTTTTTTTTTAAATTGTTTTTTAATTTTCGGTAAAAACCTATAAAATACATCCCATTCGCCACTATCTGATAAAAAGTAACTGTGTTTTTTTGATCTTAATTTAAGATATATTAAAACTAATTCTCTAGGAAAGTAATTTATAAATGCTAATCCAGTATGATCATCCAGAGGTTTAATTGGATTAGGCACAAGTACATAAATACAATATTTACATACTCTTTTTATTTCATCAAAAATCCAATCAAAATTTTCATCGTCTATATGTTCAAGGACTGAAAATAAAGTTACAAAATCAAACTCATTATCTTTAAAAGGTAATTTTTTTTTTTTATTAAGGACAAATATTTCATCTGATAAATTGTTATCTATGGCTAAAGTTTTAGATAAACTGTGAAGCTTTTCGTGCATTTCTATTCCTTTTGCATCAGCACCAATTTTGTTCATCCAAACTACAAATTCGCCCGTACCAGATCCAAAATCTAATATTTTAGGTTTTTCTATTAGATATTTATTTTTAAAAAATTTAATTAAAGAACTTATCCATAATTCATAATTATTTTCCCTAATCCCAAGCTTTTCCTCATGTGCAATAATTACATTACGGTAGTTTTTATAATTATAATAAGGTTCATAATAACTTATTATATTTTTCAAAAATTTTTTATGTTTTAGCATTCAAATTCGAATGGCTTATTATTTATTAAACAATCTAAATATTGTTTAAGAAATTTATTTTCCTGTAAATCTTTTAAGGATTTAAATTTAATATTAATTTGTCTTAATTGCATTAGTTCATATTCAAATAATTCAGATGTTTCATACCATCTTCTAAAGAAAAGATGATAACAGTATTTTATAGCCCTTTGTTGAGCAATATTTTTTTCATAATTGTCAATTTTACCAGATTTTAAGGTTTTAAAATATTCCTCTTTTGAATTAACATCTAGGCCAAAACCCTTTCCTCTTGAGTTTGACTCGCCTGCAACAATTAACGGTTTTCCTCTATAGGCTGCTTCTAAACCAGCGTTAGTGCCGTAGATAATTGTCAAATTTGCATTTTCAATTAATGTATAAGTGCTTATATCAGATTCTGCTTTCACAATAAAAACATTTTGAGGTAATTCAGGAAATTTGCTTATTATCTCATTATAAACTGGTTGATTAGTTGAAAAACCTGCCTTGCTTTCCGCAGGATGTATCCTAATTACTAAATTTTTATCTGGATTTAATTTATAAAACTCGATTGACTGATAAAGCCAATCTAACATACTTGTAAAAATATTAGATGAATAGAAAATTTGAGCATCCCACAGTGTATTTGTAAGAATACAATCATATTGTTCGTTAATTTTAATACCAATTTTTTCGAACAATTTTTTTTTATCAATAATAGGATTTGGATGATAGTTAACATTATCTCTTCCACCAGATACTTTTGAATTCATATATTCATCTAAAATTTTCACTTGGTTACCATCTAGTTGAAGATTTTCCCACCTTGAGTTTGGTTCACTTAAATAATCCCTATGATAAGTATCGTTATGAGCAGACATTAAGGTATTTTTTCTGTAAGGAAAACCATACACAATACAATTTATTTTTTTTAACTTACAAAAATCAACTAAAGTTCCATGTTCTAAATAAATACCATGGTTGCAAATTATTTTTGAAGGCTTAACTTTATCAAAAAATCTTTGTAACAACTTAACATACAATATAGACGAAATTAAAAAACGCCTGTACATTGAAAATGTTTCTTTATCCTGTAAGAGATCTCCTCTTAATAATTTCCTTAGGGTTGATGAATAAGCATGTTCTGAAACTCTTAAACCTTCAAAATAAATCTCTTTTTTGAAATTTTTCATATCTATAAATTTGTCTGCATACTCAGTAGAAAACGAAAGATCATCATCTAAAATAAATTCATTTAAAGAATTTAATTTAATTTTCAGTTCGGGATATAATTGATGGATTTCACTATAACAAGATTTACACCTATCAAGTTTGTTAAATTCAAATCTTTTAGGAAAAAAAATATCTTCTAATTTTCCATTTCCATATTCGTTCCATCCACAACAAGGTAAAGCTGATCCACAATACATTATTGAGACATCATGTCCGTTCATTTGAAAATATTTTCCAAATATTGAGGAAACAGCTAAATCAGCTTCACCAAAACCATTAAATGGCACAAAAACGATTTTTTCAGGATTTGATATTACTTTATATTCAACGTCACTATTCCTCAGTATTGATCTCCACTGAAAAAGTAAACTTTTTGGTAATAGATTTAAATTTTTAAGTTGTTTGTCTTTAATTGATGTAGAGGAAGATTTAATTAACTTTAAAATTACATTATATATTTGATTTCCATTCTCTCTTCGCAACTTCCAACTAATATAAGAAATAATTAATTTAACTAAATTTTTTAAAGCAAAAAATAATTTTAAAATAAAATTCATAACTTAAATGATTTTTTTATTTCCTTCATATCCTTGATATTTACAAAAAAAATTTCTCTGAAGTTTTTGAATACTTTTTTATTTTTGAAATATTCAGTCATATAAACAAAAATACAAATCTTGGAGAGAGCAAAAGACATTGCAACACCTATGACATTAAAATAGTCTGTTAAGAATAAAATTAAGATACTGCTTATAACAACATTTGAAAAATTGACCACACTTATCCTTAGAGGTTCATTGAATGCGAGTTGATAGGATTGCATCGTTGATATATTTCCGGTTAATAAGGCACAAAATATCATTATTTTTGCAGGAGTAATAGAGTTTTCAAAATTTACACCATAGAAAATATTAATAATTGGTCCTACAAATAAAATGCTAAAAAAAATTATAAAAAGCATTAAAGAATTAAGTATTCTTATAGTTTGTAATAAAATGTAATTTGCTTGTTTTATATTTGATCTCGACGCCTCTCCAAAAAGAAGTGTATTTATAGCTCTTGGTATTGAATTAATTAGATTATGAAATGATATCGCAATAGAAAATAATCCAACAGCTTCAATATCAAGGACAAATAAGATCAGATAATTCACTAAGGAATTTTGAAAAAGTGCAATTATTGAATTAGGAAAGTTTTTAATTGAAAATACAAATATATCATAAAATTGATTTGGCTTAATTATAGAAAAATTCTTCACTTGCAGATTTAATTTTTTAAATAAAACTATTTGGATAAATATAAAATAGATTGCTTCTGCAGAAACATAGGCAATAAAATATCCGAGTAGACCTAAGTCAAAAAATATCAAGAATAAAATTACAAAAAACAGAAATGCAAATGATTTAAAAACAATTAATTTTGAATAATATTTAGATTTTCCAATTCCTAAAATAATAGTGATTAGTAGATTATTATTTAAAAAAAAATAAATACATAAAACAAATATAATTTTTTCACTTATTGAATAATCGTATCCAATTATACTTAATACATCTATTAGAAAAATTAAAATCAGGGTAAAAAAAAATATAAAAATAGTAAATACTTGAAATGTGAAATAAATTTTCTCTATAAGAATTTTTTTTCTTTGAATAAAATAAATACACGAGGCAGGTAATCCAATTAAAAGTAGGACACCAACAAGATTTACACTAGAAACAAAAATTACACTATAGCCTTTTCCAGCAACTCCTAAAATATTAGCAACAATTATGCTTGCTAGGAAATTAAGCGGTGCTTGTAACCAGCTAGCAAAGAATACATGTGATGCCTTTTTTATTATCAATTTGTTTTAATAAAGTTATAATTGTGTATTAAATGATTTGATGTAAAAATAAAGCATGAAAAATTTTATTTTAAATAACAAAACATTCTCAAATAAAAATGTTATGATAATAGCTGAAGCCTGTGATAACCATTTTGGTTCACTAGATAATGCAAAAAAAATGATAGATCTGGCAAAAGAAAGTGGCGCAGATGTAATAAAGTTTCAGCATCATCTACCAGATGAAGAAATGCTACCAGATGTTCCTAAATCTGAAAACTTTGACGAGTCACTTTATGATTTTTTGAAAAAAAATGCACTTAAACTTAGTGATCACAAACAATTAAAACAATATTGTGATAATGCTGGAATAATATACCTTTGTACTCCATTTTCTTACCAAGCAGCAAAAGAATTAATTAATATAGATGTATGTGCTTTTAAAATTGGTTCGGGTGAGCTTTCGGATCATCCATCCATAAAAAAAATAGCAGACTTTAAAAAACCAATGATACTTTCAACAGGTATGAGCACAGAAGATGAAATATTTCAAACATATAAAATTTTAGTAGAAAAAAAAATTCAATTTGGCTTGATGAATTGTTTAAGTGAGTACCCCCCAGATTACAACGATATGAATTTGAAATTTATATTACAGATGCAACAAAAATTTCCAACTGCTGCTATAGGACACTCTGATCATACTGATGATATTTATACCAGTATTTCAGCAATAACGTTGGGAGCTATTATGATTGAGAAGCATGTGACTTTAGATAAATCTTTTAATGGACCAGATAAAGATGTTTCTATTGATTTTAATGATTTAAAGAAACTGGTAGACCAAGTAAGAAACATTGAAAAAGCTCTAGGAGGAAATAGAAAAATTAATCACAAAGAAAAAATAATTAGATCGTGGGCGCATAGATCCATTGTTACAATAAAAGATATTAAAAAAGGTGAAATATTTTCAGAAAAAAATATTTGGACCAAAAGACCTGGTACCGGTATTCCAGCAAGGGAATTTGAAAAGATTATCGGAAAAAGAGCTTCATCAGATATTAAAAAAAATATTTTATTGAGTTTAGATGATTTTGAATAAAAATATTGATTATCTTTTTGTCTGTGGCTCAAGAGGTGAGTGGGGATACATCAGACCTATTATAGACGAATGTGTTAAGAGGAAGATAAAATACTCTATTTGTCTGTGTAACATGGTCGTGATAGATAAATATGGTAGTTTGAACAAAGAAATAAAGAAAAAATACAATGTAATTGATGAATTTGACATGTCTATTGAGGGGCATACGCATTTTACAATGATAAAATCTTTAAATGTTTTTGGTATAAATTTTGTTGAACTTATTAAAAGAGCAAAACCCAAATGGGTAATTTTAGCTGGTGATCGTGGCGAACAACTTATAGCCTCTATTTGTTGTTCATTTACTTACACTCCTTGTGCTCATATTCAAGCAGGGGAATTATCTGGGAATATTGATAATACTTCAAGGTTAGCTTTAGCAAGATTTTGTCATGTCCATTTTGCCGCTAATAATGATGCATATTTTAGATTACTTAAAAGTGGGGAGGAAAAAAGAAGAATATTTAAAGTTGGAGCGCCTCAACTAGATGAAATAAAGAATAAAGTTTTTTTAAGTAAGAATCAAATTAAAATTAAATATCCAAATGTAAATATAAAAAATTATATCCTTGTTGTTTTTCATCCAATAACAGAAGAATATAAAAATTTAACAAATTATATAAATAATTTATGTAAAGCTCTTGATAAATTTGATATGCAAAAAATTTGGATTCTTCCTAACAATGATGCAGGATCAAATGTTATAAGAGAAAATATTTTGGATAAAAGAGATACAAATGCAATATATTTTAGAAATTTAAGTAGATTTGATTATTTGGGACTTTTAAATAATTGTAAGATATTAATTGGAAACTCAAGCTCGGGCATAATTGAATCACCATCGCTTAACAAATTCTCTGTTAATATAGGAAAAAGGCAAAAAAATAGAATTCAAAGTAGACTAACACTAAACTGTTCTTATGATGAGAGCGATATTAGGAAAACTATTGAAAAAGCATTAAATAAAAAAAATGTAAAAAAAATAGTCAATCCCTACGGTAAAGGTAATAGTTCAAAAAAAATTTTAGATGTGTTAAAAAATATTTACTTGGGAGATCACTTTTTAGTTAAAAATATTACATTTTAATGAAACATTTTGAAAATTTTATAATATCTCATTCATCATCAATAATTGATGCGATAGAAAAAATACAATTGTATAAAACTAGAGACTTACTTGTCTCAAAAAAAGGTAAAATTATAGGGACAGTTTCTGAAGGTGATATATTAAGGTCTGTTCTTGAAAAGAAAGATTTAAATAACAATATTGAAGATATAGCTAATTATAACTTTAAATTTGTGACAAAAAAAAATATTAAAGATGTGAAAAAAATATTTAAAAAAGAGAGAGTATTTATTGTTCCTGTATTTGACAAGAATTTTAAACTTGTTGATATAATTACTTTGAAAGATTTTTTTAAGTTAAATGTTTCTTAAAAATTGTTTGATAATAATACCTGCTAAAGGAACATCTCATAGAGTTAAAAGCAAAAATACAAAGAAAATAAATGGTATACCTTTAATAAAATATACTTTTGATTTTATTAAAAATTTGAAAATTGAGAAAAATTGTTACGTTTCTACTGATTCAATAAAAATAAAAAAAATTTGTAAAGATAATAAAATAAATTATATCAACAGGCCAAAAAAATTATGTACCAAATTTACATCAACCGAAAAGGTAATTTTCCACGCCTTAAATACACTTAATAAAAGTAAAAAATATAAATGGGTAATAACTCTCCCACCAACCTCACCTTTAAGAAGAAGAAAAACTTTTCTAAGGTGTCTTAATTATACAAAAAATAAAAATATCGATGTAATTACAACTTTTAGTAAGAATTATGGAGATTTTTGGATAATTAAAAAAAACGAAGCAAAAAGACTTTTTCCAAGATCTCCTAGAAACCAACATCAGAGAGATCCATTATTTGAAGAAAATAGTTCAATGTACTTTAATAAGATATCTTCTTTAGAGAAATACAAATCAATGATAAAAGGACGAGTTAAAACTGTAATATCTGAAAAATACGAGGATATCGATATAAATAATTTATCAGATTTTGAGGATTGCGAATATTTGATTAAAAAAAACAACAAAAAAAATAAACATTATTTTAAATCATTTTAGCTCATGAACAATAAGATCATGTAAATTACAGATACCATTGGTGGGAATGAATCTTTTACACTTATCACTTACATCAACTATATAAATTACTGAAGAGATATTTATTAGCTTATTAAGTCTTTCTAATCTTGTAAGGTACATTGTTTCACTTTGCCCAACAAAAATATAATTTTTGAATTTATAAAGACCTCTAACAAAACCATAAAATTCCAACTCTTTTTGTTGTCCACCTAAAATTACCTTTGCATTACTAGAGTCACAAAATGCAATTGATCCATTAATTGATCGAGGACTATGTGGTTGAATGGAGTCATTTGTAAGAAATTTAATTTTAAAATTATTTATATTTATTTGTCCCAAACCACCATCAAAAATTCCATTTTTCCAATTACCGCTAGCAGAAAAAAAAGTAAAATAAATTGAGTCGCCATAAAAAAGTACATCATTCAAATGATAAGCACTAATCCAGTATCCACTTAATTCAGAAAAATTTATTTTATGTATAGTCTTATTTTTTTTGTGAGTTTTAAAACTAAATTATAGATATTATAAAAAACTGTCTGTATCTATTTTTGAAGCTTCTATTTTTAACGTCTTATTATCTTTTATTAAATTTTCTATAAACCAATTTGCATCATTATAAAGACAAACCACATCTTTACATATTTTTGAAGCATCAAAATTATTTACTATTTCCATTGTCTTAGATCCTGATTCTGAAAATTTTTTACTGTCAGAATATGAATTCTTGTCCCCAACCTTTGCAAGTTGCACATTTCTATAAACTGGACAAGAAAAAGTTCCAAGGGGGCTTAGAACTTGTCTAAAATAGTGCATATGACATTTTGTTGGCTGATTTTGATATTTGTCAGCTAAATTTTCCATGAATACTGTTAAATTTGTACTTCTAATAACTTTGAATTTTTCTGTTTGTAGTTTTTCACAATCTAGCAAATTTCTCTTAATTTTTTCTTTTATGTTTTTATTAAATTCCTCATTTCTTATACCTCCAATAACCTCGGAGTTATTTTCCTCTCTGTCTAAAAATGGTTTAAATGATATATATTTAAATCCACTTTTCTTAGCCAAAGCTGTAGCATCGTACATTTCATCTATGTTTTCTAGTATATCTGTATTGTTTGTCCTTAAGTTATTCCAAACAATTATAAAACTAAATCCAAAAACAACTTCTGGAAATTCTTTGCTAGACTTTTGAACGTTTTCACAAATCCATTCCAATGTTACAGTTTTTTTTTTGGGTAAATGCATATCTTTAAATAATTTATTGGATGCAGAGTCCAACGAATACCTTATCCAGTCCTTTTTTTCCAAAATAGGTAATATTTTATTTATTGTATCTGGTCTGCTCCCATTAGAGACAATTCCAATTTCAATATTTTTTTCTTTAAGAAAACTTACGATATTAACAAAATAAGGTGAGACGGTTGGTTCGCCTCCTCCTATAATAATTACTGACTTAAGTCCTTTTTTTACTAAATTATCCAAACTAGATAATAATTTGTCATAATCAAAACGAATACCATTATTTAAAATATTCATATCGATACAATGGCTACAAGCATAATTACATGATGTAGTAAGATCCAAATTTATAGAAATCGGAGAAAAGTTTTTTTCTAATAATTTTAAATTGTTTTGTTTTGTTGACTCAACATATTCTAATATTGATTTTATGTTTTGATCTTGTAACAATTTATTTACAAAATTATGTTTTTGGTGAATAATTTCTGACATTTATTAATTTTTAAACTGCAATTTCACTAAAATACTGTCTTATACCTTTTTCAATATTAATAAAGTCATAATTTAAATAATTTTTTATATGTCTATTAGTTGACGTATTTAACCTCTGGTAATACTTTTTTTTACTTTGGGGGACCTTCTTATATACTACTTTTCCTGAACCGTGAATATTTATTATTGTATTTGCTAATTTATCAAATGTTATTTTTTGTTTGCAGCTTACATCATAAATATTTGAATTTAGACTCTTGATACAAATCATTTTAATTATTGAACATGCATCGTCTATGTTTAGCCACTCTCTTGCGGGAGATATATATTTGTTATTACGCCTAAATCCTTTATAAAGAAATATCTTACCAGTTTTTTTTAGTGACTGTATAAACTTAAAGACAGAGCTAGCTTTATTTTTTTTTATGAATTCATTTTTGCCATAAATATTAAATAATCTTAGCGAATAAATTCTAATATGCTTTAGTGAAAAGTAACTTTTAAGATAATTATCAAACATTAATTTTTTTTTTGAATATTGATTTAAATAAGGTTTTTTTAAAAAAGAGTCTCCATAAACGGCCGATGTCGAAGAAAAAATAAAATCACATTTATTTTGAATTGCTAATTTGAATATTTTCTTTGATAAATTAAAATTCTTAGTATGAATATTTCTGGAAAAAAAGTTTTTTGTTTTCCATCCTAGATGAATTATAATTTTAATTTGATTTTTTTGTAAAAATTTACTGTCGAGATCTTTAATATTAAAAATTTTTTCTTTTATTTTATAGCTTTTTTTTTTTAACTTTGGATTGTTTTCAAACTGAAATAATTTGAAATCTGGTCTTAATTTTATTGCTAAATTTTGACCAAGATAACCAGCACATCCGGTTATAATTATATTTTTTTTCATATGATTATTTTGATACCCAGGACGCTATTTCCCTATTGTTTTTAAGAGAGTTAATATTATAGAATTGATCTTTGTTATGATCAAATTATTAACTATCAAAATAAAAAATTTTTTTCAGTGCATAAATCAAGCCAATTGAGCTATTAGTACTGGTCAGCTACATGCGTTACCGCACTTCCACACCCAGCCTATCAAC
>MDTG01202102.1_pt1 | contig 25763 bp, 23 predicted proteins | sample 811421 | NCBI WGS metagenome assembly MDTG01 (sample SAMN05326645, study PRJNA326480) | marine metagenome | isolation source: seawater | place: Pacific Ocean: South East | collected 2011
ATGGAAAGATACGCACCTAATGCTAAAGATTTAGCTTCAAGAGATGTTGTGAGCAGATCTATGGAAATGGAAATTAACGAAGGTCGAGGAGCAGGAAAAAATAAAGATCATATTAATCTACATCTAGACCATATAGATAAAAAAGTTATAGATGAGAGGCTCCCAGGAATATCTGAGGCAGCAAAAACTTTTGCTAATGTTGACGTAAGCAAAGATCCTATTCCGGTTGTTCCTACAGTGCATTACAATATGGGTGGTATTCCAACTAATTATAAAGCAGAGGTACTTACATTAAATGGTTCAGAAAAAACAGTACCAGGATTAATGGCAATAGGGGAAGCAGCATGTGTGTCAGTACACGGCGCTAATAGACTTGGATCAAATTCTTTAATTGATCTAGTAGTTTTTGGGAGAGCTGCAGCAAAAAGAGCAGCAGAACTTGTTAAACCAGGTAGCCCCCACGAAGAAGTTTCGAACTCAGAGACAGATAAGTGTCTAGAAAGATTTGACAAATTACGAAATTCAAATGGTTCCACAAAAACTTCAGAACTGAGATTAAAAATGCAAAAAACAATGCAATCAAAATGTGCAGTTTTTAGAACTGAGAAAACTCTTAAAGAGGGTGTAGATCAAATCAGAAAACCTTACGAAGGCATAGAAGATGTTTCTGTTAAGGATAAATCCTTATTATTTAATACTGATCTTGTTGAAACTCTAGAGTTCGATAATTTGATAAGCCAGGCATTAACTACAATGGACTCAGCATACAATAGAAAAGAAAGCAGAGGAGCCCATGCTAGAGAAGATTTTACCAAAAGAGATGATAAGAATTTTATGAAACACACACTAGCTTGGCAAAAAGGTAAAAAGGTAGAAATAAAATATAGAGACGTACATTCTAGAACTTTAACTAACGATGTTCAATATTTTCCTCCAAAGGAGAGAGTTTATTAACAATGGCACAATTTAGCCTGCCACAAAATTCTAAAATAGAGGTGGGAAAATATTATAAAGACAAAACTAATTCAAAAAATCTTAGAAAAGTAAATGTATATAGATGGGATCCATCTACTGGAAAAAATCCATCCATTGATACTTTTGAAGTTGATATGAATGATTGTGGACCAAAGGTTCTAGATATTTTATTTAAAATAAAAAATGAAATTGATCCATCTTTAACTTTTAGAAGGTCCTGCGCTCACGGTGTTTGTGGCTCGTGTGCAATGAATATTGATGGAGTTAATGGATTAGCTTGCATAAAGTCTCATACAGACATAAGTGGTGATTTAAATATTTACCCGTTGCCACATTTAAAAGTTGTTAAAGATTTGATAGGTGATTTAACCACTCTTTACAAGCAATATGAGTCAATACAACCTTGGCTTAAAGTAGATCAAACTGGAAAAGAAAAAATAGAATTGAAACAATCTCAAAAAGATAGAGAAAAATTAGATGGTTATTATGAATGCATTTTATGTGCCTGCTGTTCAACATCTTGCCCAAGTTATTGGTGGAACGGAGATAAATATTTAGGACCAGCAGTTTTACTACAAGCTTATCGTTGGATAAACGATAGTAGAGACGGAGATAAAAAAGAGAGATTGAAAAAAGTAGCAGATGAATTAAAATTATATAGGTGTCATACTATTATGAATTGTACCAATTCTTGTCCTAAAGGGCTTAATCCAGCAAAAGCAATAGGATCTATTAAAAAAATGCTTGCAACAAGTTAAAAGCTTATTTATTCAATTACATCATGAAAACAATTCAACATTTTGTTGATGGAAAAAGCTTCTCTGGTGAGTCAAAAAGAATGGGAAAAGTTTTCAATCCTGCAACCGGCGAACAAAGCTCTGAGGTAAAATTAGCAACAAATAAAGATGTAAACTTTGCTGTGGCTAGAGCACAAAAAGCCTTTCAAGATTGGTCAAATAAACCTCCTCTTCAAAGAGCGAGAGTTATGTTTAAATTTAAAGAGCTTATAGAAAAAAATGCTGAGGATTTAACAAAAATAATTGTTTCTGAACATGGAAAAGTTTTTGAGGACGCCAAAGGATCTTTAACCAGAGGTTTAGAGGTAGTCGAGTTTGCTTGTGGAATACCTCAAATATTAAAAGGTGAATTTACTGAAAATGTTGGATCTAATGTAGATAGCTGGTCAATTAGACAACCCCTTGGAGTTTGTGCTGGTGTAACTCCATTTAATTTTCCAGCGATGGTCCCAATGTGGATGTTTCCGATCGCAATCGCTTGTGGAAATACTTTTGTTTTAAAACCTTCTGAGAAAGATCCATCTTGTTCAATCAGGCTAGCTGAACTTCTAAAAGACGCTGGGTTACCGGATGGAGTTTTTAATGTTGTAAATGGGGATAAAGAAGCCGTTGATGCCCTAATTTTAAATAAAGACGTGGTTGCTATGAGTTTTGTTGGCTCTACCCCTATCGCAAAATATATATATGAGAATTGTGCAAAAAATGAAAAAAGAGTTCAAGCTTTAGGTGGAGCTAAAAATCATTGTGTAGTAATGCCTGATTGTGATTTAGACCAAGCAGTTAATGGTTTGATGGGCGCTGCATATGGATCAGCTGGAGAGAGGTGTATGGCTCAGTCTGTAGCAGTTGCTGTTGGCGGTATAGGAGATAAACTTGTAAAATCTTTAGCTAAAAAAGTTGAGTCGTTAAAAGTAGGTCCAGGTATGGACAAGCAATCAGAAATGGGTCCTCTAGTTACAAAAGAGCATTTAGAAAAAGTAAAAGGTTATGTTGATATCGGTGTCAAAGAAGGAGCTAAGTTAGTTGTAGACGGTAGAAAATTTAAAATGCAAGGTTATGAGAAAGGATTTTTTATCGGGGGTTGCTTATTTGATAAAGTTGATAAAAATATGAGAATTTATAAAGAGGAAATTTTTGGACCTGTTTTGTCGGTAGTTCGGGCAAAAGATTTTGATGAAGCATTAAAATTAGTTAATGATCACGAATTTGGAAACGGTGTAAGTATATTTACAAGAGATGGAGATGCAGGAAGGACTTTTTCCTCTAAAGCCAAAATTGGAATGGTAGGTATTAATATTCCAATACCTGTGCCTATGGCATTTCATAGTTTTGGTGGTTGGAAAAGGTCTTTGTTTGGAGATCAACATATGCATGGACCAGAAGGCGTAAGATTTTATACGAAGTTAAAAACAATTACCTCGAGGTGGCCATCAGGAATGCGATCGGATCCTGAGTTTGTGATGCCAACAATGAAATAGAATGAGAAAAAAAATAACTTTAATTGGAGCAGGACAAATCGGCGGAACACTTGCTCATTTAATAGCTTTAAAAAAACTTGCAGATGTAGTTTTGTTTGACGTAGCTTCTGGAATTGCCAAAGGTAAAGCATTAGACATTGCTCAATCATCTCCTATTGATAAGTTTGATATTAATTTGTCCGGGACTGATAATTATGAAGATACAAAAAATTCTGACGTAATTATAATTACTGCTGGTGTACCAAGAAAGCCTGGAATGACTAGAGATGATCTTTTAAGTGTAAACCTCAAAATCATTAAACAAGTAGCTGATGGTATAAAAAATACATCTCCTAACGCTTTTGTTATCTGTATTACCAATCCACTTGATGTAATGGTTATGGCTTTACAAAAATATTCTGGATTACCGAAAAATAAAGTAGTTGGGATGGCTGGAATTTTGGACTCCTCAAGATTCATTTATTTTTTATCACAAGAGCTTAAAGTCTCTGTAGAGAAAATAAAATCATTTGTGCTTGGAGGTCACGGTGACAGTATGGTTGCAATGTTAGGATCTACAGTAGTTGATGGAAAAAAAATTGATGATTTGGTAAAAGAGGGAAAAATATCAAAACAAAAATTGGATGAAATTGTTGACAGAACAAAAAAAGGTGGAGCTGAGATTGTTAAATATTTGGAAAAAGGATCTGCATTTTATGCACCGGCTGCTTCAGGAGTGGAAATGGCTGAGAGTTATATAAAAGATTTAAAAAAACAATTACCATGTGCAGTCCATCTGAATGGAGAATATGGCGCAAAAGATATTTATGCTGGAGTTCCAGTTATAATAGGTTCTCAGGGAGTTGAAAAGGTCATCGAATTAGATTTGTCTGCTGAAGAAAAAAAGAATTTCGATAAATCTGTTAAATCTGTTGAAGATTTATTCGGAATGGCAAAAAAGATAGACCCATCTCTCTAATTAAGATGAGATTCAAAGATTTCTGGTTTTCATACAAAAATATTTTATACAGAGAAATAGAAAAAAAAAAATATTTAAGTTTTATCAGAAGAGTCTTTGGAATCTTATTTAAATTTTTAATTAGATACTTACGTCATAAATTCCAAAATAAAGTCTTAAATTTAGATAAAAAAAAAAATCAAAAAGATTATTTTAATTTAAGTTTTGAAAAATTATTTTTAAATTTTAATTCTGATAAAGGACCTTTCTGGTATGACGGAGATAAAAAATTTGTTGCTCATAGTTATTACATTTACTATGAAAAATATTTTCGTGAACTAAAGGAAAAAAAGGTAAATATACTTGAAATTGGTTCTCATGAAGGTAAAGGAATAGCAAGTTTCTTTTTTTTCTTTCCATTCTCAAATATCATTGGCGCAAATATAAATCCGTTTCAAATGAAATTTTCCTCAGTACGAATAAAAGAATTATATATAGATGTGGCATCGAAAAAAATTTTACAAAACTTTGCTGAACATTTAAATGATGAACAAGATATTATAATAGATGATGCTAGTCACAACTTAAGAGACATACTTATTACTCTACCAATAATGTTTAAAAAACTAAAAAATGGCGGGATTTATGTGATTGAAGATATGGATCAGTTTGAGATATTTAAAGAATTAAATCTTTATAAGAATGAGATGACTCCAAAAGAAATTCTTAAAAAAATAAAGAATAAAGAATATTTTAGGTCCTCATTTATTGATGAAAACGACAGACTTTATTTACAGGAGAATATAAGTGAAATTAAGATGGAAGTAGGTACAATGATAATAGATGGAAAAAATGCCTCTGACATTGCTTTTATTTTTAAAAAATAAGCAATCATTGTAAAAATTCTAAAATATAACTATAAGATATTTCAATAAAATGAATATTCACGAACATCAAGCTAAGGATATACTTAAAGAATTTGGTGCACCAGTATCAAATGGAGTAGTGATTTTATCGCTAAATGAAATTAAAAAAGAAATTCAAAAGCTAAAAGGCAAAGAATTTGTTTTAAAAGCTCAAATACATGCAGGAGGAAGAGGTAAAGCCGGAGGTGTTAAGCTTATAAAAAATATCAACAATTTAGAAACTGAAGCAAAAAAAATGATGGGAAAAATTTTAGTCACCCATCAAACTGGAAAAGAGGGAAAAGAAGTTAAAAGACTGTATATAGAGGAAGCCTCAAATATTTCAAAGGAGCTCTATTTATCTTGCTTAGTTGATAGAGAAACATCAAAAATTGCTTTCATAAGTTCTACAGAGGGAGGGATGGACATAGAGACAGTAGCATCTAAAACACCCAACAAAATTATTACAAATAAAATAGATTTCAAAGATTCTGGTCCCAGCCAAGACGAAATTCAAAAAATAATTTCAACTTTTAACTTGAATGAAAAACAAAGGGGTACTGCCTCAAATTTAATTAAATCTTTGTATAAAATAATTTTAGAAAAAGACGCAAATTTAATAGAAATAAATCCTCTTGTTATAACCAAAGATGAAAGGATAATTTGTTTAGATGCAAAGATGAATTTTGATGACAACGCAATTTTTAGGAGACCCGATATTCTTAAATTAAGGGATCTTAATGAGGAAGACCCAGCAGAAATTGAAGCAAGTAAACACGATCTAGCATATATTAAACTAAATGGAACAATCGGATGTATGGTTAATGGTGCAGGTCTAGCAATGGCAACTATGGATATAATAAAACTTTATGGAAAAGAACCTGCTAATTTTTTAGACGTAGGAGGTGGTGCAACCAAGGAAAAGGTTGCCGCTGCGTTCAAACTTATTCTTTCAGACAAAAATGTTAAAGGGATTTTAATAAATATTTTTGGAGGTATAATGAGATGTGATGTTCTTGCTCAGGGAGTTGTAGATGCGGCAAAAGAAATAAATCTATCAGTTCCACTAGTAGTAAGATTAGCTGGTACAAATTTTAAAGAAGGTAAAGAAATTTTAAGTAAATCAAAATTAGAAATTTTATCTGCCGAAGATTTAAATGATGCTGCAAAAAAAATTGTTGAGGCAATTAAGTAAATGTCGATTTTAGTTAATAAAAATACGAAAGTAATTTGCCAGGGTTTTACTGGCACTCACGGAACATTTCACTCTGAGCAAGCCTTAAAATATGGAACAAAATTAGTTGGAGGAGTAACTCCTAAAAAAGGTGGCCAGAAACATTTAGATTTACCTGTCTTCAATACTGTTCAAGAGGCGAAGGACCAGACAAACGCTAGTGCTACAATGATATACGTACCTCCAAAATTTGCTGGCGATGCAATAATTGAAGCAATAGAAGCAAAAATTGAATTAATTGTTTGCATTACCGAGGGAATTCCAGTTCTTGATATGTTAAAAGTTAAAAAGATACTGAAAAAAAGTAAATCACGATTAATAGGGCCTAATTGCCCGGGAATAATAACGCCAGAAGAATGTAAAATAGGAATTATGCCTGGAAGTATACATAAAAAAGGTTCGGTTGGAATAGTTTCAAGATCAGGTACTTTGACCTACGAGGCTGTTGCTCAAACATCTATTAATGGTATAGGGCAATCAACTTGCATAGGTATTGGAGGCGACCCTATTAATGGTACTAATTTTATAGATTGCTTAGAACTTTTTTTAAAAGATGATGATACTAAATCTATAGTTATGATTGGAGAAATTGGAGGTTCAGCCGAAGAAGAAGCGTCTGAGTTTTTAAAAAGAGAGAAAATAAAAAAACCTATGGTCGGATTTATTGCTGGGTTAACAGCTCCTCCAGGCAGGCGAATGGGACACGCAGGAGCAATAATATCAGGTGGAAAAGGAGGAGCGGAGAACAAAATTGAAATGATGAAATCAGCAGGAATTACTATATCTAAATCACCAGCGGACATAGGTAAAACTATGTATGATAAACTTAATAGTTGATTTTTAATTATTTGTGATAAAGTAAATTATTAATGTCGTCTTCAGATAACAATATAACATTCAAAAAAACTTCATTCTTATCTGGTATAAACTCTGAATTCATTAACCAATTATATTCTGATTTTTTAACAGATCCAAGTTCTCTACCACAAGGCTGGCAAAAATTTTTTGAAGGTTTAAGCGAAGACGAAAAGCTCATTTTAGAAGATCTAAACGGCCCTAGTTGGTCACCAGAAAAAAAAATTAAAAAAATCAGTATCTCACTCGAAAGTAAAGATAAAACTAAAGAAGATGATCCGTTCTTAAACTTAAGTTCTATTAAAGAGGCTTCAAAAGATTCAGTTCGCGCAATTATGCTTATAAGAGCTTATAGAATTAGAGGGCATTTAATTGCCAATTTAGATCCTTTATCAATTCAAAAAAAAGATGAACATCCCGAACTAAAACCTGAGACTTATGGTTTCACACCAAAAGATTATAGGAGAAAAATATTTTTAGATGGCGTTTTGGGACTGCAATATGCGGACTTAAATCAAATTCTAGAAATTTTAAGAAGGACCTATTGTTCTACAATTGGTTACGAATTTATGCATATGGGAGATCCTGATGAAAAAGCTTGGATTAGAGATAGAATAGAAGGGCCAGAAAAAGATATTACTTTTACAGAAAACGGAAAAAAAGCAATTTTAAAAAAAATTATTCAAGCAGAGGGTTTTGAAAAATATTTACATATAAAATTTGTTGGAACAAAAAGATTTGGCCTTGATGGTGGAGAATCATTGATACCTGCATTAGAGCAAATTATCAAAAGAGGGGGGAATCTCGGGGCTAAAGAAATAAAAATTGGAATGCCACATAGAGGAAGACTGAATGTTTTAGCAAATGTTATGGGAAAACCCTTTCGAGCAATCTTTAGTGAATTTTTTGGTAAATCAGTAAGAGCTAGCAAAGATTTTGAAGGTGATGTGAAGTATCATCTTGGCGCTTCATCAAATAGAGAGTTCGACGGAAATTCTGTTCACATTAGTTTAACAGATAATCCTTCTCATTTAGAGGCAGTAAATCCAGTAGTATTAGGTCAAGTGAGAGCAAAGCAATTTTTTCACAAAGATAAAGAAAGAAAAAAAGTAATCCCAGTATTAATGCACGGTGACGCAGCTTTTGCAGGGCAGGGCATTGTTGCAGAGTGTTTTGCTATGTCCGGTTTGCCGGGGCATAACATCGGAGGGACAATTCATATTATTGTTAATAATCAAATAGGATTTACTACTGCTCCAAGATTTGCTCGATCATCTCCATATCCATCTGATGTAGCAAAAATAGCTCAGGCTCCAATATTTCATGTTAATGGAGACGATCCTGAAGCAGTTGTTCATTGTGCAAAGATTGCCACTGAGTACAGACAAAAATTTAATCGAGATGTTGTAATTGATATGGTCTGTTATAGAAGATTTGGACACAATGAGGGAGACGAACCTTCATTCACTCAACCAATTATGTATAAGAAAATTAAGTCTCATCCTACAACTCTGTCTTTATACGGAAAAAGATTATCTAGTGAAGGTTTAACTTCAACCGAAAAATTGCAGAAAGATCAAATTGATTTCAAAAATTATTTGGAAAAGGAATTTGATACATCGAAAAATTATAAATCTGAATTAAAATGGTTTGATGGCGCTTGGTCAAGATTCAAACCAGGACTAGGCAAAGATAAAAGGGGTGAAAGCGGTGTAAGTAAAGAAAAACTGAGGAAAATTGGTAAAAAAATATTTACTTTGCCTTCAAACTTTACTGCTCATAAAACTCTTAAAAAAGTGTTCGAACTAAGAAATCAGATGCTCTTATCTGACAAACTTGATTGGTCTTCAGCAGAAAGTTTGGCTATAGGCACGTTATTGACTGAGGGATTTTCAGTTAGATTATCAGGACAAGATTCTGGAAGAGGAACTTTTAGTCAACGTCACGCTATTTTAAGAAATCAGGATAATCACGATAGATATATACCTGCTAACAATATTCAAAAAGATCAAATGAAGTTTGAAGTTATAGATAGTTTATTATCTGAACTAGCAGTTCTTGGATTTGAATTTGGTTATTCGCTATCTGAACCAGAAACTTTAGTTCTTTGGGAAGCACAATTTGGAGATTTTGCTAATGGAGGTCAAGTTATCATAGATCAATTTATTACCTCCTCAGAGTCTAAATGGGGAAGAGCGAGTGGTTTAGTTATGTTATTACCACACGGTTATGAAGGACAAGGTCCCGAGCATTCATCAGCTAGATTAGAGAGATTTCTTCAATTATGTGCTGGAGAAAATATTCAAGTGGTAAATTGTACTACACCTTCAAATTACTTTCATGTTTTGAGAAGACAAATGCATAGAGAATTTAGGAAACCTTTAATTTTAATGACACCTAAATCATTATTGAGACACAAAATGTGTATCTCAAGCATTTCTGAATTTACTTCTAAGAGCTCTTTTCATCGAGTTCTAGAAGATGATGCTTATACAAAAGGAAGTAAATTAATTTCGCTTAAAAAAGAAAAAAATATAAAAAAAGTAGTGATGTGTTCAGGAAAAATTTATTACGATTTAATAGAAGCCAGAGAGAAACTTAAAAATGATAAAGTAGTTTTTGTACGTATAGAACAATTGTACCCCTTTCCAGCAAAAACATTGGCGAATATTTTAAAAAAATACTTAAGTGCACAATTTATTTGGTGTCAAGAAGAACCAAAAAATATGGGAGCCTGGAATACAGTAAGAAATTACATTGAAAGGACCCTCGAAATAATAAATTTTAAAGATATCAACGTCAAATATGTAGGAAGAAAGGCTTCTTCTACTACTGCGACTGGAAATGCAAATAAACATCTTGCACAACAAAAAGAAATATTAGAAAAGATACTTAAAGAATAAATGTCAGAAAAAATTACAGTTCCTACCTTAGGAGAATCAATCACTGAGGCGACAGTCTCTAAATGGTTGAAATCCCAAGGAGATAAAGTTATCGCTGATGAACCAGTAGTTGAATTAGAAACAGATAAAGTGAACGTGGAGGTACCAGCCCCATCTAATGGAGTTTTGGGTAGTATAGCGGTAAAAGAGGGAGAAACGGTAAATGTAGGATCCCTTCTTGGAACAATTAATAACGCTTCTAATTTAGACAAAAGTGCTCCAAAAGAGATTAAAAAATATAACCCACCAAAAAAAGATCTTAAAAAAGAACCTGAACTATTTGAGAAAGAGGACAAAACTTTAAAAAAAAATAATAAAAAGAAATTTGAAGAACAAGTTTTAAGATTAGATAAAGAAAGTATTGAAGCAGATGAAGAACCACTGATTTTAGAGGAAGCACATCAGGAAAAAAAAGAAAAAAAAGTTGAAAAAGTTAAACCAATAAAAAAAGATACTAGAATTTCTCCTGCAGCAAGAAAAATGGCCAACGAAGCAAATATGAACATTAACAATATTGAGGGGACTGGTAAAAACGGAGTGATATTAAAGGAAGATATTATGAGTTTAATGGGTTCAAAACCCACACCTTCGGAGAGAAAAATAAAATTTGGTCCTGAAGAAAGAGTGAAAATGACCAGGTTGAGGCTAACTATAGCTAAAAGATTAAAAGAGGCACAAGAAAATGCTGCGATGTTAACGACTTTCAATGAGGTAGATATGAGTGAAGTAATTTCTATGAGAAATCAATATAAAGACGAATTTCAAAAAAATTATGGAGTCAAATTAGGTTTTATGTCTTTTTTTGTTAAGTCGTGTGTTATCGGATTAAAAAATTATCCTGCAATAAATGCAGAAATACAAGGAGAAGAAATAATTTATAAAAATTACTACAACATTAGTATTGCTGTGGGGACAGATAGGGGATTGGTAGTTCCAGTGTTAAGGGAAACTGACGAAATGTCTTTTGCAGATATAGAGAAAAATATTGGTGAACTAGGACAAAAAGCTAAAGATGGTAAAATTACTATAGAAGATTTACAAGGCGGCACTTTTACAATTACAAATGGAGGAATATACGGATCTATGCTATCAACACCAATTTTGAATCCGCCTCAATCCGCTGTACTTGGAATGCATAATATTATTAAAAGACCTGTGGTTGTTAATGGGAATATTGAAGTTAGACCTATAATGTACTTAGCTTTGTCATACGATCACAGAATAATTGATGGAAAGGAAGCAGTTTCTTTTTTAAAAATTGTAAAAGAGTCTTTGGAGCAACCTAAAAGACTTTTTCTAAATATTTAATAATGAATAACTTTGATTTAGTAGTAATTGGTGGCGGTCCTGGTGGGTATGTTTGCGCAATAAGGGGCGCACAACTCGGTTTGAAAACTGCTTGTATAGAGTCTAGAGGTGCTTTAGGCGGTACTTGTTTGAATGTAGGCTGTATTCCCTCAAAAAGTTTACTAAATTTATCTGAGAATTTTCACAAAGCAAAAAAAGATTTTAATCAGCAAGGGATAGAAATTGATGGTATCAGATTAAATATCGAGAAAATGATGTCCAATAAAAATAAATCCATTCAGGTACTAACCAAAGGAGTTGAGTTTTTGTTTAAAAAAAATAAAGTCACTTACATTAAAGGCAAAGGAGTTTTATTTTCAAAAAATGACATAGTAGTTTATGAAAATGATAAAAAAACAAATATCCAAGCCAAAAACATCGTTATTGCGACAGGATCAGAAGTTACTTCTTTACCAGGTATTAAAATAGATGAGAAAAATATTGTTTCTTCAACTGGCGCTTTATCACTTAACAAGGTTCCAAAAAAACTAGCTGTAATAGGTGGTGGATACATAGGTCTAGAAATGGGATCTGTATGGTCTAGATTAGGCTCAGAAGTTACTGTTATTGAATACCTAGAATATATTACTCCTGGAATGGACAGGGAAATCTCTAATGAATTCAAAAAAATATTAACAAAACAAGGAATAAAATTTAAGATGGGCTCTAAAGTAAATTCTGTTAAAAATACAACTTCTGGCGTCTCAATAAACTATACGGATATTAAAAACTCAAAGGATGAAACATTAGATTTTGATAAAGTACTAGTTTCTGTTGGAAGAAAACCTTACACCGAAGGGCTCAACCTTACAAAAGTAGGTGTTAAGAAAGATAGCAAAGGTAGAATTGAGGTTAACAGAAAATTACAAACATCAATAAATAATATTTATGCTATTGGAGATGTTATCAAAGGACCAATGTTAGCTCACAAGGCCGAAGAGGAAGGTATAGCAGTTGCTGAAATTTTGGCCGGTCAAGCAGGACATGTTAATTATGATGTAATTCCTGGTGTAATTTATACTTCACCAGAGGTAGCTGCTGTAGGAAAAACAGAAGAGCAATTAAAAGAAGAAAAAAAGTCTTATAAAGTAGGCAAATTCCCATTTATCGCAAACTCTAGAGCAAAAGTTAATAATGAGACAGAGGGTTTTGTAAAGATTTTAGCTGATAGCAAAACTGATAAAGTATTAGGAGTTCATATTATTGGCCCGCATTGTGGAGATATGATTGCTGAAATGGCTCTTGCAATGGAATTTGGTGCAAGCGCTGAAGATATAGCAAGAACTTGCCATGCTCACCCAACTCATACTGAAGCAATTAAAGAAGCAGCTTTAGCTGTTGATAAAAGACCAATTCATTTTTAATTAAGATTTATTTTAATACTATTGATCTATGAAAGCACAAGTTTTGTTGCCAAAAATATTTAACTTTCCTTTCACTTATAATTTAAAAAAAAAGGGTAAAATTGGTGATATAGTAAAAGTCCCATTTGGTTCAAAAAAAGAAATAGGCGTTATTTGGATCGGCAACTACAGGGAGCCAAAAAATATTAAAATTAGAGACATAGATGAGAAAACAGATTACTCCATAGGTAGAAAATTAGTCAACTTCATTGAGTGGTTCTCATCATACAATATGGTACCTGTAGGTCTCGTATTAAAGATGGCGATAGGTAAATCTGACCAATTTATAAATATTAAAGATAATTTAAATGAAATAAAAAAAACACGAATTGAAAATTTTCAATTGAATGATGAGCAGTCGAAGGCGCTCAAATTTTTGGAGAAATCAAATAATAAATTTGAGGTATCTGTTCTGCAGGGAACTACAGGTTCGGGAAAAACTTTAGTGTATTTTGAGAGGATAAAAAAAATAATTAAAAAAAATAATCAAGCCCTGGTTTTGTTGCCTGAAATATTTTTAACTAATGATTTTAAATCAAGATTTTTTGAATTTTTTGGTTTTGAGCCTGCAATTTGGCACTCAAAAATTACTCCAAAACAAAAAAGAATAATTTGGAAAGGAATAATTAATAATCAAATAAAGATCTTAGTTGGAGCAAGATCAGCTTTACTTTTGCCTTTTAAAAAACTTGGAATAATAATTGTAGATGAGGAACATGATACTTCATATAAACAAGACGAAGGAGTTATTTACAATGCTAGGGATATGGCTATATCAAGAGCCAAATTTGAAAAAATTCCTATACATCTTGTTACTTCAATTCCATCAATAGAAACCTATAATAATATTCAGAATAAAAAATATAGACACATTAAAATTTTTAAAAGATTTGCTAATTATCCTTTACCTAAAACAAAAATTATAAACTTAAATTTAAAAAAAATTAAAAATAGATATATTGCTGATGAAACTATAGATCTAGTAAAAAAATTTCTTGACAAGGGTGATCAAGTTCTTTTTTTTATAAATAGAAGAGGGTTTGCTCCAAATCTAATTTGTAAAAAATGTGGAAATAAAGAAATTTGTCAAAACTGTTCTTTATATTTGACATTTCATAAACTTAAAAATAAAGCAATTTGTCATTATTGTTCGTTCGAAAAAAAAGTAGAGAAAAAATGTAAATTTGAAGGGAATTGTGAGTTCATAATGTATGGACCCGGAGTTGAAAAAATCTTTGATGAAGTTAGAGAAGTTTTTCCAGAAAAAAAAAGCAGTATTTTCTCAAGTGATTATCTAAAAAATAAAGAAAAGACAAAAATTTTGTTTAAAGAAATTAATGAAAAAAAAATTGATATTTTAATTGGAACACAAATGATTTCTAAAGGTTTCAATTTTCCAAAATTAAATTGTATCGTAGTTATTGATGCTGATTTCACTGGAAGAGGTTATGATTTGAGAACAACTGAGAAAAACATTCAATTATATCATCAGTTAAGTGGAAGGGCCGGACGTTTTAGCAAAGAATCTTTAGTAATATATCAAACGTTATCACCTAAAGATTTAATTCTGAATGAATTGATTAAAAATCAGTCAGAAAAACTTTTAAAAAATGAACTTTTATTAAGAGAGAAAAATGAATTACCGCCTTTTGTAAGGTTAATAGCTATTATAATTTCCTCAAAAGACAGAAGTTCAAGTTTACAAGGTGCAAGAGAAATCAAAATAAAGCTAAAACAAATAGATAGCCTAGAGGTTTTAGGCCCAGTTGACTCTCCTCTGCTTAAGGTGAAAAAAAAATTTAGATCTAGGTTATTAATAAGGTTTAATAGTCGATTAATGTTGCAAAACAAAATTACAAATGTCCTAAATGGGCTCAAAATCTCATCGAAAATTAAACTTACAGTTGATGTTGATCCAATCAACTTTGTTTAGTTTCAAAATTGCCAACTTGATCAAGTTATACTCTTATGATACGACCTCATCATAATTTCACAATAATATCAAATAATTAAAAATGAGTACAAACAAATCTTTCTCGACTGAAACTTCAGAAAGATATTCACGCGCATTATTTGAAGTTTCAAAAGAAACAAACGATTTAGAAAAGGTTGAAATTGATATTAAAAATTTTCAATTTCTGTTAAATTCTAGTTCGGAAATCAAAAACTTTATAAAAGATCCCTCCCAAAGTATCTTTCAGCAAAATAAAGTAATTAATTTAATATCTGACAAACTTGGGTTTTCAAAAAATTTAAAAAATTTCTTACTTTTGATAATTGAGAAAAGAAGAATTTTTTTTGTGAAAAAAATTTTTAAAAACTTTTTAAAATTGTGCTCAATTAAAAGAGGAGAAATAAACGCGTCTTTAATTTCTTCAAAAGAATTATCAAAAGCTGAACTAGATCAAATTAGTAAAGATTTGTCATCTTCGATGGGATCAAATTTAAAATTTGACTTTAAAGTAGATAAAGATTTGATTGGAGGTCTAAAACTTCAACTTGGAAGTTTTATGATTGATACCTCTATAAAAAATAAATTAAAAAAATTTGAATTAGCAATGTTAGAAAATTAAAATGGCAATCAATCCATCAGAAGTAACTAAATTATTAAAAGATCAAATTAAAAACTTTGGTGAGAAAGCTGAGGTTTCAGAAATAGGGAAAGTTTTATCAGTTGGAGATGGTATTGCTCGTGTTTTTGGATTAGACAATGTTCAAGCTGGTGAAATGGTTGAATTTGAAGACGGCTCTAAAGGAATGGCTTTAAATTTAGAAAATGACAACGTAGGTGTAGTTATATTTGGTGATGATAGAAATATTAAAGAAGGTGATACTATTAAAAGAACAAATGCGATAGTAGATGTACCTGTTGGCAAGGAACTTCTTGGAAGAGTAGTTGATGGATTAGGTAATCCAATTGATGGTAAAGGTAAATTGTCGGCCAAAAATAGAAAAAGAGTTGAAGTTAAAGCGCCAGGAATAATTCCGAGAAAATCTGTAAATGAGCCGATGCAAACAGGTTTAAAATCAATAGACTCTTTAATACCTATTGGAAGAGGCCAAAGAGAATTAATAATTGGGGATAGGCAAACAGGTAAAACAGCTGTGGCAATTGATACAATTATAAATCAAAAAAAAATTAATGAATCTTCAGATGAAAAGAAAAAATTATATTGTGTTTATGTTGCAATTGGTCAAAAAAGATCAACCGTAGCTCAAATAGCAAAAACTTTAGAAGAAGCCGGGGCTTTGAAATATACGACTATAGTTGCTGCCACCGCTTCAGATTCTGCGCCATTACAATTCTTAGCACCATACACTGGTTGCACTATAGGAGAATTTTTTAGAGACAATGGTATGCACGCTTTAATAGTTTATGATGATCTATCAAAGCAAGCTGTGGCTTACAGACAAATGTCATTACTCTTAAGGAGGCCCCCAGGAAGAGAAGCATATCCAGGAGACGTTTTTTATCTACACAGTAGATTATTAGAACGTGCTGCTAAATTAAACGACAAAAGCGGCGGAGGATCTTTAACTGCTTTACCAATAATTGAAACACAAGCGGGAGATGTTTCTGCTTATATTCCAACCAATGTAATATCTATAACTGATGGGCAAATATTTTTAGAAACAGAACTTTTTAATCAAGGTATACGGCCAGCAGTTAATGTAGGATTATCAGTATCTAGAGTTGGATCTGCTGCACAAACCAAAGCTATGAAAAAAGTAGCTGGATCGATTAAATTAGAATTAGCGCAATATAGAGAAATGGCCGCTTTCGCTCAATTTGGCTCCGACCTAGATGCTTCAACTCAACAGTTGTTAAATCGTGGTGCAAAATTAACTGAACTTTTAAAACAAGATCAATACTCTCCTATGACTGTAGCCGAGCAAGTTATATCAGTTTTTACAGGAGTAAAAGGCTTTCTTGATGACGTAGACTTAGGGAATATAAAAAATTTTGAGAAAGATATTATTAATAAAATTAAATCTAAAAAATCTGAAATAATAGATGAAATTCAATCTTCTGGAAAATTGGAAGAAAAAACAGAAAAACTTTTGGTTCAGGTAATAGAAGAACACAAAAAAGGTAAAAAATAATGCCAAGCTTAGATGATCTGAAAAAAAGGATTAAGAGTGTGAAATCAACTCAAAAAATTACAAAAGCTATGAAAATGGTTGCTGCTGCGAAACTTAGAAAAGCTCAAGAAAATGCTGAAAAGGGTCGACCATACAGCCAAAAAATGCAAAATATCATTTTAAATCTTACCAAATCAATAAATGATCCTGAAAATGCTCCTAAGCTGCTTGTAGGCACAGGAAAGGACAAAACATATCTGTGCATTGTTTTAACAGCTGATAGAGGGCTATGCGGAGGTTTCAATTCAAACATTTGTAAATTAGCAAAAACAAATTTTAAAAAAATCCTTGGTGAAGGAAAGAATTTAAAGATAATAACAGTTGGTTCTAAAGGGTTAGATCAAATTAAAAGAGATTACGGAAAATATATAGTAAAAAAATTTAGCTTTAAGGAAAAGAAACAAATTTCATTCAATGAAGCTGAAATAATCGGTAGTGAAATTATAAACTTATTTAATCAAAACGAATTTGATAAATGTATTTTATTTTACAATAATTTCAAGAATGTAATAACCCAAATTCCTCAAGCTCAGCAAATTATACCTACTGATAGCCAATCGTCTAATCTTAATGAAGAAAATTTATTATCATATGAGTTTGAACCGGAAGAGGACGAAATATTAGAGGATTTGTTACCAAAAAATATATCTACTCAAGTTTTTAGGGCTTTTCTAGAAAATGCAGCCAGCGAACAAGGTTCAAGAATGACTGCAATGGATAACGCCACAAGAAATGCAGGAGATTTAGTAGAAAAGCTTACAATCAATTATAATAGAAGTAGACAAGCCTCAATAACAAAAGAACTTATTGAAATTATATCAGGAGCTGAAAGTTTATAACTATGAGCAAAAAAGGAAAAATAACTCAAATTATTGGTGCTGTTGTTGATGTTAATTTTGAAAGTGATTTACCAGAAATTTATACTGCATTAGAGGTTAATAATTCAGGAAACCGTTTAATTTTAGAAGTTGCGCAGCATTTAGGAGAAAATGGTGTGCGAACTATAGCAATGGATGCAACTGAAGGATTAAAAAGGGGAGACGAGGTAACTAATACAGGATCACCAATAAGTGTACCTGTTGGACCAGAAACTTTAGGAAGGATAATAAATGTTGTAGGCGAATCAATTGACGAAAAAGGAGAAGTAAAAACAAAAGAAAAATGGCCGATACATAGACCTGCACCAAAATTTACCGATCAAGCTACAGAAACTGAACAATTAGTAACAGGAATAAAAGTCATAGATCTTCTAGCTCCTTATGCAAAAGGTGGAAAAATTGGACTATTTGGTGGAGCGGGAGTAGGGAAAACTGTGACGATTATGGAATTAATTAACAATATCGCTAAAGCTCACGGAGGATTTTCAGTATTTGCTGGTGTAGGAGAGAGAACAAGAGAAGGTAACGACCTATATCACGAAATGATAGAGTCCGGAGTAATAAAGACTGATGGCAAAGGATCAAAAGCAGCATTAGTTTATGGACAAATGAATGAGCCTCCTGGAGCAAGAGCTCGAGTTGCTCTAACAGGTCTTACCGTAGCAGAATATTTTAGAGATAAAGAAGGTCAGGATGTATTATTTTTTGTTGATAATATTTTTAGGTTTACTCAAGCTGGATCTGAAGTGTCTGCTTTATTAGGTAGAATACCCTCAGCAGTAGGTTACCAACCAACCCTAGCAACTGATATGGGTAATCTTCAGGAGAGAATTACTTCTACGGATAAAGGCTCGATAACATCAGTACAAGCTATTTACGTCCCGGCAGATGATTTAACTGACCCAGCACCCGCAACATCTTTTTCACATTTAGATGCAACTACTGTCTTGTCAAGACAAATAGCGGAAATAGGAATTTATCCTGCAGTGGACCCGCTGGACTCGACATCTAGAATTTTAGATCCAAGAGTTGTTGGTGAGGAACATTATAGAGTGGCAAGGGACGTTCAACGAATTTTACAAGCTTACAAATCTCTTCAAGACATTATTGCAATTCTTGGTATGGATGAACTCTCGGAGGAAGACAAACTTACTGTAGCGAGAGCAAGAAAGATACAAAGATTTTTATCTCAACCATTTTTTGTTGCTGAAGTATTTACAGGATCACCAGGAAAATTGGTAGATTTAGATTCAACAATTAAAGGGTTTGATGCTATCTGCAAAGGGGAATACGATCATTTGCCTGAAGCAGCTTTTTATATGGTAGGTGGTATAGAAGAAGTCATAGAAAAAGCAGATAAATTGTCTAAAGATAGTAAATAAAAAATGGAAAATAAGTTTACAGTAGAGATTATATCACCTGAAAAGTCTATTTTAAAAACTAGTACCAATGAAGTCATCCTGCCGTCATTCGAGGGAGAAATGGGAATTCTAAAAGATCATATACCTCTGATAACATTTTTGAGACCTGGCCTTATCAATATTAAAAATGATAATGAGAAAAAATATTTTGTTGAAGAAGGTATAGTGGAGTTTTCAAATAACAATCTTTTAATTTTAACTTCTACAGCTAAAGAGTTATCAAATATAGACCAAAAGTTATTAGATAAAATTATTAGTGATGCTGAGAAAAAAATAGGAAACGGCGAGGTCTCAGATAAGGAGAGATACCTTCTTTCTCATAAAATTGATATATTGAAAAATATTAGCCAATAAATTTTTTTATATCTTTTGTTAAATTTTTGTATAACTCTTTTTTGAAATCTACTATTACCTCTTCTAACTCATCTAAATTAATCCATTTCCATTCAATAAACTCAGGATTTTGGGTTTTCAAATTTATTTCTGTCTCTTCACCAATGAATCTTGCTATAAACCATTTTTGTTTTTGACCCCTGTACCTTCCTTTCCAAATAATTCCAATCAAGTTTTCTGGAAGCTCGTATTCGTAAAACCTATCTAACTCCTTCAAAACTTCTATACTTTTGATACTTGTCTCTTCAAAAAGTTCTCTTTTCATAGCTGATTGGAAATCTTCTCCATCATCTACACCACCCTGTGGCATCTGCCACTTATCTATAGGATTATCTTTTCTTTTACCTACAAAAATTTCATTTTTCTTATTTAAAAGAATTACACCTACCCCAATTCGTAATGGCAACTGAGGATCTTTCATAATTAAGAATTAAAAAGTTTTATTGCGTAATTTAGTTGATTATCGTTTTCTGAATTAATTTTAAAATCATCACCACTCTCTTCTACTATAATATCTGGTGTAACGCCAACTTCAGATATAGATTTGCCTGATGGAAGATAGTATTTAGATATTGTAAGTCTCATTCCACCACCATTGCCCAACGGAATGATAGATTGAACAGAACCTTTCCCGTAAGAGCTTTCACCTAAAATTATTGCACGTTTATGGTCTTTCAAAGCCCCTGCAAATATTTCGGAAGCTGACGCTGAGCCATTATTTATTAAAACAACAATTGGCTTACCTTTAACTTCATCACCGCGTCTTGCAAAAAACTTACGTGTTTCTGATAATCTTCGTCCTTTTGTAGAAACTATTTCGCCATCGTTTAAAAAAAAATCAGTAATATTAATTGCTTGATTAAGAAGTCCTCCTGGATTATTTCTTAAATCAACTACATAACCTTTTATATTTGAGTTTTTTTCGAATTGTTTAATCGACTTTAAAAATTGCTTATCGCTATTTTCATTAAAAGACTTTAGCCTTATGTAAGCCAAATTTTTGTCTTGGCTTATTATTTCGGAGCTTACAGATCTAACTTCTATTATTTTTCTAGTAATTTTAAATTCAAGTGATTTTTTCACATTTTTTCTTCTTATAGTAAGATCAATCGACGTTCCCACCGGTCCTCTCATCAATTTAACTGCTTCTAGAAGAGATTTCCCTTGAACTTGTTCTTTTCCAATTTTTACAATGTAATCACCTGCTTTTATTCCAGCTTTAGCTGCAGGCGTATCATCAATTGGGGAAATTACTTTAACAACCCCAGCCTCCATCCCAATTTCAATTCCTAACCCTCCAAACTCTCCTCTTGTATCAGTTTGCATCTCTTTGAATAATTCAGGTCCCATATAAGCTGAATAAGGATCAAGTGATTGTAGAACACCGTTTATAGCAGAGTCCATCATTTCCGATTGATTAACATCATCTACATATTCCTTTTTTATGTTTTCCAGCACTTCTCCGAAAAGATCAATTTTTTCATAAAGATCGTTTTTTGCAAATGAAATAGAAATAGAAAAATTTAAAAATACGATCGAAAGGATTAAAATTTTTCTCATATCATAGCCTTCTCTTTAGGAATTTCTTCTGACCACATTTTTTCCAAGTTATAAAATTCCCTCTTTTCAGGATGAAAGATATGTATAATAATGTCGTAGGCATCAACCAATTTCCATTCACTACTTTCTTTACCCTCTATTCTACATTCAGGGAGGCCGAGTTTTTTTAACTCTGATACAAGAATTTCTGATAAAGCTTGAAGATGCCTCGAAGATGTACCTGAAGCAATCACCATATAATCAGCAATATAAGATTTATTTTTTAAATTAATAGATGTTATATTTTGAGCTTTATTATTGTCTAAAATGATTTCAATTTTATTTTTTATTTCTGAAATTTTCATTAACTAATCTTCATTTTCTTTCTTAAATTAGTAGATGAAATTCGTATAGGTTTATTTTTGATAAATATAATATTGTTTTTATTTAAATATTTTACCACAGTTGTTTCTTTAATCTTTCTATCATATCCTTTACGAGAAAAAACCATTAATTTTGTTAATTTTACTATTTTTTTCCAGCTCTTCCATTTGTGAAGTTCTAATAAAATATCTGAACCAACGATAAAATACAGGTTTTTTAGTTTTTCCTTTTTAATTAAGAATTTTATTACATCTATGGATCTATTAGACTTTATAATATCTTCTAAATATAAAACTTTGATATTCTTCGTATTTTTGACAATTTTTCTAATGCGAATTAATCTTTCTTTTAACGAAAAAAAAGTTTTTTTTTTAAATGGGTTTTTTCTTGTAATTACCCAGTAAATTTTTTTCAGTTTCGCTTTTTTTATAGCAATCTTAGATATTTTTAAATGTCCCAGATGAACTGGATCAAAGCTACCACCTAAAATACCAACTGATTTAACTTGAGGATTTGACATTAATTCTATGGTCGAGTAATCCCCTTTCCCGTAACTATGTATTTGTATGATGTAAGCTGATTAATACCGACCGGACCTCTTGGTGGAAGTTTATTAGTTGATATACCGATTTCTCCTCCAAATCCAAATTCACCTCCGTCTGCAAACTGAGTAGAAACATTATGCATTGCTATCGAACTATTGACTCCATTTAAGAAAATTTTTGCATTTTTACGATTATTTGTAATTATACTATCTGTGTGCATCGTTCCATATTTTAGAATATGTTTCACTCCAGCTTGAACATTTTTAAGTGACTTAACAGAAATTACTGCATCTAGATATTCAGTTCTCCAGTCTTTCTCTTTTGCCAATTTAAGTTTATTTTTAAAAAATTTATTAATCTTTTCGTCAACTCGAACTTCACAACCAGATTTGATAAGCGAGTTTATAATTTTTACCCCATGAGATTTTAATGCGTTTTCTTGAACTAAAAGCGTTTCAACAGCACCGCATATACTTGTTCTCCTCATTTTCGCGTTAATGATAATTTTTTTTGCCATATCAATATTTGCGCTTTTATCTACAAATATGTGGCATACTCCCTCTAAATGACCAATTACGTGAATATTGGAAAACTTTTGAACTTTGGCAACTAAGCCCTTACCACCTCTTGGAACTATAACATCAATATATTTGCTCATTTTTGAGAGAAGGTCATTCACAATTTTTCTATTTTTTTTATCAATAAATTGAACGCAGTTTTTATTGATATTATTTTTTTGAAGAATATCTCTGAAAAGATTTGCTAACAATTTATTAGAATTGAAAGCTTCTGACCCACCTCTTAAAATACAACAGTTGCCGGATTTTAAACTTAATGCAGCTACATCTGCGGTTACATTTGGTCTGCTTTCATAAATTACTCCAACAACACCTATAGGAGTAGAAATTTTCTTTATTTTTAACTTATTCGGTCTTTTCCATTGTTCCAACGTTTTGCCTATGGGATTTTGAAATTTAGAGATTTCGTTAATTGAATGTCTTATCCCTTCAATTCGTTTATCATTTAAAACAAGTCTATCTACAAGATGTTTTCTCTTAACATTTTTTACATCTTTTAAATTTTCTTTTATAATTTTTTTTTTGTTTTTTAGTAATGTTTTATTGTAATTATCTAAAGCCTTTTTAATTTTGATATGTTCTACATTCTTAAGATCTTCAAAAGCTTTTCTAGCGTTTTTTCCAATTTTCTCTAAATACTTCATTTATAATTTTACCATATCATCTTTGTGAATAATTTCTGATTTACCCAAATATCCTAAAATTTTTTCAATTTCTTTACTTTGTTCCCCTTTAATCTTATCAATCTCTTCAGAGTCGAATGAGGCTAGCCCTCTAGCTAGTTGATTTTCATTTTGATCGACAATTAAAACATTTTCTCCTTTATCAAATGAACCTTTTACTTTTGTTATTCCTGCTGCCAATAAACTTTTTCCATTTAATAAAGCTTTAGCTGCACCATCATCGACGTAAATGATACCTGAAGAATTTAAAGAACTAATTATCCATTTTTTTCGAGCATCTAAACTTGAGATCTTAGGTATAAAATGTGTAAATGTTTTATTTTTTAACATTCTTTGTAATGGATTATACTTATTCCCATTAGCAATAAACATATTACAACCTGAATTCATACAGATCTTTGCCGCATCTAGCTTCGTCGAAATCCCCCCTGACCCATAAATATTTTTTTTACTTTCCGCTAAAGAGTATATTTTTTTATCTAAAGTTTTAACAATCTTAACTATTTTTTTTGACCTATCGTAAAGCCCATCAACATCAGACAAAATTATTAGTGTATCCGCTCCAATTATTTGAGACACTCTTGCTGCTAGTCTATCATTGTCTCCATATTTGATCTCTACAGTAGCAGTCGTATCATTTTCATTAACAACAGGAATAGCTTTTAATTTAAAAAGATTATCAAATGTGCTCCTAACATTAAGAGCTCTTCTTCTCTGCTCTGTATCATCCGGGCTTATCAAAATTTGCCCAGATTTAATTTTGAATTTATCAAAAAGTTTTTGGAATTCTCCTGCTAAATGGATTTGACCAATTGCAGCTATTGCTTGGCTCATTTCTAATTTAATTTTTTTTTTATTAATTTTAAGATATTTTTGTCCTAGAGCGATAGCACCCGATGAAACAATTACAAAGTTTTTTCCTTTACCATATTTTTTAATATCTGTAATTAACGAATTAACCCATTTTTTTTTAAATTTACCTTTTTCATCTACTACGGTTGAGGATCCTAACTTGATCACAATTTTTTTTGAATTACTTACTAGCATATTTTATTAAAATTTTTTTTATCTTATTTATATCCTTGTTTGAAAAAACTGAAATTATCTCATATTTTGTTTTTATTTTTTTTTTAAAACTATTCAACTTTTCTTTGATAAGATCGTTGTCAAATAAATCAGACTTATTGAAAAAAACAATTTCTTTTTTTATTTTCAATTTTTTATCATACGATGATAACTCTTTGCTAATTTTTTTATAAGCTTCCGCTAAATCGTATTCACTTAAATCTATTAAGTGCAATAATACCTTACATCTTTCAATGTGTCTTAAAAATTTGTCCCCGAGGCCCACACCTTTATGAGCCCCTTCAACTAAACCTGGAATATCTGCAAGAGTTACTTCTTTACCATCGTAATAAGTTACACCTAAATTAGGGTTAATTGTTGTGAAAGGATAATTTGCTATCTTAGGTTTAGCTCTGGTGAGAGCTGCCAGTAAACTTGATTTTCCTGCGTTAGGTTTTCCGACTATACCAATATCAGCAATTACTTTTAATTGTAACCATATCCAAAACTCTTCTCCAAGTTTACCACTTGTTTTTTTCTTTGGTGCTCTATTCGTCGAACTTTTAAATCTGACATTTCCTAGTCCACCGCTTCCTCCTGCAGCAACTAGATATTTTTCTTTATTTTTAATAAAATCATAAATTAGAGTATTATTATCCTCTTCAAGAATTTGAGTCCCGACTGGAACTTTTAAAATTAAATCTTTACCATTTCCGCCAGTTTTATTTCTTTTACTGCCATTTTTACCGTTTTGCGCTTTAAAATGTTGCGAGTATCTGAAATCTATTAATGTATTAAGATTTCTGTCAGACTCAACAATTATAGATCCTCCGCTGCCACCGTCACCTCCATCAGGTCCTCCAAATTCTATAAACTTCTCTCTTCGAAAACTTGACGAACCTGAACCGCCATTGCCAGCCTTAATATATATTTTAGCTTGATCTAAAAATTTCATTACAAATATATTATAAATAACTTAGGTTATTTATATAGAATTAATTGGGGATTACAGAAACAAAAGTTCTGTTTAACTTTGATTTTTTGAATTTTACTTTCCCTTTTATCAAGGAAAATATTGAATGATCTTTTCCAATACCCACGTTTTCGCCAGGATGAATTTTAGTTCCTCTTTGTCTAACTATAATATTTCCAGGTATTACAAATTGGTCACCATATCTTTTTACACCTAGACGTCTACCTTTACTATCTCGGCCGTTTTTCGATGATCCACCTGCTTTTTTTGTTGCCATTTAATTTCCTA
>MDTG01261842.1_pt1 | contig 25761 bp, 30 predicted proteins | sample 811421 | NCBI WGS metagenome assembly MDTG01 (sample SAMN05326645, study PRJNA326480) | marine metagenome | isolation source: seawater | place: Pacific Ocean: South East | collected 2011
AAAACAAAAACAAAAACAAAACAAAAGGTATTTTATCTGCTTGTAGATATTAATTTGTTTTTGTTTAGAGATAAATATAACAGCTTTTGCATATTGACTACTTGAAAGAATTTTGACTGTCGTTATAACGAATTCAACTTCTTAAGTTTTATGGCTTTTGTATCTCGTCTGATTAATGAAAGACTTGCCAATTTAATACGTAGATTTAATGCTCCTACTCAAATAGTTAAGCATAGTGAAAACGACTACCCATTTGACTCTGAAGGAGATCATTACAGGTTCTATATATAAATCATTCTCTAAGTGACCAGATCTATTCCACATAGGTTAATAATTTGTTTTTGTAATGGAATGATTGCTTGTTTACCCTCTTATCCTTTTCCAGTTATATCTTTTCATCTATTTGCTAATAAACTTGGTTTTTTCCGTTTATTGCAAATTATTCAATTGAGAAAAGGCTTAGAAATATGGGACTAGCTTATTAGAAAAATAGGACTACATTTGCTGAATTTCTTAATAAAACATTTTTATCTTAATTTATCTAGTCAATGTATGAAGTCTTTAAATCTCGGCGAAGTATTTTGGGAATTTTTTTTGTTAGCTATTACAAAATCAGAGAATTTATAAAGAATTCTGCTGTTGGAAATCTATTGGCTTTTTAGAAACGATATTACTTCAAAGGAATTGTTACTGGCTCTTCCTCTACTCCTGCATATGCAACAAAAAGAATTGCTGACTCACTCCCAACACTTTCGCAGTAATGAGGTGTATCTCCAAATGTTGTCGCAAAGCTATCACCTTCTGTAAAGATTCTGGTATTGTCGGCTGTTACTACACAATCAAGAGTTCCTTTGACAACGTAGGCAACTCCAGGTTGTGGATGAGTATGAACTGGGGTTCTAAAACCAACTGGAGCAGTAATTTTTAAAAGCGTCATTTGTGCTTGCCCCTTTGGATATGAGTAGACATCTCCATTCCATGATTCGCTTGCGTTTACAAGTGTTTCAATTACAGGCTTTAAATCTTTTGATGTGTCCTTTTGAATGTTGCATCCAGAAATGGGGAAAGCAAAACCTGCTGTTAATATTAAGAAAAAAATGCGTTGCATAAAAATTATTCTCTTATTACCTTTTTAGCTGATCTAGCTAAATTAGACATCTTATTAAAGGACAGATCTGATTCAGCCCAATTAATTTACATGAATTCTCATTTAATTTTTTCCCTTTAAATTTCATCCGCTCTCTATTTATGTTTACTTAGATAGTTATCGTTACATAATTATTTTTCAAAGATTGGACGTTCCTGTAAACCAATATTTTTTCTCATATAACTCCTCTTCAATACCATTTAGCTATGTGTTGCTTTTCTTCCCCATAGGAGCAGTTAAATGTTTTCCACAGAATTTCTTTTGAAATAATAGTTGGGCTTATTCGGTGGAATCTTTTCAACAAAAAAGACCCTAGGTATGGTGTCCTACGGTCTGGATGATGGGGACTCCTTTTTTAGCCCCTTTCTCTAAACAAATCAACCCCTAATATGTTTGGCTTATTTTGAATTTTTCATGGAAATATAAATGAGAATTAGTTGCCTATTATCGTTCTTGTGATTATTATTCTGCCAAAGCCGGGTGATGGGGATCAATCGGTGAATAAACCAGCTCTCATCTTTGAGGGCTTTTTTTGTAAATTGTTTTTTACAGAAAATTTATTGTTTTTGATATCGCGATTACTAATTTCTTGAAAATACGGACTATATTAATTATTTTGATCAATCTTTTCTTCTTGATAATTTTGATCAGCCAATAATGAGCTGTAATGTATGAAATACCTATTTTTTCTATACATCTAGACAAAAGCTTCCTTGACTGGCAAAAATATCATATAGATCCACGCTTCGACTATGGATTCATTTAAAGAAACTCATAAGTATGCTTTTGAGCTAGTTAAAGCTTCAAGAACAATGCCAATTGATCTGGCTGAAAAACAACCTCATATTCAAAAGATAAGAACTAATTATCAACAAGAAGCATTAAAATTCAGAACCAATAAAAAGATTAACTAAGAGTAGTTCCTACCTCATATCAATTTAGTAAATATTTCCTATTTGCTATTACTCATGCAGATACTTTGAAACCAGGAGAAACAACGATGTTTTTTGAAATGCTTCATACCTTTATCTATGAGAAGTTATGAAGATTGTGATATTTGCCATGTAAAAAAAACAATTGAGTTTCATCATGCTTCTTAATGTTTTGATTCTTTTGTTTGAGAAGGTATGAATCTACCTCTTTACGCTGCATTTACAGGTCAGATAGTATGAATTTAGAGCGATAGTAATAGTCTCAAAGAATCTTTTTGAATAAAATTTTTTATCAGCAACATTCACAATTGTTTTCTACTTCAGGTGGTCGTTCATCAAAGGCATCTGCAATATCTCTAAGCATTAAAGCAATAAAAGCTGGAGGACATTAAAGCTTTTCTCCATAACTAGAACATTGCAGAGCAATATTTTTCATTGCAGGAATAATGATGGTCTCAATTTGCTCTTCAGTGGCTTCCCACTTCACCTGACAATTCTCATTCATTATTTTTTATTTTACTTAAGATCTTTCTAGCTTATTTAGCTCGTTTCATCATCAAGCTTTAGATTTACGATGGTTTTAAAATCATACGAATTGAGATAATTTCTAAATATGAAATAATCTGAGGCCAGTATTTGGAAAACCCAAATCATTTTTTTGCCACTTTATTGTTTAACTTCTCTTCAACACAAAACCGTTGATTGAAATTGTTTTCGAAGTAATTTTTGTACTGATAAATAAAACACACTGTATAAACCAATGACTAATTCAGTCGAATCAATTGTTACGTCATTAGGGGACGAACCAGCAGAGGTGCTTGGATACAAAACAGAAGAACAGATAGAAATGGCTTTAATTCCCTTGATGGCAGAAGTCTTTGATGATAAGAACATATCTCTTTGTGAGTAAATTAAGATAGAGATCCTCATAAGCAAAACGTGTATAGATAGATTAATAAAAAATTTAAGGTTCTCATTCGAGCACAATTAGTATTTACTACAATTTCAAAATTGACTTTTGTAGCTAATGCTTAAGTAAGAAATAATTTATTTTCTAATGGATAGTGATAAACAGCTAAAAGAAATTCTGCACATGGCTGTAAATAATGCGGTTTCCAGGATGGAAATATTAAATGAACCCTCTGATCGTAGAAGTATCTTCAATGAATACAAAGAATGGTTAGGAGAAAAAATTGATAATGAAGTTTTAGCAATTCCTACAGAGATAATTTAAAAAGAATTATATAAATAAATAAGTTTCCCAATCAACTCAAGAAATGACTTTGAGAAAAAAGTCTTTAATCAAATTTTTTCAGCAATATATTTGCACACTGAATAAATAAAAAACTGCATTTTTAACTCTAGGTAAAGAAAAGAAAAATTGTAAATAATACTAGGGTTAATTAGAATGAATGTGCTTTCTATTTCCTGATGGATCAATAGAAATTTATAATTTTATCCTTAATTTTCTAAATTGATACATTCTTGCTAGATTAATTTAGGATTTAAGTTTATAAAAAACTTGGATTCATTCAATGTTTATAATTCGTTGTGGTTAGTAAGTTGTGAGGCATCCTTCCTTATTTGAATATAATATATTTTGTTTGAAAAATTTAATAAACAGCCAAAAGAGTAATACCAGTCAAACAGAAGAAAAAAGAAAGAAATAACAAAATGGTTTCGTTTGACTTCATTAAGTTAAAACTCCTGAATAAATAATGATGGTGAACATTGTAATTTTTGAAATCAAAAAAAATGGTATTATTTTTTTCACGATTAAGACATTGGATGGAATAAAAGATCCGGGAAGAAGTAATTGAACTCAATTAGGATGATAGCTGTAGATGAGAGCCAAAAAGTTGCCAAAACTGGAGCAGAGCGGAACCATTTAGTCCTAAATATTTTAAAAAAGGATTTCATAATTTATCAAATAAGTACTGATGAGCCAACTTGAAAAACGCCAGCAAGCACAAGAATTACTGGAAGATTCCACAGAATTAATAGTTTTGCTGCAGTAGTTTTTGTTATTGCGTGCATGACAAAACTATTATCTGATAGCTTTTTAATTGGATCGTACAAAGATAGAGCAAGTTCTCAATGCTTGTAGGTCGGTTGAAGTAGGGCTAACCAGTTCGGGTTATTTATACCCATTTGAATAATGGATAAATTCTAATTTCCTTTTCGGTTAACTCATGCTTTCACCCATAGGATGAGTGAACCTCCTTGCCCTCTGGCTGAAAGCCAGCCTTCACTCTCATCTGCTGCAATAAGTGCAAAGTATGTTTTTCCCTTTACTTCTGGTTCCTTAATAGAACTGCTCAGTAAAACCTTTGAACCAGAGCTGAATTCAATAAGGTTAAAACAGAAAGGTAAGAGAGGTTGTTTCCCTTCCAAATAACCTGAACCAGAAAACTTTAATGAGAACAGTCCAAATTCAATTGATGTACTAATAGAAAAAAAGTTTGAATTCTGAGTTGAGAAATTCTTTTTTAGCTTTAATTTCGCAGAGAAGACTCTAAGCAATGAACTGAAAATAGAATCTTCGTTGTTGGTATCTTTTCCTCGTATAGATACAAACTTCCAATCTCCTATGAGGGAATCAAATTGAATAGCACTACCCTTACTCCAAGCAATTTTTTCAAGACCTAAAAGTTTCTCTTTATCTGGGAGGTTGATAGAAGTCTTTTTTAATAGTTCATCTTTATTTGAACCATAAAAAAAATAAGCTTTTTTGTTTTTATTATTTAATAGATATAGAAATGGGATAACTGCAATTGCTAGACCAGCATCAATTAATAGAAAATTAGATAAGTTCATATGATAGTCGGTAATTTTATTGACATTTGTTTGTCTATCCCAACAATTAGTATGAGTTTTTGAGTGTTTTTATTGATTTTTAAAATCAAATTGTAGCGTTGATGGTAAAGGTGGTGGTGACATAATCTTACTAAAACTTAATTATCCAAGTCTTGTTAGGTTGGCTAACCAAGCTCTTGAAAAATAATTTTAGTAGATCAGAGAATCCTTACATTGTTTTTGCATTATGTTGTGTTTATTTTTCTATTTATGTAGGGAAATATTAAAATTATCAAAACTATTTAAATTTTGACTCCCAACTAGATGAATGAACAAATTGAAGTATTTGGACAATTTGATGTTAGGAGGTCAGTTCACGATATTGATTCTGATCTTGGGATGACAGGTCAGATGTCAATTGATAAGGAACGTATAATCAATACCTTTGGAGGAGATCAATTAAATGCTGCTTTAGATGCAGTCAAAAATAGAAAAAAATACGATAGAGGTTATGAGAATCAATCTAAGAAGTTTTACATAAGTAGAAAAGATTCTCCAATAAGAAATTTTTGTGAGGACCTAGCAGGGCCTAATAAAAGATCAGAAGCAATACAAATGTTTGATGCATTGTTTTGGGGCTCTTGGATTGCCTGTGATGATATGCCACAGAATGCAAAAGAGTGGTTAGAGCAAAGAGTAGAAGATTATAAAGAAGGTATCTATATGGACTTTATTTGTGACTGTAGAAAATTTAGAGGAAATGATGCGGATAAAACTCAGGCTAGTGAGATGACTAGGGCAGAATATCCATTTGACTGTCACGGTTATACCCTAAAAAAATACATAGAAGAACAAGCTAATAAATTTAATAATTGATATCTAATAAATTTATCGGAATTAAGCTTTGAAAATCGTTGATATTTCAGCGTGTTTCTACTTATGCTTTCAGCTAGAATAGAAATCAAGAATTATCAAATTAGTAATTAAATTTTGTTGAAGTAATTACCCATTTCTGAATACTTTCAAGATATTGCCAATAGTTTTTACCACATTATTATTAATTACTGATAATAATTTATCATCTAAGAATTAAGAGTATTGTAATATGTTATAAATTTAAATATGTTTTTGAACAAATTTAAACAAAGGAGATTCTGAGTAGTTAATTCTTATATTAATCTAATTCAACTTTTGAAATAATCTTAGATGTTAATGGAGTATCTATAAACGCATAGCTAAATGCAAGTGTAAAGAATGCAAGTAGAGAACTTAGAAATAAGAAAAGAATAAACAAACCAGTGCTTGAGTTTATGTTGAAATACTCTGCAGCCTTTAAAAGTTCATCACCAGCGAAACCCATCATTTTTAGTATTACTTGTTTAAATATACTTCTTAGAAAAAAAATAGGGTGTAGCAAAAAATTGTTTCCTAAGCAATCGAAAATATAGTTATATATAGCTTATATTACTATTATCTAAATAATTACTTGGTTAGAAAAAAGAGCCACGCGCCTAAAACGTGGCTCTAGGATACTTTGGCTGTGCCTTACTAAAGACCAAAGTATTAATATTAAAGCAAATAAAACTTCTGCTTACTACATTAAATGATATAAATAAATCATTGTTCTGATATATAGGTGTGTAAGAATTTGACTTTCTATTCAATGCATTAGATCTTTCATCTTTTATTATAAATTACAATTAAGTTAAGAGAGAATTTAAACTCATAAACCAATTCAATTCCATCATGAGTGGTTTGTTGGGTTTATTTTTCTATTCTCTCTTAAAGTTTTGTTTAACTACTAAATTTTTCTAAAAATGAAATTTGAAATTAATGGAAAACAAAAAAGATAATTAATCTAATAATTCTATTCTGATACGTTTATCCAAATAAATTTGTTCCTTTAATGGTTACTCTAATTTAATTCTTTCTTAATAAGTTCTTAAGTCATTATAGTTGCATTGATCAATCAAACCAAGCATTCTTTTTAGTTATATTCTCTATAGTTACTTTGCTGCGCAAACCTAAAACTTTTGAAAAAATCAATGAGATAAGTTCATGATTTAAGTTAATTTATTCTTACTTGTATATATACAAAATTATATATTTTCTCTTAGGAAAGTTATCTTTTTAGGATTTTGCTTCTTCCAAATTTTAAAGGGCTGAAATAGTTCAGCCCTTCTTTTATTGACGTTTGATAATCCAAGCTAATAAACAATTTTGAAATATTAGATAGTCTTTTGAATTAATAATTCATCTGTAATCCTATATTGCGCTCGGTGATCCAGTCTTTTCTCCATAAGCCTCTTCACCGTGTTGGGAGATATCTAACCCTGATTCCTCCGATCTAATATCTATTCTATAATTAACACCTAGGGATTTTAAAAACAGTGCAATTAATAGAGTACCAATTGCGGCTATTGCATAGGCAATTAATACAGCTTGTAATTGACCAAAAACTAATCCCATTCGACCTTGCTCCTCAAGAACTATTCCTGCTGGATGAGATGCTATTAACTCTGCTTTTGCAAATAATCCAGTTAGAAGAGCCCCCACTGTTCCACCTACACCATGAACAGCAAATGTATCTAATGAATCATCAAAAGATAATTTGATTTTAAGTTGAACTGATAAGTAACAAAGTCCAGAAGTAATAGCACCTATTAACATTCCGCTTGCTGGACTTACGAACCCTGCAGCAGGTGTTATGCCTACTAGTCCAGCTACTGCACCAGTTGCCATGCCAACTGCAGTACCTTTACCATCTTTTATTGACTCGATTAAGGCCCAAGTAACTAATCCAGCAGCTGCAGAAACATGAGTAGTAGTAAAAGGTAGTTCTGCGCCCCCCACGCTTAATTGACTTCCACCGTTAAATCCAAACCAACCAAACCATAGCAAGCCAGTTCCTATCAATATCTGAGTAATGTCATGAGGTGGTTTTATTCCTTTGGGCCATGTAGTGCGTGAACCTATTAACCCTGCAAGTACTAAAGCAGAAACACCGGAGCTTATATGTACGACTGTCCCTCCAGCAAAATCTAAATCTTTACCTAGTAATCCTCCCCCCCAAACCATATGGGCCAAAGGTGCGTAAACAAGTAAGATCCAAATTGGTGTGAAAAAGCACCAAAAACGAAAACTTATTCTCTCGACAAGTGCACCAGATATCAAAGCAGGTGTAATTATCGCAAACATACCTTGAAAGAGTGCAAAACTTAGACCTGGAATTTGCAATCCATCCCAGTTAGATGGAAGATTTTCTAAAAAGGCATAGGTTAACGGATTTCCAATGTATGAATTTGAAGCACCTCCATCAGAGAAAGCAAGACTAAAACCTATTGATGTCCATACAAGAGTTGCTATTCCCATCATTACAAAGCTCATTGCCATTGTGTTGAGAACATTCTTAGCCTGCGTGAAACCTCCATAAAAAAAAGCAAGACCTGGTGTCATCAGCAGAACCAATGCTGATGATGTCAAAATCAAAGTATTGTCTGCAGCTGAGAGATTATATTCAGTTGCATTAGCAGGAAGGAATGATGCAAAAATAAGCTGAATTGAAGGAACAGCAAGTAATGCAATTCCTATTTTCCCGATACGAGTTCTTAACAAGATTAAAAAGTGTTCTTCGATACATTTTGACTATCGAATCAGCCAATAAAGTTCATGATGAACATTTTTAAGATAATAGGTATTTATTCACCTTGGTTCGAAATTTTTATATTGATCAAATATTGGACAAAGTTGTATGTTATGCAAATTAAAAATAAAATTTTTTTTTTCAATTTGCATAAATTGAACTTTGCCATTTAATTAAAAAGACTTAGTGAGAAAAAGAAAATGAGGACATTCCAAATAATCACCTTGTTTGTTTGGTTGATTCAGCCTATTCCTATTAAGGCAACTCCAGTTAAAGGTATAAGTGATTTTGATGGCTCCTTAAGAGGAGTTGAGAGACTAGATTTCGAATGTCCAACAAATGATGAAATAAAAATAATAAAACCTAATGAAGAATTAGGGGCCTTAAAGCCCACTAAAAGCTGCTGGGTTGATTTTTACCCAACCTATTTAAACGTTATGGACAAGCAAGTTATCGATAAAAAAGATGTACTTAGGTTTTTTCAATCACCACCGTCATCGGGGAAATGTTGTGCAAGTTGGAATTTGATTTACTTGGATAACTTAGGTGAAATAAAAATGTTATCCATGAGAAGAAATGATCTTCCTTTTCCCCTTACTAAAAGAAAACTTAAAAGATTAGGAACACCAGCAAACGTAATCAATCGATGGTTAGCAGAATAATTTTGTCTCCACGCAAAATCTCAAAGATGGCATGTTAAGAGCAGATCAAACAAAGCTTAGTAATCGATCTTTACTTGACCAGTAAAATATTTGCAGATCGTTATCAAAAGCGAAAGCATTCTTACATTCTCATTTCGAAATCAAGAATTGATTGGCTCAATTGATTTTTTATACATCAATAGAATAGGTTTTTTAGCTATAAATGATTTTTGATTGAATTGATTTTGTCTAACATTCGTCTTTCTCTTTATGGATTAACTGCATTAGCAGGATTGATTTGGCCTTTTTATTTTATAGTGCAATTTGTAATTGAAGTAAAAAGTGGTTCTGTTGGAAGTTCTGTAATTGAAATTGCTAATACATTTATCGATGGTGCCTGGGCGACACCAACTTCAGGTTTTGTTTCTGCCGATACAGCAGTTCTATTGATCGGAATATTCGTTTTTTATGCGTCTGAGGGGAAAAGACTGCAAATGAAATTATGGGGCATTTACTTCCCTCTTACTTTTCTAATTTCATTAGCTTTTTCTTTTGGTGCTTTTATGTTTATGAGAGAAAGATCAATAAATAACAATTCGAAATCTTGACATGATCTAATCATGAACGAGAAAAGTTCTTATATTTTTATTCTGATTATGGAATTACAATTTTTTTCTCTTTAGAAGATTCTTCTTTTTTATTTAGTTATTCATTTACTTTTTTATCTCTTCTTGTGAATTATTTGATGTTGATTCTTTTGGTTTTTTAATTCCAAAAAATCATCTTTACCGATAGCGAAGAAAACAATTCCTAGTATCAGAAACGAGCGGATCCTATTAATTTAAACATGTCATCAAATAATTCTTAATATTTATATACAGTGATGTCTAATTGATTTTTTATTGATGACTTAAAAGTTTATTAAAATATTTTTTAGTTTATTTATCAACCTAGATACAATTACATGTCATGGAAATATCTAGAAAGGTATAGGATCTCTATATTTTTTGCTCATCTTATCACCGGTTATTTAATTATTTTTAGTGTATTAATTGTTTAGATTGATACAATATTCTATATTAAGTATTTAATTATCATAAATCATTGGCATGATTAATCTTTCTACTGATAAGACGGACAAAATATTTCATATAGATTTGAAAAAAAACATAAATCTATTAAATTCTCTTTGTTTTTCCCAGCAAATATTAGGTTAAATAAATAAATTTTTTCTCATTTTACCTTTAAAAATAATATTTATTTCTTAAAATTATAAGTATCTTTTTATCAATTAAATAAAATTTCTTCATGTCTTTGAAATTGTTTGAGGATTATTACTTGCTAATATCAATATAAAAATAGCTTGAACTGATAACCCTTCTTTACCTTTTGTCATTCTGATTAAAATTAAGTATTTTTTAATCTAAATTAGTTAAAGTTTATAATAACTCACAAATTAAATTTGCTGAGCACCTGACTAAACCATGAGTACATTCTTTGATCAACCGGTAATTATACTTGGCGGTTTCTTAATCAATATTAATGCTTATAAAGAAATGCAAGAATATATTCATACTAGAACAAGTGATAAAGTAGTTGTTGTTCCTGTAAGTAAATTGGAATGGCTAGCTACCAACTGGTCATTCGGTTGGAAAAATATTCTTGATAAAGTTGACAAAATAGTCAAAGAACTTTCTGAAGAATCTTCAACACGTAAAGTCACTTTAATAGGACATAGTTCTGGAGGAATGATCCTCAGATTATTCTTATCAGATCTTTTATTTAACCGAAATAAATATAATGGTAAAGCTATGGCCAATTGTTTAATTACACTTGGAAGTCCAAATCAAGCCAAAAGAGCAACATATTTACGTAGTTTTGTAAGCTCACAATTACCTGGTAGCTTTTATAGTGAATTTGTTAAGTATATATCTGTTGCAGGAGAATTAGATTTAAATGGCCTTAATGCTACAAAAATATCTGTTAGATTAAGTAAATCTTCTTATCGGGCATTAAATGGAAGTAGTGATGTTATAGGAGATGGACTAGTTCCTAGAGATTCTGCATTGTTATTTGGCTCAAAGCAAATAGTCATGAAAGAAACAGCACATGGAAAAACATTTGGTAAAGAGTGGTATGGCTCTAAAAATAAAGTTGAGGAATGGTTCAATAAGTCATTAGCATGATTTATTGAACCATTCAACAAACTTTAAATTTTATCTTTATCATGTGAATTTTTACAAATTGTTGCTCGAAGTACATAAAGACACTTTGCTTGTAGCAATTAAACAACTAAAGAAAAAGAGAAAAAACTATATTAGATATTTATTTTTTTAATATGGAACTAGATCCAGTTACTAAATGGTTAGTAAGAGTTTCCTCTTCGATAATAATTGGCCTAGGAGTAATTCTTGTTATTGGAATACCTCTGATTGCATTAAAAGTTAGTTCGATAATTTATTTACTACAAGAAAGTATTCAAAGTGATTTAAAAAATATTTTAACAGGATTGCTTGCCAAACTCTAGGTCTACAAATTACAGGGTATTGATTTAATAAAATGTTCTCCTAATAAGCTACCTGCAATAATAAAGATAATAAGTTTGTTTTTTGACCTGATCTGTTGTTTTTATATCTTGTTATTAGGTGCCTTTTATTAAATGAGAAATAGAAAAAATATTGAGGATTTAATTACTGCGTCTATGACTAGAATATTGAAAAGATCCTTGACTCTAGAGCTGAAAGATAAAATAGCAATCTCTCAAGAGTTTAGAGAGTGGCTTAATGGAGTTACAAAAGACGAAGACATTTGGGTGTTAAGTAATCCAAGTAAGTAACGAATGGAGTTTTAGTATTATTCGTATTTTTAATAGATTGCTTCCAATTCAATTTTGTTTTTGATTTTCGTTATTTCCAATAAGTAAGTAAATAATTGATTCCCACATGGTTTAAAAAAATTTCATGGACTATATCCTGTTTTTCGATCTTAATTAAGATATAAGATACAAATAAGTCGGTAGAATTTAACCTTTAAAATAAATTTTGTACGAAAATTCCGTTTAATTGATCCAATATGGATTAAGAGCCTCCCCTGCATGTGATCTGGGGATTTATTCCCGCAGTTATTTTTTCAGCCATACGTATAGCTAAAGCAATAATGGTTAGACCATGCCCAATACTTGGACAGCTAGGGAAAATACTTGAGTCAACAATATATAAATTTTCTAGATCATGGCATTTCCCATTCTTATCTACAACTGATGAACTTGGTGATATTCCCATTCTACAAGTTCCACATGCATAGCCCACAACACTAAGAGGGGCCGAACCTCTTGGATGAGTAGGCGTTTTTGTTACTACTGTCGTTTTAGCATCATTTTCGACTTTATTTAGAGTATCTAACCATCGATATACGAGTCGGTCATGCGCCTCGAGATTATTATGTAAATAGTTAATTCGGATTTTATTGTCGTCAACCCAAACTCTGTTCTCTGGGTCTGGTAATACTTCCGTCATGACCCACCAAGAGATAGACCTGGAAGCCAGTCTTTGAAGTCCAAAATCAGGTATTAATTTAGTAATCAATGATAAGACCGGCGGAGATTCAGCAAACAATGCATCTTTTAAGACACCACCACCAGATTGAATATGACCTAGAGGAAAATCTACATTTTTATCTCCCCAATAATAGTCATTCACACCAAATGATCTATTGAAAAGACCACTATTCTTTTCATTAGCTCTTTGCAAAATGCATGTAAGTTGTAGATTCATTAAATTTCTTCCTACTTGACCTGAGCTATTACCTAATCCATTTGGGTGTTTTGCTGTTTTAGAGTTCATCATTATTACTGGCGTATTAATGGCACCTGCCGCCAAGACAACAATATCTGATGAAAACAACCATATATCATTATCTAATTTAACCTCTACACCTTTTATGGCTTTACCACTCGGATTGACGTGTAATTTTAAGACATTTGCATTTGTTCTTACATCTAGATAATCCTTATTGGAAGAATATAAACCATACAGCTGAGCATCTCCTCTGGGAAAAAAAGAACAATTTTCGAAATTATCACTAACATCTTTCATATTGTCAGGCCAGCTTATTGGCAGGTCATAAGGCTTGCATTCATTTCTGATTAGTGAATCTCTAAGTGACTCTAAAAACTTTTCTACTTTCCTTGGAGGAAAATCATATTGACTTTTACGAGGAGGCTCTGTTGGATCAACACCCATTTCACCATGAACATTAAAAAGTTTTTCGGCATACTCATAGTATGGCTCAAGCTCTTCATAACTAATTGGCCAAGAGGGGGATATACCCTCTTGAAGAGCTGAAGAGGTAAAGTCATTTTCTCGCATTCTTTGCAATACCGCTCCCCATATCTTTGTGTTGCCTCCAAGTGAATAGGCAGTTTGAGGAGCAAAAGGGTCACCATCCGGTCCAAACCACTTTTCACCTGAAGGGTGATATTTTGTCTTTCTAAATAAATCAGTGCCTTTTATATTTTGTTCTTCAAGTGGTAATTGACCTCCACGTTCGAGTAGTAGAACCCATTTACCTTGTCTACTCAACGCACTTGCAAGAGTTGATCCTCCCGCACCACTTCCAATTATTATGCAATCATAATGATGATCGTCTATGAACATAATTTTAAAAACATTTGTTTAAGATTTTCAATGTTAAATAAATTCTATTGCCACACATATATCAGGACAAATAATATTATCCAAATTACATCTACAAAATGCCAAAAAAGACTTATGGATTCAACACCCATTTCACCATTGTCATAATTACCAGGAATGAATGATCGTATTAACATTAAACCCATCAGTAATATGCCAGTTATTACATGTAAGCCATGAAAACCTGTAAGTAAATAAAATAGACTCCCAAAAACTCCGCTATTTAAGCTAAAGCTTAATTCAGACCATTCAACATATTGACCATATACAAAATAAGATCCCATAAGCATTGTTATGAACCATATAATTCTAAATCCCCAGAAATTTTTTTTATGCAAATATTTTTCAGCAAAGTAAATAACAAAACTTGAACTGACTAAGATAATTGTATTAATTAATGGTTCTCTTACAGCTATTCCATTAACACCCTCAGGGTACCAAGTAGGAGCTGTGATTTTTAATACCCCATATCCTACAAAAAAAGCAAAGAATATAATACTCTCAGAACAAAGAAATATAATAAAACCTGTTAAATTATGACCATCATGTTTAACATGTCCAGGGGTATGAAGTAATGAATCTGATTTGCTTGTAGTCATCTAAGTTTCATTCAATGCTTTTTCAACATAAAATTCTTCATCTACAACAAAAGGTTTATTCAACCCATAACAATATGGCTCATTAAGAACAGTTGGGATATCATCTTCAAAATTTTCATGAGCAGGTGGTGATGGTAATAACCATTCAAGGCCAATAGCATTCCACGGATTTGGAGGTGCCTTTTTGCCTCTGGACCATGAACTAACCATATTCAGAATAAAAGGAATAGAAGCTACTCCAAGTAGAAAAGCTCCAATGCTGGCTATGACATTCCAAATAGCAAACTCTGGATCGTATGATGCAACTCTTCGTGGCATACCTAACAAACCAGCCCAATGTAAGGGTAACCAATTCAATGTTGCACCAATAAAAGTCAATGCAAAATGAACTTTACCTAGTCCTTCATAAAACATACGACCAGTGAATTTTGGGAACCAATGATAAATTCCCGCAAAAATCCCAAATGCAATTGTATTGAAAATAATGTAGTGAAAATGAGCAACAACAAAGTATGTATTACCTACATGAATATCGATTGGAACGGTGGCAAGCATAACCCCAGTTATTCCACCAAATATAAAGTTAAAGAGACCACCTAGGCAAAATAACATAGGTGTATTCAATCTTAAATTTCCACCCCAAAGAGTTGCTATCCATGCAAAAACTTTAACTCCAGTAGGGACAGCAATTAACATTGTTGTAAACATAAAAAGGTTTCTCATCCACATCGGTGTACCTGTATAAAACATGTGATGTACCCAAACAACCAGAGAGAGGATAGTTATGCCAAATGAAGCTATAGCAACAAACTTATAGCCAAATAATGGTTTGCGTGAATATACAGGGAATAATTCAGAGAAAATACCAAATACTGGCAAAACCATCACATAAACAGCAGGATGTGAATAGAACCAAAAAAAGTGTTGAAACAAAACAGGATCTCCACCTGTTTCTGGATTGAAAAAACTAGTCCCAAAATTCAAATCAAAGAAAAGCATTATCGCTGCGCCTGTTAATGCAGGTAGTCCAAGAAGTTGAAGTATTTGAGCTGCCAAAACCGTCCATATAAAAATAGGCATTCGAAAAAAACTCATACCTGGCGCTCGCATTCGAATAATCGTCGTTACAAAATTAAGTGCTCCCATAATTGAAGAAACCCCTGACAAACCAATTGCCGTTATCCATAACATCTCACCATTGATAAACTTTCCTAGTGGGTTCTGTATACTCACAGGCGGGTATGACCACCACCCAGAAGACGCTGGTCCACCTGGTACAAAAAAGCTACTTAATAACACAATAGAAAAAACTGGTACCAACCAAAAAGCAAGTGCATTTAATTTTGGGAATGCCATATCTGGTGCCCCAATCATTGGTGGAACAAGTAAATTCGTTAGCCCGCTAAGAACTGGAAATAAGAACAGGAAAAGCATTACTGTTCCGTGCATTGTATAAAGACCGTTATATACACTTGGATCAAATAGATCTGAAGGTGGAGTTATTAATTCACCCCTTACCAACATTCCAAGCAATCCTCCTAATAGCAAAAAAAACAATGCCGTAACTATGTATTGAATGCCAATGACCTTTGCATCAGTATTAAAACCAAAAAATCGTCTCCAATTATTTGGTGCTCCAGGAACTGGATGGTTTGCTTTGAGAACACGTTCGTCGTAATTAGTTATTGTCATAAATCAGAGCTATCCTTCATGTGACTGCTCATAATGTCCAGGATCATTAACCATTGGGGAGGAAGTTGGAGGTACTGTTGCCCAACCTCTGTCTCCATTTTCTAGTCGTTTTTTATAAAGAATACCAGCCTGATTTAAACCACTTACAGGTACTTTTTTTACAGTTGTTTTGATCCAGTTTTTATAAGACTCATTAGTTTCGACAATTACATTGGTTTGATTCTGAGAGAAATATGTCCCGCTGAACATCGAGTCTCTAAGTCTGTAAACTCCAGTTCTAGTAGGTGTAAGGCTATATGAAATGATACTGCCTGGAATAATATCTTGTTTTAACCTAAAAGCAGGGATATAAAATCCATGTATTACATCTTCAGAAATAAGTCTAAAGTTAACCTTTTTGTTAACTGTTAAATGTAACTCAGAGCTTGAAAATCCTTCTGGGTATACAAACTCCCAGTTCCATTGTCTTGCAATTACATCAATTGGAGCATTTGTATTTTTTTCTCTATTGTCAGAGTATTCAATAAATTCTTTGTTTGGGTCATATTTTGATTTGTTACCTAAATTTTTAAGTGTGTTATTAACATTTGTAGAGTAAATTGCTATGGCAATTACAAGTAAAAGTGGTAGAAGAGTCCAAACAATTTCTAATTTTGTATTACCTTCTATTGGCTCCCCATAACTCTCATCATACTTTGGTGCTCTATTAAATATTAATACCCATGCAATGACTCCTGAACATCCAAGAAAAATAAAAGTTCCAATACCAGTCTCAAATGCAAAGAGATTATCAACATATGGAGCAGCTGTAGACGCTTGAACTGGTAGCCATGAGTATGACCAACTAGCCATTGTTTTACTGATAATTAAATCAATTATTATTGCTAAAAATATTCCTAATATATTTATTGATCTTTGGTTAGAAAAGTTTTTAAATATTGATTTCATTTTAAAATAGTTGTTAGATCAAGTCCATTAACTAAAAGTTGGTCTGCTGTAATATGAACACCAAAATCACTAGCCAACCAAGCACCTAAGCTTCCATGCAATCCCATTATTAGAAGCATAATTGTACCCGAAAATAAATAAGACCAAGATACTTGTCTACCATAGTCTTTCCTAAAAACAAATCGTAAATAACCTCTCCAAATAGTCATTGAAACAAGCGCAAGTAAGATAACTACGCCACCAACACCATGCCAAATCATTGTTACAATTGCCTCCTGACCAAGAATAGATTTGACTCCTTCAATTGGGACAGCTAAAAGCATTTCAAAGAAACCTGTCGCTACTGTGAAAAAGGTAATAAATGAAGCAGCTAAAATGTTATACCAACCAACATCATGAAAACCTACTCTAGTTACCGGGAAAGCTAAAAATCTAAGTATCCTTTTTTCAAATGGATAGAAAGCTCCAGCAAAATCGAAAGCTATTCCGATTGCAAATAAACCAATTGTAAGATGTACTAAATTTGGATGAATGGGAATCTCGTAGGGTAAATCATTTGGGCCTAAAAATTTCTTAATCTCATTTATGGGTGAGAATATTGTACTAAAAATATGAGAACTAATAATATTTAAATCTTGTTTAAAAAAATAACAAAAATTCATTATATTAATCCATCTTTAATTGCATTTACTACTGGTACAGTGTGAAGTCCATATATCCAAACAAGTTGATCGCCTAAATAAACTTGTGTACAAACAAGTAATGCAAGCATTAAATCAACAAATAAAAAACCAAATGAAAGATTATTTGGATTGTTTTGACGTGAAACATATCTCCAACCTGTAATAATTGAAAGGATCGCTGCGAGAGACCAACCTATTGTACTGTGGTAATTTAAAACATCTCTTGATGAACCATAAGGATTAGCTAAACCTGCTTCTATTTGACCAAAAATTATCGCAATAAAAATAGCTATTGTTGCTACAATTAGGTTTAAAAAACTTACTTCAAATAGATTACTTTTTTTGGTTAATAAACCTACAATATCAAAAAATACAGCTATTAGAGTCATAGCAATTACAAAATGAACGACTATAGGATGTATTACATCGATCCAAGGAAGGTTTTTTTCGTTAAGTGCTGGCAGTAGACTCATCACTACTAGACCAAGCTGACTGTACATTTCATGTCAATGCAATGAAGGTTAAAATTCTTGTTAAATATGAGGCTATATATATAGTAATAAAGATTTCAAGATGTTTCTTGTTTAAAATCTTAAATATCTAAATCTTAAGATTGTGGATAGAGCCTAGCTATCTTTTCCTTTTGTTCATTCAATTTCTGATCTTTTGACGATAATGATTCTTTTGAGTACATTTCTCGAATTGATATGTAACCCACGTAAAACATCATTAATGAGAAAATGAAGCCTGTGAATAAAATAAAGATCCCGATAACACCTTGAGGAGCTAGAGATTGTAATCCCAAACTTTCTGCAAAAAACATCAAATTAGTTCTCACCTAAGAAAATATTAGAAAACTATCGAGAAATGAACATAAAATAAGATTCACTTCAGCATTAAATTTAATACATTATGCATTATTTCTTTTGATTTAGGTGATTAGACTCTTTATGTAATGCTGCTGATCATGACAATATTATTATTTGAGTTTTATATGAAATGAAAATAAAGAAAACTTTCTCGAGTTTGAAAAATGAAATAGATTTTAAGGAAATTGATAGGCAACTTCTAGAGGGACTAGAATGTAGTGCTTTAAATTATGAAAATAAAAAATTTCTTACAATGATTAAAGAACAAACAAATTTAGCGATCAATAATAAGAGGTATTGGTTTTCCAGTTAGGAAGTTTCTAGCCCTAAATAATTAAATATTTTTTTTAGGCTTAATCAAATAATCAATTATAGAAATTAATTTTCGAATCAATACAAAAGCACAAAGGGCCATAAAGGAACAAAAAGCATTTACTTGTGTATCAATTGAAGATTAATTTTATATAAAATAATATCGACAAAAATAAGACTAAAGTAATGATAGGGTAAATATATTTTTATATCAATAGTGTTCTTTGATGCTAATCACCTTGATGGATTATCAAGTAATAAGAGAGAGTTTGAAAGGAGAGCAGAATACAGGAACTTTTTGATTAATCATTTAAATCAATCTTTATTTGCTTCTTCTCCTGTTGGTCGATTGATTTCATATATAAAAGCTTTTCTAGAGAGATATGTAGAATTAAAAAATTAGGTTTCAGTTTAATGTTGTGTATAAAGTGAACGTTGATTTGTATTATTTGTTTTAGCGAAGTTTTAGGATTAAGAATATAGTTTACAAAAAAGTGTATATGAATAAAGCCATTACTCAAGAATGTATTGATAATAATGTCAATACTTCAAACTACAGAATGCTTTTCAAAGGCATATGGACTGGGGTTTTGATTTCTTTAATAGTACATCATTTTACAAGTCACTGATAACTCAGCAAATAAAAAATTTTAAAAGGGCTTAAGCACACCTTTACCTTCATCATCCCTTTCTTCCTCCAAGCTAGTATCAACTGCTTCATATTCAAATTTCCCAAAAAATCCGGACATTAGCCAAAACAATGATATTCCAATGGCAATAGCTAAGCTAGTAAAAGCTAGTAGGAACAAACCTTTAAATAATAATATTAATCCAAATGTTATCAGTACCAAAGAGGAATTAAATAAAAGCTGTGGATTCATTCATCTAAAAATTATCTAATGTTATTAAATCAAAAGTCATCATTTTCCTGCGTAATATATGATTCAATTGTTTGTTTATATTTACATGATACTTATATGTGTCTGATGTCGTCTTCTTTAATAGATTCTTGAAATTAATTTTAAATATTTTCCTCATACCAGTAAAATTTTGATTTTCCTAAACCCTTTCTAGTTTATAAATTACTTCAACTTTTCTACTCATCAAACCATAACCTAGATCATATTCAATCGAATATGTCTTTGCGACTTAGTTAAGCTTCTTAAGATATGACTATATATATGTCGACGTTCCTTTTTTTTCATGATTTATTAAAATTTATAATCTACTAATCAGATTCTTTGAGTAAATATTCATATAAATCTTTTTCATCATTTTCACTCATAAAGCAAGTTCTTTTTATTTGTTCAATAAATGATTTGTAATGATCTTTTGTATTCGTATTGTTTAATCCTATATATCTAAAGTAGGAAAATTTCAGTGCTTTCTCATTTTCCAATCCTTCAAAGAAATTGTCTGCTTTAGCACTACAAAACTTCTCTATATATGAATTATTGATTGATATGTATGAAGAATCTTCGATTGCCTCTATTTCGGAAGCATTTGTTTGTGCTTCTAAATTCACAAATATTACAAAAAACATTAGTGTAAAAATGCATATATTTTTGAGCAAAATTATATGTCGCTTAATATGAGTCATACTAAATTTATTCAGTAAAATATTTCATCTTGAATAATTTTTTACCTTATTTAAGTGAGCTTTATTATCCATGCCATAAGAGTTCAAATAATTCACCTTTATCCATTGAAATAAACTGTTGAAACATAGTTTCTTCGTATAGTCTCCTCAACTCCATTTCATTTGCTTTATCAGCCATTTTTTTAGCCAATTTCCTTGCAATCTCATGATGTTCAAATTCCTGTTTCATCCTTCTTAAATAATTTTATTATCTATTAAAATTACCAACTATATCTTTTAATTAGTTAGTTTTTACATAATGTATTCCGCTTGTATCAATATATGCAATTTGAAATGGTGCTTGACTGTCTAAACTTCGTTTTAATTAACTTGAATTGAGCCAATACTAGTTTACTTCATTTGTTGGGGCGTTATTTTAGGTATTTATTATTTTTTTCCATTGCTCTAGAAATCAATTTTAATTTACAGTTCAAATTGGTTTAAATCTATACATCAATGCTTTTACCCATTTAAGAGGGGAGTAGACATATGTAAATTTTCTCTTTACATTCGCCGGAATGCACAATAGGAAATTAATGATTTTAATACTGCTTAATAGAAGGAGTTCTTTGCTGCTAGAAAGGGGGAATGAAATTATTTTTACCGATCTATCAGGACCTTAGAGATTACTTTGCTGTTAGAACCAAGACGATCTCTCGTATAGCTATAGCCGATATTATGGACAATAATATGCTGATTAGATGGTATTGCAAAATCTTTGATAGTTACTTGCTGGTAAAAGATTTGAAGGGTTTTGGATACTTTGAATCTGATTTCTCGCATGGTTATCTGCAAGCCACGTTTCGTTTTAACAAGCTTGCATTAGAGGTGATAAGATTTCAATTAGACCTACGTGGGCTTAATAGAAGAAATACAAGAGAGATTTCCATTATTGAAGCGTCGATGAAAGACTAATTTCAAATTGAATTTATTAAAGTAAGACGTCTAATAATTCGTGTGATAATTATACGAATGTGCGTTTTTATGAGTTATAGTATTAATTTAATGTTTTTTTAATGGGGTAAAACCTATGAGAGAAAGATGAAAAGAGTTTTCCAGTGGAGAAGGTATCTTGAATGGAAAGATTTGACATTTGAAGAAAAACTATCTGCCAAAAGATTTTTATTATTGCCAGTATTTGCTTATTTAATATTAGTAGTATTAAATCATAACTTTTTTTTAATAGTTCTATTTCTTTTCGGCTATTCACTTTATAAGAAGTTCGAAAAAGGAGGTATTGCAAGGAAATGAACATGAAAATGTTTCATTACTTGTCTTACTGCCAACTATTAATCCCTAGCGCTTAAGTGCTTTTAGTAATTTCGCAATTAAAAATATTGATTTAATTGAGATAGACAATAGAAAAAGCTATCTATCGACAATTCTTTTTAGGAAATAAATGTAAGAATTTTAAAAATTATTCTAATAAAGTGAATCGCAAAAGATTCTTGTTAATTACCTTCGTTTTGCTTGGTAGTGGTCTACCTCAAGCACAAGCAGAGGAGGTTAGTTCCTTTACTCTTACTAGGACTGCAAGTAATTCGATTGAAACTAAAGATATAGAACGAAAAATTAATATAAAAAAACCAGTAATTACCTCTAATCCGACGAAATGTGATCAATTTGAAGCACCTAATTCAATTCATTGTTTAGGACCAGTTCAATCAATTCAACCCACTAACCGTGTTGATCGCTTGATTCAAAGTACTGCTACTTATGCGTCTAAAATCGTTCCTCTTCTTAATAACAATGCAGAAGGAAGTGTCTACTCTGACATGATGATGAATGACGGAAAATCATTTGTTGTCAATAAAGGCTATGGATTAGTCAATCAGACAGCTAATTCCCAAATACAAAAAATCCCATTTTTTGCGCAAACTTCCATAGCAATTAACGCCGCTGGTGAATCTGATACAAGCTTTATGATTGATAGCTTGATGAGGCTTAAAACAAGTAAAGATTCAGACGGTGATATTAAAACAATCTTTTTCGGACAGGCACGTGGTTCAACTACTACAAAAAATGATGGACTAACCTCTAACCTTGGTTTGGGATTAAGGCATCGACCAGATGATGTATCAATGGTTGGCGGAAATGTCTTTTGGGATTACAGAATGACTGACTACAGCTCGGCTCATAGTCGACTTGGTTTAGGTGGAGAGTATTTCTGGAAAGATTTTGAATTTAGAAATAATTATTACATTGCCATAACAGATCAAAAGACAGTAACAATTAATGGGACAGAGTATACCGAGAGGATTGTTCCAGGATGGGATGTTGAGGTTGGTTATCGCTTACCTAATTATCCTAAGCTGGGAGTTTTTCTTAAAGGCTTTAATTGGGATTATCAAAATACTGATGATCAAAATGGAGTAGGTACTTCACTTAATTGGCAGGCGACACCTCATGTGAATTTAGAAGCTTATATTTCCACTGAAATTTTTGGTCACGGTACACAAGAAAATTCAAAATTGCATGGAACAGATGACTATCAAATTGGCTTGCAAATGAAGTGGACAGGCCAAGCAGTTAAATTTAAAAAGAAAAATTTCAAGAAGAACTTAGTCACTCAAATGACTCAACCAGTCAGACGTCGTTATGATGTCCTTCTTGAACGAAGCTCTGGTGGATTTAGTAATAGGGTTGGTGGATCCTAAAAAATATTCTCAAATAATTATTATCTAAAACAATTTTACAAATGAAATTCTCTAAACTATTACCAAAAACACTAATTGCAGGATTAACTCTTATTGGTTCAAGTGTAATTATTCCCTCAGAAAAAGTAACTGCGGCTGCTTGCCCTGATCCATCTACTACAACTTTAACTAGTCTTGCAACTGGTGGAGACGCAACTAGCTTCTATCAAGTTACTGAAGACAATGAAGCTGGTGATGGTGGTTTTTGTGAGGGCACTCCTGATTCCTATGGAGTAACAGTATACAAAATGGGCTTTTGTACTTCAGATCCAGGCAATCCGACAGGAAGTTCTGTTTTGGCTGGATCTGCTCCTGATTACAGCAGTTGTACTTGGACCTATCAAAACAACAGTGGAGAAGCAGCTGCTTTTGGAGCAGGTGCAACATTCAGTCTTTCTGATTCTTATGCCGCTAAACCAGCTATAGGTTCCTACGACTATGCTGTCATTATTATAGAAAATGATTTTAAGATTAAGGCTAAATACGGACCGATAGGACCTGTAGGCGGGACAAGGACAACTTATTACACAACTTCAACTTTTAAATCATCAGCTACATCTACTACAGACATCCCTCCAAGTACTTGGGCCGCAAGTACAGCTCCTCTAGATTCTTTTGATCCAGGTGCATCATGTGAGGCTAATACTTCCGCTTCGGTGAGTGGTGGAACAATTTATGCTTATTTACTTAATTCTGCTGGCACAATTATTGCTAATGACTCAGGCGTTTCAACATGTTCAGGCGCTGAAAGATTATTAGGTGTTATGAATATGAGTAGTACGGTGAATATAAACTCAGCTACAACTGGTTTGAAAGCAACTTTTGTTGTTACAAATAACGGTGCTTCAGTTATATACGATTCGACTAACAACGAAATTGAATTTGACTCTGGTCCTTTTAGTGTTTCTTTTGAAGTTATTGAATAGGCTGCTTTGTTGCTACAAATCAAGCTTTTTTCAAAGAGGTAAAAGTGTATTTATAGTTTCGTTACTTATGAGAACCAAACTCCACCATTCTTAATTAATTCCATAAAGTATTCATTTTGTTCTTTATGAGAAAGCTTGTTTGACTTCGCAGACTCATCTGTTTCATTGTTTTTCTGTTCAACAGTTGCTGGCCAAAGCTTTGAAAGCCATGATTTTGTTCTTGCTCTTGCAAATGAGACCATCGAAAAAAAACCAAAATTCCTAAAAATCTGGAAGCTATTAATAGCTCCCTATATTTTTATAGCTCTTGAAAAGAGATTAGCTATTCAGTATGTCTTGAGATAGACATCATGACTAAGTTACGTTTCGCTATTAAATCACAAATTAAATTTTACGAATCTTTAATTCATAAAAGAATTTATTTTGGGTTGTTGAATTAAGACCTTTAATAAAAAAAGGTAAAATACTTCCAGATAGAAATTAGTCTTTTAACCTTGTAGTAAATGCGTTACCTTCAACAAAAATTTTTTTTCTGTTAATACCAGCTGGTAAAGCAAAAATCAGAAGGATAGAAACGAATATAATCAGATCCAAAGGGAATCTTCCTATCCCCCACTCTGAGAATGCTAACGCTATTGTTGTTAAATGCATTTTGATTTTGTTTTCTAATTGAATTTATCTTGAATTTTTAGCTATTGAACATCGGCTTAGCAAAAATTATTGAGGGATATCTGGGATGATTCTAAAAAATTTAAATAGATCTTATCTATTCTTCGAAACTTATGGTTTTTTTAGAATTAGAAAAAAATAATTTTTCATTGTTACTTAGATAGATATGACTTTTTGAGGTGATTGATATAGATCTCTGTTTTTTTTTGAATTAGTTCAATAAATAAGAAATTTAAAGTCTAATTAATTTTTTTCATCCCTATCGAAGGAAGGAAGTGAAGATTTCTTATTTTAAGTTTAGTTGTTCATTGTTCAGATCTGGATCTTGAAAAAAGATATTTTACCAATAATAAATGAATTTTAAGGGTACTAAGAATTTGACTAAATTAACTAAAAAATCAAGGGCCTTCCTGCGTTTTTTCTTCTTCATATATTACAAACACTGTTTTTGTTGTAATGGGCTAATATTGTCGAGAAACTTTATATTATCGAGTTCCTATTAAGAAAAAAAATTTCAAATTTCATTTGTTGGTATTTTTTTAAGTTCAACTTTAACACTATAATTTGTCCATTATTTATTGTAATTATTTCGCTAGTGTCTCATTAACTCATAGTCAAAACACTATTCTCGATTAGTTTCTAAAAAAAAGATGAAAGACTGCTTTGCTGTTTTCAGCATTCAAAATAATTAGTTGTAAAGACTGACTTGTTCATGTTTTATAATGACGTATTAATTAATTAATTAATTGATTTTTCTTTCAAAATGCTATCACGTTTTCTTGATGATTTTATTGATGATTGCTTTTTAAGTGGTGATGATATATGCAAATTTGAAATCTATAGATCAAGAAAATATGAAAAAAGAGTAAACCCAA
>MDTG01307916.1_pt1 | contig 25761 bp, 21 predicted proteins | sample 811421 | NCBI WGS metagenome assembly MDTG01 (sample SAMN05326645, study PRJNA326480) | marine metagenome | isolation source: seawater | place: Pacific Ocean: South East | collected 2011
AAATGTGGTCAGTGGGGATTAAAGTTGCCATCAATAACATTAGGATTTTGGCATAATTTTGGAGGGTCTCAAGTAACCTCGCTTCAAAAAGAGATCGTATATACTGCATTTGATAGTGGAATAACTCATTTTGATTTAGCTAATAATTATGGTCCTCCTTATGGTGCTGCTGAAAATAATGCAGGAGTAATTCTGAAAGATCTTCCCAGGCATGAGATTGTTGTATCATCAAAGGCAGGCTATGACATGTGGCCAGGACCCTATGGTGAATGGGGCTCTCGGAAATATTTAATAAATAGTCTAGAACAATCACTTAATCGGTTAGATATGGATTATGTTGATATTTTCTATAGTCACCGTTTTGACCCCGAAACACCCATGGAGGAAACTCTATCTGCTCTTAATTCAGCGGTCGCTCAAGGTAAGGCTCTTTACGCGGGTATAAGTAGTTACAATAGCGATCAGACCATACAAGCTTCTAACATATGTAAGGAAAATGGTTGGGCTCCTATTATTATTCATCAACCTAATTATTCAATGTTCAATAGGTGGATAGAAAAGAGTTTGCTGGAATCGGTTGGAAATTTAGGGATTGGTATTATTGCATTTTGTCCACTCTATCAAGGCCTTTTAACTAATAAGTACTTGAATGAAATTCCTGCTTCATCTAGGGCCGCAAATACTAGCGGTTTAATTCGTGAATCTGAATTATCTGAACCTGTTTTAAAATGTATTCAAAGCCTCAATGAGTTAGCAATGAATAGGGGACAGTCTCTTGCTCAGATGGCATTGTCATGGGTTTTGAGAGACCGAAGAGTCACCTCTGCTTTAATCGGTGCTAGTTCACCAGAGCAAGTCATTGAGAATTCAAAATGTGTAGAAAATTCTATTTTCTCAGATGATGAACAGCAGGCAATAGACGATCTTCTTTCACAAATTAATCTGCCGAAATCATTATGGGCAGGCGAATAGCTCAAACATCAGGTTGTAGAGTTTACAACTGACTCACAACGCTCACATAAATTGTCAACATGGTTGCTAGGTAATAGCCTCCAACACCGTGGGCATTTGGGATGTGATGATTTGATTGTTTTAGCACTTAAATCCTGATTTCCCTTGATTGTGTTTAGTTCACTAATCATGAAAAATTCATGAACGTCTTCATTGTCACTTAAGATATCTAGTGGTTCTTTATCATCATTATTCAGAAAAAGTTCGACTGACGCTTCATAGTTGGACCTGACTAATTTTTCTTGTCTCAGTGGCTCAATAGACTGTTGGATGATATTTCTGTATTTTAGCAATATATCCATATCACTTGAAATCTTCCCTGGTGAAAAGTCAGGGTCAGGTTTTGGGAAGGTTTCGCAGTGGATGTCTCCAGATTCGTTGCCAGCATGTTCCCATGTTTCATCAGCGGTAAAGCTTAGTATAGGGGCTAGTAATTTACAGAGGTCAGTTAAGACAATGTTCATGCAAGTTTGAGTTGATCTTCTTTTTTTAGAATCTTTATGGTCGCAATACAATCTATCCTTAGTTATATCTATATAAATGCTGCTAAGGTCGTTAGTGCAGAAGTTATTGATGGAGTTGAAAACTTTTCTAAATTCATAACTTTTATATCCCTCTAAACATTCTTCAGTTGTTTTGTGTAAGCGTTCTAAAATCCACTTATCAATGAACGTTAGGTTTTTATGATCAACTTGATTTTCTGTACAATCGAAGTCATGAAGGTTTCCGAGTAAAATCCTAAGGGTATTACGAATTCTTCTGTATGTATCAGCAGTTTGTTTGAATAAACCTTCTCCAAAAGGAACCTCAGTTTCCCAATCAACACTGGCTACCCATAATCGTAATATATCAGCACCAAACTTTGATATGAAATGGTCAGCCTCCATTGGTTTGACCTTCTTCTTTTTCTTCTGATCATTATTTGATTGGTCTGATTTGGAAACTTTTTTCCCTGTATCTTGGTCCACAACAAAGCCGTGTGTTAGTACCGACTTGTAGGGGGCTGTTCCCTTTGTGACCATGCTTATCATTAGGGAGCTTTGAAACCATCCTCTGTGTTGATCCGTGGCCTCAAGGTAAAGATCAGCAGGCGAATGTAATTGAGGGTGTTTGTCACAGACAGCAATGTGGCTCGTTCCTGAATCGATCCATACATCAAGTGTATCGCCGCAGCGAGTACAGTCACTGTTAAGGCCTAATTTTTCTGTCCACCAAGAATCACTTTTCTCAAACCATATATTTGAGCCTTCCTGTTCTATGATATCAGCTACTTGTTTTGCTGTTTCAGAATTAATGAATGGAGCCCCTGAGCCATCATAAAATATTGGCAGAGGGACACCCCAAGTTCTTTGTCTAGAGATGCACCAGTCGGGTCTAGCTTCAACTGTTCCATAAATTCTGTTGCGGTTTTTTGAGGGTAACCAGTCGACTTTATCGATTTCTTTTAATGCCTCTTCTCTGAATGATTCAATAGAAATGAAAAACTGAGGTACAGCTCTGAATATTATTGGAGTCTTTGATCTCCAGCAATGAGGGTAAGAGTGGGTATACTCTTCTTGCCCAACGATAGCATTTTGTTTTTCAAGTATTTGTATAATATGATCATTAGATTTTAGGACGTGCTTGCCTACAAGATCGCTTATCCCAACTTCTTCTGTATAATTACCCAAATCATCAACTGGTGATAAGACATCTAATCCAGCAGCCTTACCTGCCAGATAATCATCACCTCCATGACCAGGTGCAATGTGGACAGCACCTGTTCCCGTTTCAGTTGTCACAAAATCCCCAAATATAACAGGTGAATGTCTATCTAAAAAAGGATGAGCAGTGTAACAATCTTTGAAATCATGCCCTTTTAAAGTACTAACTGTTTGTGTTAGTTTGAATTCTGTTTTTTCCTCAAATTTTTCAACTAGGTCTTTGGCGATTATTAGCCTTTGAGTGCTATTGTCATTATCAGTAAATTCTCCATCGATATAATCAAACTTTTGGTTAAGGGCTATTGCTAAGTTGGCAGGAAGTGTCCATGGGGTTGTTGTCCATATTACTAAGGAAGATTTTTTAGCAAGCTCTCCTGATAGAATTTGAAATTTAACAAATACCGCTGTGTCGGTTACATCTTTGTATTCAACTTCGGCCTCAGCAAGCGCAGTTTGTGCGCCGAAGCTCCATTGTACTGGTTTTTTACTTGAGTAAACTAGATCTTGTTCAATAAATTCAGAAAAAGCTCTGATGATGTCTGCTTCATATTTAGGCTCAAGGGTCAGGTATGGTGTATCCCATGATGCAAGGACCCCTAATCTCTTAAATGATTCACGCTGAATATCAATAAAGTCGCGAGCAAAGGATTCACATCGTCTTCTGATTTCAGCGGCATCCAAACCTTGTGCTTTTTCAACTACCTTATACTCAATTGGAAGACCATGGCAGTCCCAACCTGGTATGAAAGGTGTGACATACCCAGACATGGATTTTGATTTAATGACTAGGTCTTTTAGTAATTTATTTAGAGCTGTTCCCATATGGACGTCACCGTTCGCAAAAGGAGGGCCGTCATGGAGTATAAATTTTGGTCCACGATCTGATTCTCTAGTTTTGATAATCTTTTCGTATAAGTTAATGGAATCCCATTTTTTTAGTCGTAATGGTTCGCTGTCAACTAGACTTGCTCTCATTGGAAAATCCGTATGAGGAAGGTTTAGAGTGTCTTTATAATTGGGTCCCTTGTCGGCCATAGCATGTTTAGAGCGCAGACCTTAGCACTTGAGAAATTAGGGGTCAATTTCTTCAAGATTATTTCACTTTGATAGTGACTGCCTCTGGGGTAAGTTAGGCAGCCTTAAATAAAAAATCACGCAGAAATATGGACAAAATGACCAAGATTATACTCGCTTCGGCCATAGGAATTACCCTTGTAGGTGTTGTTTTTATAATGGGTCTGGTAATGAAGTTATCCACGGCAACAACCGAAAATTCCAATCTTGTTAAGCAGATTACTGATCAGAACAGTTCAATTAAGGATAATAATGCAGAAGTTGAAAAGCAGATGAATGCTGCATTAAATAAGCAAAAACTAGAGAATGACCTCAGAATAGACCAGCTTCGAAAAGAGATGAAAACCGCATCAGATTCTGCAGCGGCTGATCTTGAAGCAGTAAAAGCTGAAAGAGCTCAGTTGACTGAAACTATTGCTGAAAAGTTGAAAAAGAAAGAGGATGAATTAACTCCATTGCAGAAAAAAATTAGAGAAGCCCCAGCAATTGCTAAGGTTGTAGCTGTGAAAGAGGCATTAGGATTTGTTGTAATAGATGCAGGTTCAGCGAAAGGAATTGAAAAAGGTTCAAGATTTAATATAAGGCGTGATAAATTTATTGTCGCTGAAGTTGAGATTGATGAGGTTGTTGATTCATCTAATTCAATTGGTAATATCGATATAGATAAAAAGCCACCTGGTATAAATATTCGCGAAGGAGACGAAATTATTGGGTATCCAGTTTTCTAAGTTTATATATTTTAGTTAGGGTAGAGTATCAGTTATAGCTTCGAGCATAATATTTATGCTTTCAGAAGTTTCATCTCCCATGTTAGAAATTCTAAACGTGGTGCCTTTAATTTTTCCATAGCCACCATTAATAATTAAAGAGTGCTTTTCTCTCATTCTCTTTATCCATGCTGGCACATCAATATTCTTATTATTAGCAACACACGTAAGAGATTTTGACCTATAACCATCCGGAGCAAAATGTTCAAAACCATGATCATTTACCCAGTTGTGTACGATATTATTGAGTAGTTGATGTCTTTCGTATCTAGCTTCTAGGCCTTCATTGAAAATTTTATTTAATTGGTGCTGCAAACCATATAATAAAGAAATACATGGAGTGCTTGGCGTCATCATTTTCTGCCAATTTTTGTGGAATTCTAAAAAATCAAAGTAGTAGCCCCTATTGGGAATGGTTTCAGCCTTCTTTAAGGCTTTTTCTGAAACTGTAAAAAGGGCCAAGCCTGGAGGTAAAGCTAGAGCCTTTTGACTGCCTGTTAGAACAACATCTATTTTATAGTCTTCTGTATTAATAGGCGCAGCTGAGAATGAAGATACTGTATCAACGATAAGTAAAACGTCTTCATATTTATTAACAATCTCAGAAATTTCTTTCAGAGGGTTCATTACACCTGTAGAGGTTTCATTATGAATTAAAGTAACAACATCAAATTCATTATTAGACAATTTTTTGTCTAACTCTTCCGGACATATCGGTGAGCCCCACTCTGCGGAAAGAGATTCAGCATCCAGTCCACACCTTTTGGATACATCAAACCATTTGTCGGAGAAGGCCCCATTACAGCAATTCAGAACTTTCTTAGATGTTAGATTTTTGATTGAGGCCTCCATGATTCCCCAAGCAGAGGAAGTGCTCAGGTATACTGGTCCAGAAGTTCCAAATATTTTTTGTAGTTTTGGATGAATATCCTCATATAAATTAACAAAATCGTTCCCTCTATGGCCTATCATGGCAGTTGACATTGCTTGATAGGTGTCTTCTGAAACGTTAATTGGGCCAGGATTATATAATTTTATAGGGTTCATTTATTAATGGATGATGTTTTTTGTACTAGAGTTCGTCTAAACTCGCATTCATTCAAGTTTGAGTTAACCAAAATACAACGTCAAATTGCTTTAATATGGCTTTTAAATTGTTAATAGATTAGTTTTTAATTCAGTCGGTTCTCAAAACTAAGAAAAAGTATTATTTTTATGGATTTTAGTTTTAATTTCTTGTTTGAAAAGGAATTGAAACTATAAATATTATAAATATCTGTATTAATTAATCTACCTAGAAGGAGATGATTGACTAGATATTCAATAAAATTCGTTACAAGCACAGAGTAAATTCTCAAAACAGATAATTAATATGGCTAATGAAGAATCACCTGAATTAATGACAGTTAAGGAAACTGCAGAGTATTTAAGAATACCATTACCTACAGTATATTATCTAGTTCAAAGAGGGCAATTGCCTGCAATCCAAATAGGTGGGCGATGGAGAATTAAAAGGAGCTTACTTGATACAGAGGTTTTGAAAAAAGATGAAGGAGGTCAGCCCACTGTATTAGTGATTGACGACGATCCCGCCTTACAAACACTCTTTAAGCAATTCTTAAAAAAAGCAGGATTTGGAAGAGTCGTCGTTGGTTCTGGAGCCGAAGCTATTTCGTTCGCTGAGAAGCAAGAATTTGATCTTGTGTTCCTTGATTTGAAGCTTCCTGACATATCGGGAGATGAGCTTTATGTAAAGTTGAAATCAATTCACCCAGAGCTTCCTATTGTTATAATTACAGGTTATCCAGATAGTGAAATTCTTAGCAAAATTCTTGCTATCGGTCCGGTAACAGTTATCAAAAAGCCAATCGAATTTGAGCAGCTAAATAGAACGGTAAAAATTTTAGGACATAAGGGCACTAACCAAGAGGTTGTAACTTAAGAATTTAATTTCAATTCTTTATGCGGTGATTCAATATCTTTATTTCTGAATTATTTTAATAAGTATAAAGTTTCATTAGTTCATTTTATTTCATGGAATTTGGAGATCTTAGAGGCATTCTTCATTATGTTCCTCAGTTTAGAAATAAACTCTTTGTTATTAAACTGGATGGCGAAGTCGTTCATTCGGATAACATGTCTAATATTGTTTTAGATCTTGCTGTTTTATATTCTCTTAAAGTTAATTATATTATAATTCATGATACACTAAAACGTGAACGAACCGATCAAGAAGGGGTAGGTCATGAACAAAGGCCAATAACCAGTGAACAGTTAGACTATCATTTGAATGAAAGTTCTAAAGTGACAAACATTTTAATGAGGGAGTTGACGGCGGTCGGATTAAAAGTAGCGACAGCCAATTCTGTTATCGCTAGATCAAGAGGGGTCATTAATGGTATTGATTACCCTAATGATGGTAAGGTTGAGAAAGTTGATGATATTGGGTTAATGGATCTTATAGATAAGGGAATAATTCCAATTCTCCCGTCCATTGCTTTTAATAAAAAAGGTAAGAATTACCTCCTTAATTCAGATGATTTAGCCTTTTCCGTAGGTCTTGCAACAACTTGTTCAAAAGTCATTTTTCTCACCGCTTCTGATATAATAAATTCTGTCAGAGGTAATGAGTTCACAGTTTCTGAAGCCAATAACTTTGCTCAAGAACAAGTTGTTGCATCTAAAAGGTTATCTAAGATTCTTCTAGATTCAGCAAAGGTGTGTAGTGAAGCTGTTGATAGAGTGCATATTCTTAATGGCTTAAGGGACTATGCAATACTGGCTGAGCTTTTCAGCAATGAGGGAGTTGGAATAATGATCCATCGAGATCCTTATGGTATGATTAGATCTGCAGACATCCGTGATGTTTCGGAAGTGTTTTCAATTATCCAGTCAGCAATTATCGATGATGAATTATTACCAAGAAGCAGTCTAGATATAGTATCTAAGATTGAAGATTTTTATGTTTTAGAGATCGACGAAAATATTGTTGGAACGGTGGCAATTCATTCTACAAAGGATGTTGCGGAAATGGCGTGTCTTTTTGTTAAGAAATCACACAAAGGTGTTGGCTATGGATGCAGGTTGGTTAAGCATATCCTTAAGATAGCTCGGGAAAGAAAAGTAAAAAAAATCTACGCTTTATCAACACAGGCTTCAGGATTCTTTGAATCTCTGGGTTGGAATGAAGGTCAAATAAATGATATACCTAAAGCTAGGAGGGCAGAACTTATAAATAGTGGGAGAAACTCTAAGATCTTTTATAGATATGTGTAATCAAGACTTTGAGTCTGAGTCCTGATCTTTCTTTATTGCTTCTTCTTCAGCTGATTCAAGAGAGTGTTTAAATTCATTTTGAGCTTTTTTAAATTCGCCTGATGCCCGACCAATTCCTTTCGCTAATTCAGGAAGTTTCTTCGCTCCGAATAGCAAAAGAACGATAACTCCGATTCCGATTATTTCCGGACCGCCCAAAGCAAATCCAATTAAAATTGATGAATTCATAAAAACTTTTATTCTTTATTGTCTGTTGTTTCTTCTCCTGATGCCTTTTTAGCATCTTTAATTTCTTTTTCGGATTGCAGTCGACCCTTTTTAAGTTCACCAGTGGCTTGACCAATACTCTTTGCAAGTTTAGGGATTCTCTTTGCTCCAAAAAGAAGAAGTATAAGAACAAGAACAATTATTACTTCCGGACCACCTAGTGTAAAAGCTAGTAAATTAAAGTTTATCATTTTTTTTAATTTAGAGGTTTTTATAGCTACGTGCAAAAAGAAAGTTAATTTCCTTTCTAATGTAAAATGGAGTATAAATAGTATGTTTGAATTCAATATTGTTTGATATTTTGACGTGGAAAAGAAAATGCTACCAATCTATGACGTTGAGAGGGACATTGTTCGAGCTCTTTTAGATAGTAAAAATAAGGGGCGTTTAATTATCGAGGCGCCTACTGGTTCAGGAAAATCTACCCAACTTCCACAAATTTTAATTAAGAAAAATATAATCCCTTCCGGAGAAATTGTAATACTTCAGCCGAGGAAAGTTGCTGCTAGGATGCTGGCAAAAAGAGTGGCTGATGAGGTTGGTTGTAAATTAGGCGATGATGTGGGGTATCAGGTAAGGTTTGAAAAAGCAGTTTCTAAAAAAACAAAAATTAGATTTGTTACTGAAGGTATATTGTTAAGGCAATTTCTTTTAGATCCTACACTATCAAGTGTAGGGGCAATCGTTTTTGATGAATTCCATGAGAGACATCTCCAGTCGGACGTGATACTTGCACTAGCATTAGAATTACAAAATAAAAACCGTAGTGATCTAAAGCTGATAGTAATGTCAGCTACTTTGAGTACGTCTCGAATTGCTAAGTATTTATATCCGTGTTCGATAGTAAAGTGTTCGGGGCGGACTTTTCCAGTTGAGATAAAATACATAAATGTGAATCTTAAGGTTAAACCAATATGGGATGTGATTGCCGACGTCATGAAGAAAGAGGTCGTAAAAAGTGACTTGAGTGGTGATATTTTAGTTTTTGTTCACGGTGCTCATGAAATACGCAAAACTATTGAAAAGTTAAGGCCAATAAAACATTTTAAAGATGCTCTATTAATTCCTCTTTATGGTGACCTAAGTCATAGGCAACAAGAAATAGCACTTGAGCCAAGTGATAAAAGAAAAATTATTATTTCAACTAACATAGCCGAAACTTCTATAACTATTGACGGGGTTGAAATTGTTGTTGATTCAGGTTTGGCGCGGGTGGCTTCTTATGATCGAGTCAGAGGAATTAATACACTTTTAGTTGATAAGATTCCAGAATCTTCAGCAGACCAACGTGCTGGAAGAGCGGGCAGAACGTCTCCTGGGAAATGTTTTAGGATGTGGTCTGAGGCTGATCATTCAATGAGACCTAAGGAGTTACTCCCAGAGATTCTAAGGCTTGATTTATCTGAAATTTTATTAACCTTATTTGCATCTGGAGTTACTGATGTTGAAAGTTTGGAATGGCTTGATTTACCAAATAAAAGTGGGATCGATAGGGCAAAAAATATATTGGTTTTAATGAAGGCCATTGATATTAAAACTGGTAAAATAACGAATGTAGGTAAAAAGATGGCATCCTATCCAGTGCACCCTCGATTTTCTAGGATGATAATTGAAGCTGATTCAAGGAAGTGCCTCCAAGAGGTTGTCCTATGTATTGCCCTTAGTCAGGGGCGAGAAATTTTCACAAAAAAAATTCAGCTTAATAAATGTGAGTTTTCAAATAAAAATGATATTTCGGACTTTCAACCAATCATGAGAGCCTGGTTGTATGCATATAGAACAAATTTTGAACTTAAAAAGTGTCAAGCATATGAACTGAATGCAAAAGTTTCCAGAGAGTCTTACCTAATTGCTAAGAGTTTACTTAATGTGGCTGGACACAGTGAACATAATTTTAAGGATTTAAGGCCTGATGTGTCTGGTGAAAATTTAGCCAAAGTATTTTTAGTTGGATTTTACGATAATTTATTTAGAAAACTTTCCAAATCAACAATGTCGTGTGAGTTGGTTGGTGGGCGTAAAGGAAAGCTTATTAAGGGCAGTTTAGCTTCAGATTCGAATGTATCCGTGGCTGCTGAAGTGAATGAAATAGAAGGTAAAGAAGTTTCTATTATTATTTCTAAGGCAACAGCTATCAAAATTGATTGGATAAAAGAAATTTTTAAAGATCAGCTGAAAGAGGTAGAGGAAAGTCGTTTTGATAAGGGTGCTAGAAGAGTTGTTACTGATACTACGTTGAAGTTTTTGGACTTAATTCTAGAGAGGAGACCGTGTAGCCAGGTGTCGCTTTCTTCTGCATCTAAGATTCTTACAAGAGAAATAATAAATGGTAACTTAAGAATTAAGGGATGGGGGGATAAATGTGACAAATGGATATTGCGAATGAACTTCGTGTCTAAGAATTATCCGGAATATGATATACCCGAATTTTCTGAAAATGATAAGGGTTTAGTGATATCGGATTTTTGTGATGGAGCTGTAAGTTATAAGGAAATCAAAGATAAACCTGTTTTGCCATTTTTACTTAAATGGCTTTCTAAAGTACAAGAAGAAACGGTAAAGAGATTAGCGCCTGAGAGGATTAAATTATTGAATGGTAAGGAAGTGGCTATTATTTATGAATCTTCAGGGCCAAAAATTTCAATTATTTTACAGAGGCTTTATGACGTTAATCAGACACCCTCATTGTGTGAGGGGAGAGTGCCATTAAAAGTGGAGATTCTTGGACCTAATCATAGGCCGGTTCAGACAACAACTGATTTACAAGGTTTTTGGAGAGAAAGTTATCCAAATATAAAAAAACAACTTAAAGGAAGGTATCCAAAGCACGAATGGCGTTGATGGCATTGGCTCTTGAGTGTAATACTGAATTGGTTGAATCTAGATAAAAATGATCAATGACTTTTTATTTCTAATACTCGGGCTAGTTGGATTGTATTTTGGTGCTGAGTGGTTGGTTGGCGGAAGTTCAAAGTTAGCTTTAAAAATCGGGGTTTCTCCTTTGGTTATAGGTCTTACTGTGGTGGCATTAGGTACTAGTGCGCCTGAACTCGCAGTCTGCCTTCGGTTAAATATTGAAGGATGTCCTGACGCGGCTATTGGGAATATAGTTGGTTCAAATATATGTAATATCTTACTAATACTTGGTTTTAGTAGTTTAATTCGCCCTCTCCAAATACATAGACAGATTATCAGAAAAGAGATACCAATCTTGCTGGTAGTTTCTGTAGCTTTAATAGTTATGTTAATGAATCAAGAGGTTGCAAGATGGGAGGCTTTTCTTTTATGTTTAGGAATTATTATTTATATCCTATCAAGTTTTAAAGGATCTAACATAGCTCCAGTCAACGAAGAATGCGTAAAAGACTTTGAAGATGATGTTACTTCAAAAAAAGAGAACGGAAATACAATTACCCTCATTTTATTGCTCATTGCAGGTCTTTCATTACTTGTTTTAGGTGCTTCTTTTTTTGAGAAAGGGGGCATAGGTTTAGCCAAAGCATTCGGAGTAAGTGAAGCAGTAATCGGATTAACTTTATTAGCCTTCGGCACGTCGTTGCCAGAACTGGCAACTTCAATTGTTGCTTGCGTTAAAAAAGAAGGCGATATAATTGCCGGTAACGCAATTGGATCTTCGATTTTTAATGTACTGGCTATTCTTGGAATTACAGCACTGTACAAACCAATAACTATTTCAGGTATTAGTTTTTTAGATTATGCGTTTATGTTGGGATCTGTCGTCCTGTGTGGTTTGTTTATCTTCAAACAATTGAGAATTGGTAGGATAAAAGGCTTTGTCTTTATTGTTATCTATGGTTTGTATATAACAATAATTTTAAATAGATAAAAGTTATTCACTTTTGAGCAATTTAAGAATTGAGCTTGTAGGAATACATGACTTAACAACCATCTGAAGATTTCGTTCAATTCCTTCTACCTTATTATAATAAATAGAGTTAGTAGCCGCTACAACTCCAATTACTGAGCCTGTATTGTCGAAGACAGGTGAGCCGCTCGAACCTTTTGCAAAATCAGCAGTAATTGCAATGCGGTTAGAGCCCTTTTCTTTTCCGCCTCTTTGTAGGTAATATCTTGAGACGATGCCTCTTGAAACAGTGTAAAATCGTCCCTCAGGATGGCTGATAACGGTAACGTCTGATCCAACAGCGACATTTGCTCTTAAGGAAACGGGTTTGAAGTCAGATCCGATTAATTTGACTATTGCTAGGTCATCTTTTTGTGATGATGCAACTACCTTTTCAATAGGGTAAAGCTGTCCATTCACTGTTAACGCTCCAAATGCTCCAGCTTTATCATTTTTCATAACGTGATAATTAGTAACGGCTAGTCCGTCTTCAGTAATGATAAATCCACCAGCAATATTGCCATGCCAATTATCACATTTATCACATTTATAAATGTTACCCAAACATAATACACCCTCTTTATTAAGGCTGTATATCTCCGATGGATTTATTTCATCTTTATTAGGTTTTGGTAATGCAACCTTGATAGAGTTTTGAGAACTTAGTTGATTAGCAATCTCATTTGTATTTGATGTTTTATTCTGGTCTCTAAGTTTGCCGAGTTTTTTTTCAAACAGCATTTTGATATAAATATCATGAATAGGCTTGGCCTGATCCTTGCACAATGCATAGTTGGAAAATTGAACTAATAATATAGAGATGATAGAAACTGATTTGAGTATATTATTTTTTATCATTTTGAAATTTTAATTTTTTAAGAAGTTCAGCTGTCTCTGTCCATGTGCTTTCGTCTTTGCTGAACTTAATGTAAATCTCTAATGCTTTGATTGCCGATTCAATTTCACCAATCTTATGCAGAGCAATCCCTCTAGGCCTATAATAGTTATAGTAAGTTGGATATTCTGCCACCGCTTTTCCTGACCACTTTGCTAAAACTTTCCAATTTTCGTTGTGTTCGGCTTCCATTATTCTTAAAGAGTAACTATCTCGTTCAGATTTGATCTGTCCATCAATTGAGGAAAACCAATTTTTTGGAATTTTATTATTAGTTGTATTTAGCTCATCATATCTATAAATAAAACGAATAAGCTGGAAATCTAAGTTTCTGACTGCCTTTGGTAAATATTGATTCATCAAATTAGCCGAAACAGATATAGCATCATTAAGCTTTCCCTTCATTCCAGCAAAAGCTAAAGCTGGGACAGAAACATCAATGAATTCAGAGGAAAATAATTTTTCATCACTTAATGAATTTAATTTATTCTTCAAATCTGGAATCATATTTCTTGCCATAAAATAACCAATCGTCGTTGATAATCTGATGTCTTCAAGGATTGGGTGTTCTAGTGTTTTCCATCTTTCATCAATATTTACAATCTTGCCATCCCTAATGTCTGCTGATTGAGTCATGGTAATGACCATTGCAGCATGAGTATGTGGTGATGTTTTTATATCATCATATTTCTCAAAAACTTTAAATAGTCGTTCTCGCAAAATTAAATCATCAGTGTCAATTATGGACGGAGTCGAAAATACACTGAATGATTTTTCAAGGTCATTAATATTGCTCTCTAATAGTGTCTCTACAAGCGCGAATGAGAAGTCTACCTGATTGCTGTCTCTTGGCATGATTTCAGCTAAGTCAAACCAAAATCTTGGGGATGATTCGACAGTGTTCTTATTTAAACTTCTTTTTGCAAGCCATTCATATCCATTCTTTTCGGATAGTGTTTTTAAATTCAGTTCTTTTCTATAGTCGGCTGAAGAGAATATATTATCACTATCAATATTTTTTATGTGCTTAATAGCAAGTGGTCTCATTTTTTTTGCAAATGTTATATTTCCTTTGGAGCGTTCCAAAGATTGACTTAAAGCTTTTGAAATAATTTCTTTACGTCGTTCAAGTGTGGGGGGTGTCTTCCAATTTTTTGAGTCGAGTGATATTTCTTTAGCAAGATCAATGTCGCCCAACTCCAATGATCGTTCGAATATCTTAGCCAAAACTCCAAAGCTTGAAGAAGAATCCATGCTATTGGTTACATCTTTATAACACTTTTTTAGAGATTCTGACGAATCGAGATCGGTATCAGCATAACGCCCATAAAATTGAATTAGGCTTTGTATCCTAGGGACAGTTCTGTCCATTAACGGATGTGTTATAGCAAAAATTATGTCTCTCTTTTGTCCCCGACTCAGCGCATCTTCCATAGATAGCAAAAGTATATTTTGTGAGAGTCGTAATGGAAAACGCTCATCATTAATAACGGAACGAAGCATCTTTCTAGCAGAGGAGTAACTAAATGTACTGGAATAAATCTCCGAGAAAGCTTGTTGAAAAGATTGTTCTCGAATTCTCCTGGGAAAATTTTGAGATTGAGCAACTAGCAATCTTAATTTTAATGCTTCTTCTTGAGAAAATTTAACTTGTGAAGGGTTAAAGATAAGGTCTTCAATATTTTCATTTAATAACCGATCATCATTGAGTCCGTCTTGTAATGAAAAGTTCAAAAACGTTGGGCTATGTTTCTTTCCCCATTCAATGAACGCATTTGCAAGCTCTTCATTATTTGCTATTCCTCTGTCAAGTTCCTTTAGTCTTGATGTAAAAACTTGCAATGAATTTTTGTCTTTCAAGATCTCAGTATTCTGAGTTTCAGTAATGAGTAAATCCTTCTCTTTTTTATAGGATTCGTTTTTTCTAAATAATTGTGAAAGGTAGAGAACTGTTTGAGCGCGATTGTTGAGTTTTTTTTCTGATGATAGCAATTTGCTTAAGGCTTTCTCAGGGCCGCTAGTATCTTTATTTTCGTTGATAGAAATGTGCGCCCAAAGTCTAACTATTGTTTCAGTTACTTCGTCAGGAGTTTTATCATTTTTCAGGAATTCCCTAATTATAACGATTGCTTCGTCATGACTTTTAATAGACGAGTAGCTAATAGATTTATAAAGTTTAGCTCTTCTGTTGAATTGAATTTCGTTATTTGAAATTGGTGAGCATATAGATAAAATGAGATTATGAATTTCTTCTTTTTTGTTAGCAATAATTTGTGGAAGTAGAAAGCATAATGCAGGTCCTGACTCATTAAGAAGAGAAGGTGACCAACGTAGACCATGAAGCAGAAGGTCAAGCGTAGTAAGAAATTCTACTTTATTGTTTTTTTCTATGTTCTTACTAAGCAGGTTGCTGAATTCTAATCTTTTATTTATGTCGGGAATTCGAATTTGATTTAAGTTTTTGTCAGCAATATTTTTTTTCCTAAAAGCTAACCAATTTGACCACCACTTTTCTGAATTGTTCCAATATTTCTTTAGGTCTCCATTGTCATTATTTAGAAGTAATAACTCCTCTAAAATGTCATTCGATGTATATAAATCTCTTTTTATTTTTGGTATTCCTCGAGTTTCTTCGATTTTTTTGTTTGCTTCGTCGATATTATTTAATTCAAGAAGTATGAAAATTGACCTTATTCGTAAGTCTATGTATTGCGGGAATTCTATAATTTGTTGATTGTTTACTTGATACAGTTTTAAAGCTTCATCAAAATTTTCAGCTAACTCGGCTATTAATCCGAGTTCTCTTAGGCATGTGAAATAAACTTCTGCGGTGAGTTTGTCTCTTTTCAGGATCTCCCTGATAATCTGCTCTTGTTTATCAGTTTCACCTTTTCTACCGTAATGTCTCGCCGCTAAAAAGCGTCCTTCAATATTAAAAGTGTTATCAGGGGGTAAAAGACTGCAAGCATTTATTAGTGAAGAGAAAAAAGGTTTTTTAATTAACTTGTTTTCAGAGTTTCTCTCATGCATTTCAACAATTGCTGCTAACTTCCAAAGTCTTTCTGCATATGTTTCACTTTCAGGGAATTTTATTAAAAAAACAACTGAATGAAGAATGAATGCGTCAATGCTTTGCTGTTTGTCAAAATTGCTGATAAATGTGCTAAGTTCTTTTTCAGTCTGATTTTTTTCTAGGGCTGCCTTAAAATTTGTTCCTTGTTTGAGATTACTAAAAACGAAAGATTTCAGTTCGCGGCTGATTTTTACACAGGATTTTTGAAGTGCAGAAGGACCTTTTTCTGGGTTTAGGAGTGACTCGATCGCATTTTTAACTGCAGGTGGTGCGTTTTGAGGCGCTGCATGAATTACATCTAAAAGTGTGTATACGAAAAACAAAAGGGTAAGTAATTTCATATAGTTTGGTGTTTTTTTAAAAATGATCAGTAAATGATTTAGGTAGTTTTTTTCCACTTATAACTAAAACAAATTCACCTTTTGGTTTCTTTTCCTTGTATTTTTGGGTTAGCTCAGAAGCAGTGCCTCTTAAAAATTCCTCAAATTTCTTTGTCATCTCTCTTGCTAATACTAAAAATCTATCGGGTGATTTTTCATTAATAATCTCTAGCGTCGATTGAATTCTGTGGGGGCTTTCAAAAAAAACCGAAGTTTCATTTCTCGAAAGAGCGTTTTCAATCTCTTTCCCACGGGCTCCTTTTTTTGTTGCCAAAAAACCACCAAAATAAAATTTGTTTGCCGGAAGACCTGATCCTGCCAGTGCTGAAGTTAAAGCTGAAGGGCCTGGTATGATCTCAATTTTGTAATTTGCTTGAGCAACATGGTTTACGAGACGCGCTCCAGGGTCTGAGATGAGAGGGGTCCCAGCATCTGAAATATATGCAATATTCTTACCAGAACTTAGTATCTTAAGAACACTTTCAGTTCTTGATGCTTCGTTGAATTTATGAATGCTAATTCTTTTAGTAGAGATTTCATATTTATTTAAAAGAATACTGCTATGCCTAGTGTTTTCGCACGCTATTAAATCAACCTGCTTTAGGCATTCAATGGCCCTGAACGAGATATCTTCTAGGTTCCCAATTGGGGTCGATATGACGAGTAATTTCCCCGAGTTTGAATTCATTGTCTTTAAGTTAATAGCCTTCGCTAAGCTTACTGGTAAGCGTAATGGCTACTTTTTCAGCGGCGCTGCGTAAAGAACGTGATTCAGTGAGTTGAAAGTTAGTATTTAAATAGGAGGTTGATTTTCCAGTTGCAATACCTTTTTCAATAATTTCTCCTGTATTATTATTTATTATTTTATACTCAAGATCGATACTGAATTCCATTTCAGTTGTCTCAAGAACGTTCTCCCTGTTTGCTCTAAGTTGTTTTCGGTCAATTTTTTTTATTTTTGCGATCAAGCTTGCGTCTGAATTTTTCTCCCTCCTAATCTGGTATGAGCCCTGTTCTTGAATCGATCTAATAATAGAATTTGTTAGAATTGTTTGAAGTTTTGGTTGAATAACATCGCTTTCAATAATTGGAACTGATAAGCTTTTGATATCTTTGAATTTAGTGGGTTTATTGTTTCCTAAGCGATAGCCAACACATGAAGTCAAAGTTAAAACTAGGACAGTAATTAAAACTATTGAATTCAAGTGATTAAGTAGTTTTATTTTTTGCATTATAATTCTCGAAAGCTGATTTATAGCTTATGGATTCTTTGGAAGAGGAGGTAAAATTGATGGGCCTTCTTCATTAGATTCTGATTTAGTATCAATTTTTTTCTTCTGTTGATTGATTTTATTAATATTGCTTTCAGGAGAAGAAAGTGAGGGTGTGGGATCTGACACAATTTGAGGAGTAATGTTTTTTATTCGAACTTTTGCCATTTCTGTTATTTTTGGATTTTTAGATTTAATGGCTTTTTCGTAGTAGATAACAGCGCTTCGCAATTGTTTTTGTTTTTCGTAAAATAAACCAGTTTCATAAAGTTGAGTCCCTTGAATTGAGTCTAATTGCTTAAGAGCATCTGCGGCTTCTTTTGCTCTTGGGCTATTTTCATATGCAACTATTACATCTTCCATGGCATTCTTTGCGTAAGTAATGTTTGCAGAATCCCTGCTCCCAGAATTAATTTTTTTTCTAGCAATGTCACCAATCCTATATTGAGCTTCCGATGACAATTTGTGGTTTGGATATTTATCAACCAATTTTTGATAAGATAATATTGCTAGAGATGCCTTTTTTTCATTTTGGTATGATTCTGCAATAGCGAATTGTGCGAGTGGTGCATATTTTGAAAAAGGGGCATTATCAATTATAGATAAAAACCATTTTAATAAATCTGAGTCTCTAACTTTATCAGGCAAGAGACTTAGTTTTTTTTGTTTTTTGTTAGCTAATACTCTTTCAGCAATTTTATATTGATTTGATATTGCATCCATATAGGAATCACTTGATTTATGCTTGTCTATAAAATCTTGAAATGCATCGAATGACTTTTTGTCTTTACTAGCAGCCATGTAATATTCACCAATTTTGAATTGGCTTTTTGCTGCTGAAGTCGTAAAAGGGTAATTTTTAACAATGTTTCTGTGAGCGGCTATAGCCTTTTTTTGTCGTCCTTGTTGTTCAAGCTGCAGCGCAGCATTTAATTTATTTGAAGCAATAGGTTCTTGCTCTTTGAGTTTTTCTTTTGTTGGTACTTTAGATAGATCTTTTTTGAAATAATCAAGGATATCTGCTTGAGCCGTTAAAATGTTAAAAGAGATCAATGATATTGATAAAGTGATCGATAATGTGAATGTTGAGAATTTAAACATTGAAAGTTCTGTGTATTCGTTAAAGCGTACTACGCTAATTAAGAGTTAGCATACTTTTAGTTCGATTGTTTTAACTAAGTATAAAGATTTGATTAAAAAATATTTATTCTTAGGTTAAATTATTAATTTATTAATAATTTAATGTCTAAATTTGTTAGTTGAGAGTTAATTATTTAAAAAAAATTGAAAAAGAGGCAATTTGTAGATCATGTCCGCGTTTTTGCAAGGGCTGGAGACGGAGGTAATGGAGTTGTCCATTTTCGACGTGAAAAGTATATTCCGAAGGGAGGGCCTGATGGAGGAGATGGTGGTCACGGTGGGAGCGTAATAATTAAGGCCGTAAATGACACAGATAATCTAACTCACCTTTTTTTTAAATCTCGCCTTATAGCCAAAGCAGGTGAACACGGTCAAGGTTGCGAGAGAAAAGGCCGATCTGCTAAAGATTTAATTATTAGAGTTCCTCAAGGTACTCTTGTTTATGAGGCTAATGATGATGGTGTTTCAATAGATGAGATTAAGTCTAAAGTAGCGCCTATTGCAGATCTAACAAAAAATTCTGAGGAGTTCATTTTGGCCAAAGCTGGTAAAGGGGGTAAGGGGAATGTGCATTTCAAGTCTCCTGTTAATCAAGCTCCTCAGGAACATACTCTTGGAACCACCGGAGAGAGTGGTTATTTTTATCTAGAACTCCGTCAAATTGCTGATGCTGGATTTGTTGGTTTTCCAAATGCAGGGAAGTCTAGTTTGCTTGGCGCGTTGTCAGCGGCTAAACCAAAAGTAGCAAATTATCCTTTTACAACTTTGCAACCATCTATCGGTGTAATTGAATTTAACCCTATAGTTAGAGCCACTATTGCAGATATACCGGGTTTGATTGAAGGGGCTCATGAAAACGTTGGGCTCGGTCATAGTTTTTTAAGACACATTATGCGCTGTGAATTGCTATTGTTCGTAGTTGATATAGCAGGAACAGACTTACGTGACCCTATTCAGGATATCGAGACGCTTCGCAAAGAAATAAAATTGTATTCTGCAGACCTAGCAGCAAAAAATTGGTTATTGATTGCAAATAAAATTGATGTACAGGGTTCAATTGATAAGCTAAATGCTCTAAAAAACAGATTTCCTAAAATTGAAATAATTGATGTGTCAGCTCTTACTGGCGAGGGCATGGACGTTCTGAAAAATAGATTGATGAATCTCATAGGTAAAGAGATGCATTAATAGAATTATATACTCAGAGTTATTCCTATTACACCAAATATTGCTAAAAGCGTTCCGAATATAGATTTTTTGGTAGGTGTATCCTGTTCAAAAAAATAGGCTAAAGGAATCAATATGAGTGGGCTTGTTGATATTATCGCCATGGATTCACCACTTGTCATTGTCTTAAGCGATTGTTGAAAACACGTGACGCCAAGTACTGGGCCAAAAATGGCAGCTAAAACCAACCAATGAAAAACTTTTGAGGTTCCACTATCAGTCCCTCTTTTGAATATTTTTTTCTTTATAAGGTGTATAATTAAAAGAAATATCATGCCGGCAAAAACCCTTTGAAAAGCCTGGCTAGCGGCAGAAATAGAAAGACCATTTTCTAGTGCCTTGTTTTCTGCTATACGACTAGTCGTAGCGCCAACGCCTTGACCTATTCCAGCGATTAGCGCAGTTATCATGCCCAATCCTTTCCCCTTTAAAAAAGTTAATGAATTTTTAGTAGGCAATAAAGCTATAATTAATCCAATCAAAACTAGGCAAATAAATGACCATGTTCGAAATGTTATGGAGTCATTAAGTAATAGTTTGTCAGCAAATGCCCCTATCACAGTGGCAGTGCAGAAATTTATCAAAATAGTAAGTCTAGAGCCTATTCGTGATAGAGCGATGAATAATGCAATGTCGCCAATGCCAAAACCTATTAATCCACTCAATGCAAGCCATAAAGAGGCTTCAAATTGAAAGCTTTCAGGATAAAATAGAAAAGTAATTATACCTAATAGTATAGCTGCTGTTGTTAGCCTCAACAGGTTGGCCGTAATTTGATCCATGGCCCTAGACACTCTAGTGTTACAAATTGCTGAAAAAGCAAATAGTAAAGCAGTAGTAATCGCAAAAATCATTTATATGAGCCAGCCAATTAATAATTAGAATTGTTAGTAGTGGTGTGATAGAAATCATTCATAAGCAACGTAATTTGTATTAATATAATTCCCTATGGATAGTTCATGTAATAATAAAGAAGGATTGATCTGGTTGAATGGAGAATTTGTTCAAGAGTTTGATGCAAGAGTTTCGGTGTTTGATCATGGTCTTTTAACTGGAGATGGTGTTTTTGAGACTTTAATTGCATATGATAATAATCCTTTTGCTTACACCCGCCATTATAGAAGACTAGAAAGATCAGCTAAGGCATTTAATCTTAACGTCCCAGATGTTAATCTAATTAGAAATGCCTGCGTTAAAGTGTTGGACTCTTCATCTATTTTTCCAGCTAGGTTAAGAATTACAATTACTGGAGGCGTTGCTCCTTTAGGATCTGAGAAGGGACGATCTGAAGAGAACGTAATAATAGCGAGTAACATTGCACCTGTTCAGCCTGATTTCAGCGACGTAATCACTGTTTCATTCCCAAGAAATGAACATGGAGCTCTTTCTGGACTTAAAACGACCTCATATGGAGAGAATGTTATTGCATTAGCGCAGGCTCATTCCGTTGGTGCGAAGGAAGCAATTTTTGGAAATGTTTCCGGTAATCTTTGTGAAGGTACTGGTAGTAATATATTTGTTTCACATCAAGGTAAGTTAATAACCCCACCTCTTTCTTCTGGATGTTTAGCCGGTGTCACTAGATCCTTAGTTATTGAAATATGTGAGCGCTTTCGGATCCCAGTTTCGGAGGAAAATCTTAAAATTGATTCTTTAGAGAATGTTGAATTTGCTTTTTTGACATCGACTCTACGAGAAGTGCAACCTATTGAAACTATTAATGGAATAAAGCTGCCTATAGTTTTAAATTCTACGGTCCAAAAGATTAAAGACGAATTTAAGTCGTTGATTTCTGAAAATCCAGACCCTTAAGATAAGTTTTTATCTCTAACTCTTTCCTTGAAAAAAAATATTATTATTAGCATTCCTAGAGCGCAGAGTAATGAGCTTACATAGATAACTTCTCTTGAACTCATAGTTCTAGCAATTTCACCTGCCAATAAAAAACCTATCAGTCTAGATGGTACTGCTATAAGTATGGTAAATGCTCCTTGGATTGAATTCCTAAAACCCTCTCCGGCAACCTGGTCGAGATACATTATAGGAAGTACAAACATTGATAATATTTCGAGACCATGAAAAAGTTGTATAAATAAAGCCATTTCTACTGAGGGAAACATAGCGAGAAGGGAAAGTCTTATAGCCATTGACCCTAGTCCAATAGCGATAACACCTCTTAGAGTAATATACTTTCTTATAAAACTTAGATTATAAATATAAAGAATTTCGATGGCTACACCTATAGAAGTAATAATGGTTATGAGGTTGTTTTTTACTCCAATTTTTTCTTTAAGAAAAACTGAAAGATAGGGAAAATAACAATTTGCTGCAGTGTAAGCTAGAAATATTCCTAAGCAGAATGGAACCATTTCTTTAGAAAATAAAATTTTAAATGCTTCAAGTGTTGGGCTTTTCGATTTTGGCTCAGCTGAAGAGTCGTTTTTCGACATGAAGAATGTGCCAAAGTATGATAAAACGCAGAATAAAACCGCACACCACAGGGAGTTTGCAATTGATTTCTCCCCACTAAGTATGACAAACAGAATAGAGCTCGGGGCAATAAATCCAATCGATCCCCAAATCCTTATTTTATTGTATTCAAGGTCTTCATTTTTCAGGGAACTTTTATAGTTAAAAAAATGTCCATCTAGTAGTGGTAGAACAGGAACAAACGCAATGCTATAGGCTGTCCATGCAAAAGTTATTAGCAGTGGATCATTTAAATAGTATAAGGAGATAAGAGAACCGGCGGTAATACAGAAAGCCCACCTGAGAATTTTCCTTGTATCAAAAGACTTGTCCGCGAGGTAAGTCATCAAAGCAGGAGTGAAAAGCATACCTAAACTTGATAGTGCTAGAGTTACTGCGATTTGTCTTGGACTGAAACCTTTAGCTTCCTTCAAAATTAGAGCCATTAAAGGAGCAATGCTTCCTAGAGCAGCATAGCTCAGGAAGAACTGAGCCTTAATATGGGTTAATCTCATTCTTAACCTCTAAGAAACAACATTTATTGGAGTCCCCTTGATAAATGAGTCTATATTTTCGACAATGCCTTTGATGAGTCGTTTTCTTGATTCAATAGAGGTCCAGGCATTGTGCGGAGTAATAAGTAGGTTTGGTATTGATTCCTGCATTAAACAATGATCAATGGGAGGGGGCTCTACTGAGAGTACGTCTAGAGCTGCGCCTCCGATAACATTGTTTTTTAGAGCCGTAGCTAAAGCTAGTTCATCAATGAGGCCACCTCTACTAGTGTTAATTAAATACGAACCTTTTTTCATTAATGATAATGTTTTTTCATTAACTAAATGATGATTTGATTCGGTCAGAGGGCAATGAAGGCTGATAATATCACTAGTAGAGAAAAACTCATCACTAGTGACTCTTTTCCATTCGGGATGACGCTCGTTTGATGATTCTTTTCGATGTAATACTTGGACTTTCATTCCCATGGCTTCAGCAATGGTGCCTACATTTTCTCCAATATTTCCCACACCAGCAATTCCAAGTTTTTTGCTATAAATTTCATTAACTTTATGATCCAATCTAGTAAAGATTGGGCTTTTGGGCCAAAGTGATTTCTCGTATAGATATTTATGAGTTTGACCAGATAGGTTTAATATTAGAGACAATGTGTGTTGAGCAACGATTTGAGTAGAATAGTTAACGACGTTACAAACAATAACGTTTTTATCGCCCGCAGATTTTAAGTCAACATTGTTATATCCCGTCGCGCTGACAACGACTAACTTCAAATTTTCAGCTGTCTCGATTGTTTCCTTATCTAGGATAACTTTATTAGTGATAACAATTTCAGACTCTTTTATTCGTTCGGCTGTATTATTTGAATTAGAATTCGAGTAAGTCGTAAGGTTGCCAAATTGCTTAATTTCATTGAAGTTTATATCTCCTGAGTCAACTGTAGAGGCATCTAAAAATGTTATGTTCATTTATGGTGTTGTGTTTTATTAGTCATTAATAAATCAATAGTTTGTGAAACTCTATTTAAATTCATTATGAAAAGTCAGGAAGCCGATATCAGGCCAGTTCCAAGATGGGCTTTAAAAGTCAATTCTTCAGTAGGTGCGGTTGCCGTTGTCCTAGGTGCTTTTGGAGCACATGCGCTTAAAGATGTTCTTCAAAGTAATGGCAATATTGAGGCTTGGAAAACTGCCGTTTTTTATCATCTTATTCATTCTATTTTATTAGTATTGATTTCATTTAATTCGGATTATTTTAATAAGTTAGCTTATTTCTTATTATTAACAGGTGTCATCCTATTCAGCGGTAGTCTATATCTATTATCATTCTTTAGTTTTAGCTGGCTTGGCCCAATAACTCCAGTTGGAGGAATCTTTTTAATTCTTGGCTGGGTGACCTTGTCCAGAAAGCCCAACTAATTATATTTTCTCGAAGGTCATAACGCATTCTAAATGTCTGGTCTGAGGGAATAGGTCAAAAGGTTGAATTCGAACTAGCCTATATTTGTTATTAACAAATAATTTAAGGTCACGCATTTGAGTTGCCGGATTACAAGAAACGTAAACTACTTTATTTGGAGAAAATTCAAATAACTGTGACAGAAAATCTTCGCTACAGCCCTTTCTTGGGGGATCGATAATCACGCTCGTCTCGTTCCCATTGTATCTTACTCCAGAAAAAATATTTTCTATCCTTCCAGAGTGGAAAACAACATTTTTTAAGTTATTAATAGAACGATTTTTTTCAGCCCAAGTAATAGATTCTTCGGATATTTCAATTCCTGTAACTTCATCAAAATTAGATGCACTAGTTAAAGCGAACAAACCAGCTCCGCAATATGCATCCACTAGGTATTTAGAGTTTACACATTTAGCTTCGTATTTGACGTGTTCAGTGAATTCTTTAAGTATGAAAGGGTTGTTCTGGAAAAAGCTGCCTGCTGGGAAATCGAAGTACAGGTCGCCAACTTTCTCTTTAGCTATTGACTTTGATTCTGTGTGAAATTTATTTAGATAATCTGAGCGCATCAAAATAGTTGCGCCTTTTTTATAATCGTTAGTTTTTTTGATTATCTCATTTCTTATTAATGGTAACTGTTGATTAATATCATCCTTAGCTATTGGACAATGGTCTATGTCTATTAGTGCCCTCCTTCCGTATTGCTGGAAACCAATTGGTCCTAATTCCCTTTGTTTTGGTTTGTTGAAGTGAGGAGTTATTTTTGACCTATAACCATAATGTTTAGGAGACGGTATAACATCATTAACCGGGAGTTCAATTCCAGCCATGTGTTTGAGTAATTCAGAAACTTGTTGTTTTTTCCATTTAAGTTGGTCTTCATATTTTATATGTTGGTATTGACACCCTCCACATACACCAAATTTAGAGCATTCAGCACTGATTCTGCTTGGAGATACATCTATGACTTCGATTAAATCTGCTTCACTGTGATTTTTATGGTTACGATATATTCGAGCTTTTACTTTTTCGCCAGGAATACAAAAAGGTATTAGAATTACCCAGTTCTTTTCATCTCTTCCTACTCCTTGCCCTGTATTCGTCAGATTTGAAATATTAATGATAGCCTCCTCATGGTAATTATATGGTCCTGATCGAAACCCTCTAGGAGCTGTAATGCTGTCGTTTGGCATAAAATGTTGAATTATATGGTCAGATGATTCTTTTTTGTTGAGTGATTGAATTTGATGTTTTGTAGTGTGAGTCTAAAAGTATATGTAATAATTGTATTGTGATCCACTTTCCTAAATATTTTTATCTCATAATGGCAATATGTTCGGTTGTTTCCTTTGGGATTCTAGTTTTTTTCGCA
>MDTG01006508.1_pt1 | contig 25760 bp, 23 predicted proteins | sample 811421 | NCBI WGS metagenome assembly MDTG01 (sample SAMN05326645, study PRJNA326480) | marine metagenome | isolation source: seawater | place: Pacific Ocean: South East | collected 2011
TATATTTTCTTCAACCAAGTGAACATGTTTGTATGCAGCTGCATGAAAAACAATATCAGGTCTTGTTTCATCAAAAATTCTACTTATGAATTCTTGATTTGTAATTGACATTAAGATTGTTTTAGTTTTAATTTTAATTTCTTGCATTAAAGCAAAATTTGTAATCTTTTTATTTATCTCATATAAATTATATTCACTATGATCAATGAGAATAATTTCTTTAGGAAAACTTTTTGCTATTTGAATTGATATTTCACTTCCGATTGAACCTCCCGCCCCAGTAATTAAAACTGTCTTTCCCGACAGCTCTTTATTTACTAGTTGCTCATCTAATGAAGATGAACGATTTATTAAGTCATCAATTTCAATATTACGAAAATCATTAAAAGTAATTACCCCTGTTAAAAGATCTTGAATTCCAGGTAAAATTTTAATATTTACCTGAAATTCTTGAAGACGATTGAAAATAGACCTTCTTTCATTAATACTGATGCTAGGTATCGCAATGAGTATGTCTGTGACTTTCTTGTCTTTTATTAATTTGCTTGCCTCTACGAAACTATAGATATTTTTATTGTTTAATTTAGTACCTATCTTATTTTTATTATCATCAATAAAACCTTCAACATAATAATTTCTTATAGTTTTCATTGAGTTAAGTGTTTGTAACCCTGCTTCACCTGCTCCATAGATTAATATTTTATTATCTATAGATCTTTTTTTTAAAAATTTAAAAAAATTAATAATTAAAATTCTATTAATAATAAGTATGAATGAAAAAAAAATTGTGCTTAAAAAATTATATTTCATAACGTTTGATACATTAAATTTTAATTCAATAAGATTATAAATTTTGTAATTAAAAATTAATAAAGCAATTATATTAGAGATAATTACATAAAAAATTAATACTGCTACAATTGTTTTAAAATCATCAATTGATATGTACCTGAAAACGTAATTATATTGACGAAAAAATAAAAATATTGATGAAAATATTATTAAGTTAAAAAGGAATACAATGAGAAATTCTTGGAAAGGAAAATTATTATCAGTATTTAAAATAAAAAAGGAAATTAATATAGACAATAGTAAAATAAAAGAGTCTACAAGGTATTGAGTGAATTTCTTATGATTTCTATTCATGATAATTAATAGTGTTTAGCGATATTAAATGAAGAGAGTAATTAGTTTTTCCTCCAAACAGTTCTCCTTATATATGATGTATAGCTAACTATTAACCTTATAATTTTTAATGATACGAAACCTCCTTGATAATCTGAAACAGGTTTTAATTTTGACTTATCATTTATATGATGTTTTGTAACTAAATTGATCGATTGTATTATTTCATTAATGTTAACATCACTCATAATTACAGAAGATTCATCCATTCCTTCAGGCCTTTCATGAGCTTGTCTTAACATTACTGCAGGCAAATTAAGTAATGAACCTTCTTCACTAATTGTACCACTATCAGATAGTATACATTTAGCATTCATTTGTAGCTTCATATAATCAATAAAACCGAATGGCTTTGAGAAAAATATATTTTTATTTAATTTTAGTTTTTTTAAATTATTAATTCTTTTTCTAGTCCTAGGATGCACTGAGAAAATAATTGGATGTTTGAATTTTTTACAAATTTCATTTAAAGAGATCAATAAAGTCTCTAATCTTTCACTTGAATCAACGTTTTCTTCCCTATGAGCACTAACCAAAAAATATTTATTTTTCTCAATATCAAGTTTTTTTAATATGTTTGATGAGTTTATTTTTGGCATATAAAAATTTAAAACTTCTTCCATACAAGAACCTGTTTTTATAATTGTTTCAGCTTTTATTCCCTCTTTGATCAAGTACCGTCTTGCATGTTCAGTTAGAGTAAAATTAATGTCACTAATATGATCAATTATTCTTCTATTAATTTCTTCTGGCACTCTTTCATCAAAAGAGCGATTCCCTGCTTCCATATGAAAAACAGGTATTTGATGGCGTTTTGCAGTAATAGCCGCCATACAACTATTGGTATCGCCATATATCAACACTGCGTCAGGTTTTTCTTTTAATATTACTTTTTCTGATTTGGAAAGAACTTGCGAAATAGTGTCTATCGCACTTTTGCCTGCAGCTTTGAGGTAATAGTCAGGTTTCTTTATTTCTAATTCCCTAAAAAAAACACTATTAAGCTCCTTGTCAAAATTTTGACCTGTATGCACAAGAATATGTTTTACGTTTTGATTAAGCTCATTTATTACTCTAGAGAGTTTTATGAGCTCAGGCCTTGTTCCGACTATTGTCATTACTTTAATCATTCAATATGGTCTTTCACAAAATCAAGGTTTTGTAATGTTTCTATAACTTGATTTTTGTTAAGTAATTTTACATTATGAGAGTTATAATCATCTGATATTGATATTTTTTTTATCCCTTTTGTGAAATATTTTTCATAATTTAAATCTCTCGTATCTGCAGATATGACAAAGTAATTTTTTAAATCAGTTACTCTTGCCATTTCCTCTCTTGAAATAAGTGTTTCATATAGCTTTTCACCATGTCTAGTTCCAATTATTTCAATCTTTGACCTTGAATTCATAAGCACCATGATTGCGTGTGCAATATTTTCAATATTAGTTGCTGGTGATTTTTGAACAAAAATATCTCCTTGTTTTGCATTCTTAAATGCATAGAGAACTAAATCAACTGACTCACCAAGTGTCATTAAAAACCTCGTCATCTTCGGGTCTGTAATGGTTAAATTCTCCCCCCTCAATGCTTGTTGAATAAAGAGGGGCACAACAGATCCTCTAGAACCAATTACATTTCCATAACGAGTGCAACAGAGAATTGGATATTTTCTATGTGTTAACCTTGATTTAGAAATTACAATTTTCTCAGCCATTGATTTCGATATGCCCATAGCATTAACCGGATATACTGCTTTATCCGTACTTAAGACTACCACTCGTTTAACTTCATTATTTATTGCAGCATTAACTAAATTTTCTGTTCCAATAATATTTGTTTTTACTGCCTCCATTGGGAAGAACTCACAAGAAGGGACTTGTTTAAGTGCTGCAGCGTGAAAGATATAATCAACTCCGTCACAAACAGACTCTACAGATTTCACATCTCTTATATCTCCAATATAGAATTTTAACTTTTTATTTTTATATTTATTTCTCATATCTTCTTGCTTTTTTTCATCACGACTGAAGATACGAATTTCTTTTATTTTTGTAGACAGGAACTTCTTTAAAACAGTTTCTCCAAACGAGCCAGTTCCTCCAGTGATCAATAATATTTTGTTATCAAATATAGTCATTCTGTATTTCTTTTTTTATTTTTGTGAGCGAAAACTTATCATTTCATCAATCATCAGTTCCCAACTAGGAAATTTATAGTTAGTTTCATTAAAAAATATGGAGCCGTCTAAACTTCGGTCACATTTAAAATCTTTATAAGGTCTAATAAGTATTGAGTCTAATTCTAATTTGTTTTTTATGAGACTCAAAAGTGTGAATTTATCAATTGGATCTGACGAAACATGATAAATGCCTTTTAAGTCAATTCTTTTCTCGATCACGTGTAATAAGACTTTTGCAAATTCTAGAGTTGTTACACCTGAAAATATAGCGTTGATATATCCATTTACATAACCTTTTTGATTAATAAACCATTCTAAAAGGCCCTTGTTGGAGTCAATTTCATATCCCACTGTTGACTTTCTAATTGTAAGTGTAGAAGTATCATTTATCTCACCTGCAATCTTACTTTTACCATATAAGTCTTTTGCATCTGGAACATCATTTAAACTATATAGGCCTTTCTTTCCTGAGAAAACACAATCTGTACTTAAATGAATGAGTTTAATATTATGTAAATTACATAACATATCTAATTTATGAGGAAATATCGAATTAATTTCTTTAACTTCAGTCTCTGAATAATTTGGAATTCGTTGTTTAGTAACTCCAATTGCATTTATAACAACATCAGGATAAAAATTTTGTAGTAGATTTTGAAAATTTACGAAATCTAATATATTAATTTGATCAAAGTAATATTCTTTATTAGCGACCCTAAGTTTTTTATATGTATTAAAATTATTTTTTAAAGTTGCTTTTACCTCATGAAATTGCTTAATTTTTTCAAGAAGCACGTGTCCTATCATTCCGTTGCCACCAAGAATTAATAATTTCACGTTTATTTCCTTTGAAAATCTGTATTTTTTAAAATGATTGCATATTTAATTAATTTAATAATCTTTTAAATCCATAATACTGTTCTTTAACACAGTCTTCATCGACTATACCTTTGAAGGGATTATCAGAAACACTTAAATAAAATACTAGCATATCTCTATAAAAACTAGGCTCAGGTATATCACCTCTATGCAAGCAAACATTTGTATCGGCAATTAATGCGCTACCTGCGTTACCTACAAATTTAATTACATTGCACTTATTTTCAATTACACCGTTTGATACACCTTCTTTATACTTAGAAAAACCATTCTTAATTATTTTTCTAGTATCATTTTTATCGATTAAATGCATTGGACCATTTTTCTCATCAGTATCATTTAAAAGTATAAATAATTTTAATGAGTCAACTGTAGACGAGTCATTATGCCAATACTCCGTGCTCCCAAATGCTTCCTGACCATCGTCTTTTGAAATGTTTATAGTTCTATAAATATGAGTATTTAATAATTTAAAACTAGCTTGATAGTAATATTCTAGTATTTGAATAATTTCTGAATTAAAAACATTTTTTGTTGAAGCGAGTTTATTGTAAAAATTTTTATTATTAATGCTTGAAATTTCTAACCTTCCATCAGCCGGTACCGTCATTTGTTTAATTTCTTTTCTAAATTCCTCGTTGATTTCAGATATTGTTTCTCTCTCAATATTTAAATCAAGAAAAGCATAACCCTTTTCTTTTAAATGAATTCCCTTTTTAACAATTTGCTGATTGATTGATTTACTTTTGTTAACTCTCGATCTTTTAATCACCAAATTTCCAACATAATTAGCTATAAAGCCAGAATCATTCCCATATATCTTGTGCCCAGCAAAAATGTTTAATGGGTTTCTTATATATAAAGAATTGACAATCTTATTTTTAATTTTCTTTAAAATCATTTTCACTTAAATTAACAAGATCCAATTTGCCGTGATTTAAATTTATTATTTTATCACAGTTACGCAAGATATTTATTTTATGGGAAATCAAAATTACTGTTTTCTTGCCTTTGAATTGATAAATTACGTCCATTACTGACTTCTCAGTTTCTGCATCGAGAGAAGAAGTTGCTTCATCAAAAATAATTATTTCTTTTTGATGGTACAGTGCTCTTGCTAAAATAATTCGTTGTCTTTGGCCTCCTGATAATCTGACACCATTGTCTCCAACGTAAGTTTCAATTCCATTTTCTAATTGATCTATCATTTTCTCTAGTTGACTAGTTTTTATTGCATCTTTTAAATTAGTATAATTTATTTTTGAATCATCAGACTCTAATACAATGTTTTGCTTAACTGTGTCATCTATGAGAAAAATATTCTGAGGAATATAAGCAATTATATTGTGCCAATCAGAAATTTGACTCCAAAGCGGTTTAGAATTTAAAAGAATTTGATGATCATGTTTATTAGGTTTTAATAAACCAAGAATTATATCGATAAGAGTAGTTTTTCCTGAACCAGATTCTCCAATTACCCCAATAAACTCGCCCTTAGTTAAATTAAAATTTATATGATCTAGAACTTTTTTTGAAGAAAGTGGATAACTAAAATTCAAATCTTTAATTTTCAGATCACTAAATACAAAATTTTTATTTTTTGTTATTTCTTTATTGTATTTTCTGTTTTTAAGTTCTTTCAAATCCTTACTCAATTCATATAGGTGATGACGTGAAAATCTTATTACTGAAATAGCTACCATTGATTGATAAGCCGAAGGTAACAGTCTTACAGCACCAACACCAAATACTCCTAGCATTGCAATAGACTCAGCTATGTCCTGATTTGAAAAAATTGAATAAATTGCAAGAACAACAATAAATGTTACTATAACTGATTCAAGTAAATATCTTGGAATTTGTTGAAGTGCCTGAGATAAACTACCATAATATGCAAAGGTATCAGAGGCGTTTTCAACTTTTTGATTAAAGTATTTTTCTTTATTTAAAATTCTTATTTCTTTTAAACTTCCAACAGCTTCTTTCGTACTTTTTAATACATTATCGATTGAGTCTGCTGTTTCTTTACCAGCTTTTTGATAAATGTTTTTAAGTGATAAATCATAAGTTATAAAAAGTATTAAAAATATACAAACAAGAATTGTGAGAGCATAAATATTGGAATAACCCAAGAAGGATAATATTGCCACGAATATAATAAACTCAGAAATAAGTTTTAACGAAGCCATTAAAGTTTGCTCAGAATACAGCCTTACATGATTTGAAATCATGTTATAGAACGATGACGTATTTCTATGAATTAATTCAGAGTAAGGCATCAGTTGATAACTGCTTACAAGAGTTTTTATCAAATACGCTTGATGACCAAGACTAAAACTTACTATTTTTCTATGAATTAAAAATCCTGTTATAGCTTTAAGATAATATATAATGAGAAGAAGTAATCCTATAATTAAAACTTTTCTAAAATGATTTAGATCCAAAAAACTTTCAGGAATAAATGAATATGAAAATTGACTATTAAAATTTTCTGGTGAAACAATAGAGTAAATCAACGGTGCAACAAGTGATAGACCAAAAAGATCCAAAAAAGATGCTAAAATAAAAAAAATAATAATTAATGGTATTTGTTTCCTTTTATTTCCAAGAACAAGAAGGAAATTAACAAAGTAATTTTTCATTTTTTTAACGCTTTGCTAAGTTTTGAAGCTACAAATAAATGTTCGGCTCTTAATAAAGGTATATTCTTGATAATTGGGTAAGCAAGGCCAACCTCTTTATTATGATATAAGTCAGTATACTTTTTTAATTGCCTATGTGTGACTGGGCACTGCCAAATATTATTTATATTTCTTTTCACAGAAGATTTATTTTTTTCAATTACAATTACACCTGTTTGATTTAGTGGATTAGAAAATACAGGTAATAAGTCATATCTTAAAATTTTTAAATTCAATTTTTTAATAATTTTTCTTAGATTTCTGATATAGTTATGTTTCACCATTCTTTTTTTTTGATCTTGTTTAGATAACTCAAATATAGGCTCAAAAAGTAAAACTTTATCTCTCGCAATTCTTACTAATTCTTTTATTGCTTCCTCTTCTCTCCCACCATTAGGCTCCAGGGAATGAGATGAATACACAATATCAATGCTGTTATCTTTTAAAGGTATCGAAAATAAATCTGCTACAAATAATTCTATATTTTTATTTTTTTTAGTTTGCAACATACCTTCAAAAACTCTAGACCAACTAACATCAAATCCATAAATAATCTTATTGGTTTTATTTAAATATTTTAGAACTGATTCCATGGTTGTACATTCTCCACAACCAATCTCAATAAAAGAGCTATTGGGATTTGAATAGTAATTTATTATTTCAGCCAACTGTAAGCCGTACCTATCATAAAACTTTTTAAGTCTGTTAGACTTATTTTTATTATATTGTCCTGCTTGTAAATCATAAGAAAGAAGAATTGGTAAAGTTAGATTATTCTTTTTAATATCAAACTTACTCACGATACTTTTCATCATATTTTTACCCTGTTTATGGGACTTTTTTACTTCTAACAATATTTGTTTTAAATCAATTTGATTTTTTTTCATATTTTCTAAACATTCTTAAATAATATTTTTTTTTAGATATCTTCAATAAAATTAAAGTCGTTATCACCCATATAAATATTGATACTCTATTAGCAGTAATTGCTGAACCTCCTAAAGTTGAGAAGAGTAAAATAATCCAAATAAAAAATAAAAATAATTTTTCTTTCTTGTAAGACGATGAAGTATTTAATAATCTTAAAAATATATACACAAAAATAAAAAGGTATATCAGTAATCCTAAAATTCCTGACATAACAAAAATCTCTAAAAATCCCATATCGGTCGTTGTAACAGTTCCATAGCCTAAACCAATAAGAGGAGATTTTTCTACTATTTCACGAAACATTTCTGGCTGTAGGGAGTTGCTAGAAATCCTTCCAGAAGTAATAATCTCAAGAAATCTATATAAAAATTCCATAGTTTAAAATAAATTATCTATTAATTTATCATAAATAAAATATTGGTTTATTCTCCATAAAGCTGAAACACCATCCCAGTAATTTGTAACCAGTATAACAAGAATTATAAAAATAGTTGATAAGGCTATAAACCGTATTTTATTTAATATTTTCAGATACAAATTGCTAAAAAAAAATACGTAGAGAATAACACTTCCCCACCCAAGTACGTAAGAGACTTTAGATCCACACAATATGCTTCCAATTATAATTAATAAGAATTGAGAATAAAAAAAATAGGAATTACCAATATATTGATCTTCTTTATCAAAGAGATATAGCCAAGATATCATTCCAATAGAATATGCTATGCCAGCATCAATAGGTTGAGCAAAAACACCTCCACTTCTAGAGGCACTTAACGCCCTTTCAACTGTAGTTAGGCCTTCTTCATCTGGTGGGCCTCCAATAAGGAATAAGTATTCGTTTGGGCCAATATATAAGAGAAGTAAAGCCAATAAAACATTTACTGATAAAAATAAGACATAAATTCTTAAAACTAAATTTATTACATAATCAATATTATTATCCTTAAATATTCTAACCATAAAACATGTAAGTAGAATTATTACTAATGGTTGCACATAGTTTTCGAAATCAGCAATAATCTCGTAGATACTTATGGCTTCTCTATAATATAATGATGAAATTAAACTAATCACATTTATTAATAAAAGGAGTATTAATATTGTAATAATTGAATAGTTAAGCTGAATAGCTCTATTTAGAAAAAAAAAATAACCACTAAATAATAAAAAAGAAAAATATATTATAATATGGTCACTTCTTATTCCAAGTTGTGGAAATATATATACTCCGGATAGTAAAATAAATAATAATGCTATTAAATTATAGTTTTTAAGGAGCATTATCTTTTGTGTCTCTATGCTTTCTAGCAATCATAGCTATATCTAAATCATCCTTAGTATCTATATCAATGGCTGAAATCCAATCTAATTGATATATCTTATGCTTTTTTCCATAAAATGTTTCATCCCTTTTCAAAGATTTAACTTTTGCAATCCATAATGCGCCAGTAATGCAATAACTTTCCTCAAGATCCTGAGATCTTTCTATCAATTTATCAGGAAAATTATATTTTGGTTCATTATCTTTATTTACCGTAAATGACCACCAAGGCAATGTATTGTAAAATTTACTTGAAGATAAAAGAAATTCACATTTATTTTTAATAAAATAATTAAAAGCATTCATGACTGTATTTTTGTCTCTATTAGGACAGTTGGGCATCATTTGCACGACTATATCAAATTCTTCATTCCAGTATTCTTCGGCTTGTGATAAAGCTGATAATGTAACTTTAGATATTGGAGTAAAATCGTCGGCTAGTTCATTTCTCAAAAATGGAACTTCTGCACCTATTTGACAAGATATTTTTTGAATTTCCTCACAATCAGTTGACACAATTACTTTACTAAACAATTTACTATTCAATGCCGCCTCAATTGTCCAATAAATCATTGGCTTGCCATTAAACAATATAATATTCTTATTCTTTATTCTTTTAGAGTTCTTTCTAGCAGGTATAATACATATTGCCTTGCTTACCATACAGTCCATCCACCATCCACAATAATATTGTGACCATTTATATTTGCAGATTTATCAGAGATTAAAAAATCAATGACACCAAATAATTCATTTTTAGGTATCATTTTATTTTGTGGTGATAAATTAGAGTATTTTTTTTGAAATAATTTAGTTTGATTCCCTTTTACTCCACCATACGACACTGAATTAACTTGAATTTTTTTATCAGCCAATCTAACTGATAATTCTTTTGTTAAATGATTTAGTGCTGCTTTTACAGTGCCATAATTTATAGCTGAGTCTCTTTTTGGGTTTTTATAAATTTTAATATTAGGTGCCACTACACCATATATTGATGAAATATTAATGATTTTTTTTAGTGAACTTTTTTTTAAAATACTTAATTTTGAACTTAATTCGTAGGGGACTAAAACGTTAATTTTAAATTCACTTATCCATTTTGACCTTTTTATTATACCTTCATTGTTTGATAATAAATTGTCTTTGTTCCTTGCATTATTTAATAAAATATCAGGATAAAGATTTAATTTTTTGATTTTGTTTATAATTTTATCAGCAGCTTTATCGTCGTCTAAATTAATAATAATGCTGTGTGATTTTTGAGATCCGTGTTTAGTTGCAAAATCTATCAATTTTTTTGATTTGGACTCACTCCTACTTGTAAACAAAATATTATAACCCAAGTTAGCAAATCCTCTTACAAACTCGTAACCCAAATCACCTGTTGCCCCTGTAATCAAAACAGTGTGTCTTTTATTGTTTTTATTTTTGTCAAGCATCTTCAGTCTATATCAAATTAAATCCCTGCTTCAATAAGCTTTACAATTAAGTATAATTCTTTTTCTGAATAGTCATTAGAATTATTATTTAATCTTTCAATAAAATCAAGAATGCAGCTCTTAAAAGCACTGTAAGTATCTTTAAAATTAATTACCTCTGATTTTTTACTGCCAATTATTTCTATTGAAAAAGCACTATTAGAACTGCCCGTCGTTATAAATTTTACGCTTAAACTATTTCCCCATTTTACATTTAAAACTCTACCAGCTTCTTCATAATTATTTTTACTGATAATCGAAAAATCATTATCAAGTTGAAATGAGTTTATAACTGGTTCAATAATATGAATTGAATAATGACACCAATCCTTTGGTGATTGAGCTATTATTTCTTCAATCTTGCCAAAACTATCTATGTATTTTTGGTCAAAATTAAATTCATTTGCATATCGTAATGCGGAATGTGAGAAAATTTGCCCTTTGTAAGATTGTAATTTTAAGATTTTATCTAATGTAAATGTTTCTACAGCAATAGGTTTATCAATATAGATAGGAATACCAGCTTCAAGGAATGGTTTGCTATATTTAAGATGATTTTCGTAGTCATCTCTGGCCAATAATACTGCATCGACTTTTCCAATCATATCTGTGAACTCATCGACTATGAAGGGTATATTAGAAAAGTCAGATATTAATTTTGTATATTTTATATTTTGAGTCCAAACATGTGATACATTCACATTTTTGATATTTTGGTTAGAGTTTTTTTCATAACTTAAGTACTCTCTAATTATTGGATATGGACAATTTTCTAAATTTTTTTTGTTGTATCCATTTATTATAGCTGACCAGGAAAATGGATGACCATTTCCTTCTGAATAACCTATCAATCCAAGTTTCAAATTTGTTTCCACTTTAACTTAAGCTCCATTTTCTAGGATCAACTAACTCAATTTCATTAGAAATGAATTGATTTGGAATATTTGGAACTGTTTTAATAGGCACATTACATATTTCACTTAAATCTTTAAGTGAAGAAACTCCTACTATTATTTTAGAATTCTTAAATACTGATGTTGCATAGTTTAGACAAACATCTAAAGCTGATAATCTGTTTTCTTCTAACCAATTTTCCCAAGTCAAAAATTGATCCCTCCATCTTTTAAAATAACCATGGTGTGTGGTTGAATTAGTAAGCAGTAAACCCTGTAAAAAAATAGATCTTATATATACTTTGATTGATTGATTTTGTATTTCATTTTTTATTAATTTGGTATTGAATCTATTGTCCATGATATTAAATGGAAATTGTACAACATCGATTTGAAATTTTTTTATCAAATTTAATAAAGTGTCTGGTGTATAAACTGAGATACCAATGTTATTGATTATTTTTTCAGATTTTAGCTTTTTTATCACACTATAAATGTTTATTCCATATTCACCATAAAGGTCTTTTGGATTATGCATATATAAAGTATTTATCATTGATAGATTAAGACGTTTAAGAGAATTTTCTATTTCATTATAGATCCACTTTTCAATATTAATTGTTTGTTTTTCAATTGAAGGAAGTTTCGTGGATATACTAAATTTTGAAACCCCAATATTTCCTAATATTTTTTCACTATCATTGTAGTCAATGGCTGTATCAATTTCTCTGATATTATTTTTATAAGATAAATTTAGTATTTTCTTTGCAACATCTTCATCAATGAAATTATTATTTGTAACTCCATAAGATGATCCAATCTGAGAAGTCCCAAGAACTAATCTACTGGAATTATTTAATGTTTCAGTCACATTATTTTTTAATAATTTTTTAATTAAATTTTATTAATCAAATCTATAATTTTCTTTAACTCGACTTCCGTTAGATCAGGAAATAAGGGGATACTGAGACATGTATTATAAAACTTTTCACTAATTGGATAACTTTTTTGATTAAAATCAAAATTATCTTGATACCAAGGCTGTAAATGAACAGGAATATAATGAACTTGAGAAAAAACATTATTCTCTCTTAAAAAAAGACACGTATTCAATCTCCAATTTTCGTTATCTCCAGCATATTGAATTACATATAGATGAGAAGCAGGCTCTGTATTTTTAGGTATAGTTGGACAAATAATGTCCTTATTATTTGAAAAGGCATTTTGATAAGATTGAAAAATTTTCTTTCTTCTTTCTATAGTATTATTTATTCTTTTGAATTGTGATGAGCCTAGTGCAGATTGAATATCTGTGATCCTATAGTTAAAGCCAAGAAGTTGTTGCTGATAAAGCCATGGTGCTTGATCTATATTGAGCTCAGTTTCTAATTTTTTTCCAACTAATTTACCATTTGAATTATTTATTTTCCAATCCTTAAAATTTTTATGGTTCCTCTCCATACCATGATTTGCATACATCCTAACTTTTTTTGCCAAATCATCATCATTCGTTAAAACCATACCTCCCTCTCCTGCTGTAACTGTTTTTACAGGGTGGAAAGAAAAAATTGCTAAATCAGCATGATCACAACTACCGCAATTATACATCTTGCCTGCATGAAAATATTTACTACCAATTGAGTGAGAAGCATCTTCTATAACTTTAAAATTATATTTTTTTGCCAATTGCCAAATTTCTGGAAGTTTTGCAGGTATGCCAGCAAAATCGACTGGTATGACAACTTTTGGTGCTCCATTTTCTTCAATATATTCTTCTAATTTTTCCGGGCTTAAACAGAATGTTTCTTCATCAACATCCACAAAATCGGGTTTAGCACCACAATAAACAATACAATTTGCGGAAGCTAAAAAAGTAACAGGCGATGTTACCCCTGTGTCTCCCTTCTGAAGATCAAGCGCTAAACATGCAACATGTAAACCTGATGTAGCGTTACTTAGAGCTATAGCATGTTTTACTCCTATAAAATTTTTGACCGTATCTTCAAATTCAGTAACTGCAGGTCCACTCGTTAGGTATTCACTTTTTAGAACTTTTATTACAGCGTCAATGTCTTCATCAGTAATGTGTTGTTTGCCGTATGGGATCATTTAAATTAATATTTCCATATATTTAGAGTAAATTGTATATTATATTTATCATAATAATTTAATTTCTAATAGAATATTTTTTTTGTTAAATATAACTTATTTTGTAATCACCTCACTTAAAAATGAATTCAGATAAAATACTAATCTCAATATTTACATTTAATGTTGAAGAATTTATTGGAGATTTATTTTTAGAATTGAAAAAATATAACCATCTAAATAAAGAAATAATATGTCTAAATAATAATTCCACTGATAAGACGATTAACAAAATTGAAAAGTTAAAAAATGATTTTAATATTAAAAATTTAAAGATTATTTCACATAAAACAAATATGGGGTATGGATATAATAAAAAGGTCTCATTCGATTATGCGATTAAGAATAAGTTTAATAAGATTGTCTTTATTCATGGCGATAATCAATATCCAGCCTCTGGAATAGATGAAATGATAAAACTATTGAATAAGAGCTCTCTTGTTTATGGTTCTAGATTTTTGAATAAAGATTCTGTAAAAAAAAATATGCCATTTATCAAATATTTTGCTAATCCGTTTCTAACAAAAATTATAAATTTTTTATCTAATCAGAATTATAGTGAATATTTCTCAGGATTTAGAGGCTATAAAGTTGAAGATTTAAAAAAAATAAAATATCACAAATTGAGCAATTCTTGGATTTTTGAACAACAAATGATGTTTGAAATAATAAAGAAGAAAATGAATATTGGAGAATTTATGATACCTACTGTTTACGGTGACCAGGTCTCTCTTGTGCCACCAATTAGATATTGCATCACATTAGCAATAAGTGTTTTTTACTATTTCATATTTAAAAAGTTTTCAAATTAGTTCGATCTAGCTTCACAAATATTTTTCCATAAATTAACATGTTTCATTATCTTATCTTTATCAGACCATTTATTATCTAATACATTTTTAAGTATACTAATAAGATAGGGAATTCTTTGGTCTGAATAAATTAACTTACTGTTAGATGTTTCAAGGAAAGGATTTTCCATTTCATGCAATGGATTTTCAGTGTCATTATTAATGAGAACCTTAAAGAAACTGTGATCTTCATTTTTACTATCAAAATTAATTGTCAAATCGGTAATTTTATTTGACAAATTTATTTTAATTTTTGGGTCATTGTTCTTACTTTCTAGGCTTGAGCAGTAATTTACATTCCAATCAGAAAATGATTCAAGCCACGCTATCAGATGTATGCAATAAAAATTCAAAGCGCCTCCACCTAAAGAAGGATCTTGTTTCCAACTTATCGCATTTTTTCTGTAATGATATGCATGTAGGTTCCATTCAATATTAACTTGTTTCGGTTTTTCTCTTAAAATTATATCGCAGGTCTTTTTCGCCCAATTTGTCTCACTTATTGTAAAGCCAACTGCAATGTTGGTCTTTTTATTTATTAGTTTATTTAATAATTCTAATGCTTGAGAAGGATTAGTGGCAATAGGCTTTTCTAGAATTAATGAGCCTTTCCAAGAATTATCAATCAAATAATTAACTAAGTCAAATTGATCTGATGGTCTTCTAGCAATAATAATTGTATCAACTTCGTTAAGAATACTTTGTACATTTTCGTGCCATGTTATGGATTGCACAAAATTAGAGAGACTTACTAGATCATCTCTAGTATAAATTTTTTTTTTGTATTCAAATAAAGTAGATATTTTTATATTTTTGAAATGATTTAGCGCAGCCATCCATCCATAAATTCCAAATCCACTACCTAAAATGCCAAAATGCAATTTATTACCTATAAAATTTCTTTAAAAACGGGTAAAGGGGTAAATAGTCTACCTTTATAACCAGCTGACCTCAAATACCCTGCAATCTCCTCATGGATATGCCATGCCCAAATTAATATTACTTCAGGATTATCCTTTTTTGAAATCCATAATTCATCACTTAAAATCTTTATTCTTGTACCTGGCGCAAACTGATTTAATTTCTTTGAACCTTCTTTTTCATAAATAATTGGCATTATATCATTATCTATATTTATTAATTTTAGCAATATAGCAGCTCTTCCAGGGAAACTTTTGCCATAAATTTTTCCATAATTGCTAGCTAATTCGACGATTGACTTTCTTGTTTCTGTCTTCCAGTTATTTATAAAATCTTGAATGAGGCCAAATCCAGGAACTATATATTCTTCATTAATTTTACCAAGACTATTATCCTCACCTATGATATTTAATTTGTTACTTTCCTTAGCTAAATAAACTCTGATATTTCCACCATATCGTTTTGGAAAGAATATTCCTTGAAGTTTAAAGTCAAGTTGCTTAGCAATGAATTCAAAGGATCTTGCGCTATATGTTCTAGGATGCTCATGGTAAAATGTATCAAATTGATTAGTTTTAATTACTGTACCTAAATAATGATTTTCAATAATTACCAAAGTGTTATCTTTTAGCATAGATTTGAGTGAACTCAGCGCCAGTTTTAAATCCTCAATGTGAGCAAATACATTTGTGAATGTAATTACATCAGGGTAACCTACTTCTTCAACTATTTTTCTTGCTGTATCATGGTTAAAATAATCTTGAATAATTATGTTATGTTTAGTTGCTGCTTCTGAAGCTGCTCCTGTTGGCTCTATCCCACAAGTAAGCGCTCCATGTTCCTTAAATATATCTAAAAGAGTACCGTCATTGCATCCTATATCACAAACTAATTTATCCTTTAAACCGCCCAAACAATTATCTGCTTGCTGAACCAACTCTCTCATCCCATTTATTACGTCTTGCGTAAATCTTGGTCTATAGTGGTAATTTTCAGGAAAAAGTATCTCTTTTTTTATATTAAAATTTTGATTTGCAGTTAAACAATTATCGCATAGAGAAATTTTTATAGGATATTCCTTACAAATATCATTTTTTTCAACAGGTATTAAATCATCACATAGGGGATGTTCACCCATATCTAATAATGTATTAGAAAGTTTTTGATCACATACGTGACAATTAATTGTCTTAATAATTTCCATAATATTTTGAAACTTAAGTATTAAATTTTAAACAAGTTATATTAATTTTATTGAGAATAATGTAAATTATACAGTATTAAAATACATTTGTGACATAAAAAACTATGAAATGCGTAATACTAGCAGGCGGTTTCGGCACAAGATTTTCAGAAGAAACTGACAATAAACCAAAGCCGATGATTCAGATTGGTGGAAAACCGATATTGTGGCATATAATGAAAATATATGAGTCCCATAACATTACTGACTTTATTATTTGTCTAGGTTACAAGGGATATATTATTAAAGAATATTTTTCAAATTACTTTCTTCACATGTCAGATGTTACAATAAATTTATCTAATAACGAAATAGTAACTCATCAAAAAAATGCCGAACCATGGAAGATCACGCTTGTTGACACAGGAATCGATAGCATGACCGGTGGAAGATTATTAAATATCAAAAAATATTTAAATAAAAATGAGTCTTTTTGTTTTACGTATGGCGATGGCCTTGCAGATTTAGATATTACAGAGGAAATAAAGTTTCATAATTCACATGGCAAAACTGCAACTATATGTGCTGTCCAACCTCCAAATAGATATGGCGTGTTAGAAATTGCAAATGATACTGTAGAAGGATTTAGTGAAAAACCTAAAGATGGAGGGTGGATAAATGGAGGATTCTTTATACTTAAATATGAGGCATTAAAGTTTATTAATAACGAAAGTACGATTTGGGAGAGAGAGCCACTTACAGAGCTTGCGAAAAAGGGTGAATTAAAAGCTTACCATCATCAAAGTTTTTGGCATCCAATGGATACTTTAAGAGACCAAAGATATTTAGAAGAGCAATGGAAAAATGAAAGCGCTAAATGGAAAATGTGGAATTAGTCTATGTCCATTCCAAATTAGAATTTATTAATTTATTATCTCGTAAATAATTTAAGGTACTTAATCTACTTAAATGTGAATTTCTAAAGTTTTTATTCCTGAAAGCTGAATTTGAAATACCATTTGCAATTTCCTCTATAGTATCCTCTATCTTCTGGATAGGTTGATAGTCAGGAGCTAAAGACTTAAATAAATTAAAATCAACTTTATAAGATCTCTTGTCTGGGGATGCGCCATCTGCGAAAATAAGGTTTACTGATGGAATAACAGCTTTAACAGACTCTGCAAGTTCTCTTATTGTAAAATTCCATTCTTCACTTCCAATATTGATTGGTAGAAAATTTTCGCCAGATGATCTAGTTATTGCCCAATGTATTGATCTTGCCATATCTGCAACATCTATTAGTGGTCGCCATGCAGTTCCATCAGACAATAATTCAATTTTTTTATTAATTAGCGCACTTGCTACAAAATCATTTAATACTAAATCGAGTCTCAATCGAGGGCTATATCCACATGCTGTAGCAAATCTTAGACTGGTAATTTGAAAATTACTATCAGCTATTTCACTAAGTTTTTTTTCACATTGAATTTTTGATCTTGAATATGCAGTAAGAGGATTTAACTCTGAGTATTCATTTTTTGAACCCTCCTTCGTAAATCCATAAACTGAGCAACTGCTAGCGTATACAAAATTTTTTACTCCAGATTCTTTAGCATACTTTGCAATTTCAAAACTAGCGTCATAATTAATATCCATGGTTTGTTTTTCATAAATATTTCCAATTGGATCATTAGAGATTGCAGCTAAGCAAATTACATTGTCTATACCTTCTAAAATTTTTTTGTCAAAAGTTCTGATGTCTCCATATAGTTGTTTATTTAGAAATCTTTCATAATTATATTCTGGAGCCAGCAAACAACCCTGAAAGAAGCCAATATCGTAACCAATTACTTCAAAATTTTTTGATACAGATTTTAGATATTCAGATAAGACAGGGCCAATGTATCCAAGGTTACCAAGTATAAGTATTTTTTTATTCATATTCTGTATCTGTATTTGAGGTAGAGTAATTTAAAAAGTATAGTATCTATTTCTTAAAATTACATTTTAATTCAAGTTTCTTATCATTACTATTTATAAAACATGCTATATTATTTAGCTCTAAAGTATCAACATCATTAAAATATTCATTTAAAATCTTTTGTTTTTCTGTATCTAGATTATCTAAAACTAGTATTTCTGATGATTGAAGAGTATGAATTATATCTTGTTTATTACTCAACAGTTTGATTTCCCGCACATCATGATGTGGGGCGAGCATATACTTTAATATTATCCATTTAATATTTGCTACATTGGCATTAAAGACAACAGCAACATTTTTATAAATTTTTTCACTATCAATTTCTTTAACGAGATCTTTAACTTGAATAAGGCTGTCTTTTTCTTTTTTAACAAAATTTATATCAGGATTTATAGAGGCGAACATTCTAGTACTAGAGAGTCCATTAAAAAAATATATAAGAATAATTATGGTAAAGAATAATATTCTTCGATAGTTAATTATTGTTATAAATAATCTAGAGCGAATCAATGTATTATTAAAATTTAAATTATCTGAAATTAAGAAAAGTAAGCACAATATATTTCCAAAGAAAAATACAGAAAAATATCTTTCATAGGAAGAAAGTGAGGATGACTCATTCTGATTCATCCCAAAAACAAACACTGTTAATAAAAATAAAAAATAAATCAAAAAACCAAAATTTAAGGCATATATAAATTTTCTATTTTTAACTTCGACCTTCTGTATAATAAATAGGAAAATGTTCATTAATAAAAGAAGAGATCCAGCTGAAAAGATCCAGGAAATATTTTTTGAAAAGGTGTCAAATAAATAAAAATAATTATTTAAATCCCCTTGAACTATTAAATTTCTCGTAAATACTGCCTCAACAAGATTAGGTAAAACTTCTGAAACATAAAATAATTTTTCTGATTTCAAAAATATATCAAAAGGCGTTCTAGTTACATTTTCAAAATTAAAACTTGATTGGTAATTTAAATATATAAAAATCGATACAATTAGTGGCACTAAAAATATATAAATATACTGCCTGTTAAGAGTAAAAAAATTCCATAAATTAATTTTTTTCATAGACATTAAAACTGCAAGAAAACAAATTGTTGGTATTAAAAAAATAAAATTTTCTTTCATTAAAATTGTTACTGGAAGTGTAGCTAAGAGAATATAAAAATGACTAATCGAGCTATTTTTAAATATAAAATATAAATAAAACGCCAACGTTATTGATAAGCAATGTTCTACTGTAAGGGTCATAAAGGCACCATGGCCAAACATACTGTAAAGAATTAAAATAGATAAAAATATAATTATACGAATAGAAAATTTATTCTTTGTTTCTGCATAAAGAGCCAGCACTCCTATAATTGCAAAAAAATTATTGGCAAATACTGCAACTCTTTCAATAAACACACCTTGACTTAAAAACCAATTTTGAAATAAATAAAAGAAAGGCAATGTAGTCATGTGAGATTGTAAAATAATACTTTCACTATCCCAAAATCCGCCAAAATGATTAATATGCTTTGAAAACATACCATGCCAGAATGTGTCATAACCGTACATTCCCAAATCTTGAAGAATTAGTAAAAAGTAAAATGGAATTATTAAGATAATTAACTCAAATATTTTGCTAGATAAAATACTAATTAATCGTGGAATGTCTTTGAAAAAATCTCTAAATGAAAAGAGATTTCTTTTAAAATTTATTAAACGATAAACGCTATACATTTGCATCACTCCATTGAATGCAAAAGAACAATAACCTAAGAAGAAAATTATTTTTTTCATTTCCCAATAGTAATCAGCATGTGTTGCCAGATATAAAATAAAAACTATTAGAATAATTGTTGTGAATATTGAAAAATAAATATTTTGTATTTTAAAATAAATATTTATTAAAAGAGCGATACCAACTAAAGGTATTATTGATAAAAAAATGAGTTTGAGTATTAATAATCCTTGAAATGGATATTCAAAGCTATTTGTAATTAAATTTATGTCATGCGATATAAAACCTGAAAAGAAATGAAAGTTATTATTTATAACTTCTATCATATATTAATTGTCCGTTTTTTTTAAATTACTAAGACGTAATTTTTTTTAAAAATTTATTAATTTTACTAACTGACATATCATATTTATCTCTATAAAACTCTGCATTTCCACCGGGAATTTCTGAATAATCATCAACATTAAAAGCACTAAAATTAATATTCAGCTTTTCATCATATAAATATTTATAAATTAATGATGATATACTTCCAGAATATACTAGTTCCTCAAATGAATAGACATGAGAATACTCCTTAAAATTAATATGATCTAGCGTCTCATTTGATAAACAACATACAGATGATAAGTTGACTTTATTTTCAAGTTTAAGCGAGAGTATTTCATTTCTTATTGTTGATATTAAGGCTCCAGAAGAAAGTATCAGTATTTTATTATTTTCTTTATGAATAAAATTATTTGAGAAAACCGAAACTTTTTGACCTTTATCACAATCAATTTCACACTCCTTATTTAAACTTGAAAGCCTTAAGTAAGTTGGTTTTTTTTTGATAAAGAAATAATCGACGCAGCTGGAAACTTCTAGTTCACTCGAAGGATTAAAAACTTGCATATTTGGAAGTGAGCCTAAGCATGCTACATCTTCTAGGTTGTGATGGGAAGCGCCCAGTGCTCCATATCCAAACCCACCACCGACACTAACTATGCATACAGGTGCATGGTGTAAACATATGTCATTTCTTATTTGCTCTAGACATCTTAGTGTAGAAAAATTAGCAATTGAGTAAATAAAGCATGGTTTTGACTTAGCAACACCCGATGCGAAAGATGCCATAAGTTGTTCATTTACACCGGTATTAAGATATTTATCGGGATTCTCAGATTGGAAATCTTCAATTACACGATAGCCGACATCTCCAACCATAAATAAAAAGTCACTTTTTTCTTTTTTTAATCTTTTTAATAATACATTTCTCATTTTACAGCATATTTTACATTAATTTCATCCATGGCCTCTTTATATTCTTCATGATTAGGAGGGGAATAATGCCACTTTGTTTTATTCTCCATAAATGAAACACCTTTACCTTTAATTGTATTGGCAATCAGTGCTAGCGGTTTATAAACTTGTAAACTGTATTCTAAAGTCTTAGTAACGAGATCGATATCATGTCCATCAACTATTTCTACGTGCCAACCAAAAGCTTCTAGTTTTTTCTCTAAAGGCTCTATGGACATTGTATCAGTTACTTTTCCAAAACTTTGCTGATTGTTATAATCAATTACGATGCTAATGTTGTTAAGTTTGAGTTGAGGCGCAACCATTAATGCTTCCCAATTTGAACCTTCTTGCATCTCTCCATCACTTAACAAAACTGAGTATCGTTTATTTTTATTAGCAAACGCCATTCCGCACGTAACTGGCAATCCATGTCCAAGTGATCCGGTCGAATGACATACACCTTTCACTTTATGAGATATATGACCTGTCAACCAACTATCATTTTGATAATAATCTTTATAATCAATGGAAACACCAATAGCAGCTAATAACGCATAAAAAGCTGCCGCTCCATGTCCTTTTGAAAGTACGATACGTTCCATACTTTCTATTTCATCTATTTTTTCAGTTTTTTTTAAGAAATTTTTTTGAGCAATTAATAAATCTATACACGATAAGGCAGATCCAATATGAGATGATTGGGCATTATAAATTGCATTTAAAATAAATACTCGTGTCTCATACTGTAATTGCTTAACTGATTTACTCATAAAATAAATTTACTTGTTCTATTACGTACTCAATTTCATTGTCAGATATAGCAGTATTTAACGGTAACATTATACAATCATTAAAATATTTTTTAGTGGTAGAAAAAGATGATTTAGATTTTTTATAATAGTCACCTATATCATTTGTTACCAAACCACCCCATTGGATCAAAGTACCAATGCTTTTATCATTTAAAAATTTCTTTAGTTTATCTCTATTTTCGACAAGCAACTCATAGTTTTGAAAAGTTTCAAAATGTAAGTCTTGACTATTAGCATATAAATTGGGAGTTCGTATAGAATTATTTTTTTTAAACCCCTCGTCATACATTTCTGCTATTATTTTTCTTCTCATAACAAACTTGTCAAAATCTTTTAATTGAACATCAAGAAATAATGCCATCAAATTATCTAATCGTGAATTTCTTCCAATATGATCAAGTCCGTTACTAGTTCTACCATGATCACGATGCGAACATGCCCAATTATAAAAGTCATCATCGTTAGTTATTAAAGCTCCGCCATCCCCTGGACCTCCAAGTATTTTAGCCGGGTAAAAACTAAAGCAACCAGCAAATCCAAACGTTCCAGCAAACTGATCTTTAAACTTTGAACCAAGTGCTTGAGCGGAGTCCTCAAATAGAAGTAAATTGTTATCATTACAAATATTTTTTATTTCATCCATATTACAGGTATGGCCATTAAGCTGAGTAACAATAATTGCTTTAGTGTTGCTATTTATATTTTTTTTAATTTCCTCAGGACAAATTGTTCCATCTAATTGAATATCAACTGGTACAGGAGTTGCTCCAGCATGAACAATAGCACTTAGTGTTGCAATCATTGTATGACTTGAAAGAATTACTTCATCACTAATTTGAAAGTTATGGTAAGCCATCATAATTTCTAGAGCATCTGTTGCGTTCGCGACGCCTATGCAGTACTTATTATTTATTTTTGCAGATATATTTTTTTCAAATTCTTGTAATTCTTTACCTAATATATATTGACCTTCAGTCAAAATCTGATCAAGACTTTTTCTAAATTGTTCTGAATAAGCGTGAAATATTTTGTTATAAGGAAAAAATGGTACATTCATAAAATTAATTAGTTAGCATTGAGATTGTAAATATAATTAAATAATATCTAAAGTCATAATAAATTAAATATTTTATCAAATACTAGATTCTTTTCAAAATTCTGATTGTAGTATTTAAGAGAATTAATTGATAAAGTTTCTAATTGAGCATCATTCATATTCCTTACTTTAAAAATATTATTAACTAATTCCTCTTTATTATTTGGATTTGAGCAAAAGCCACCATGGGAGTCCAACAGAATTTTAGCGATTTCTCCTTTAGCACTAGCAATAATTGGTAAACCATTTGCCATGGCATATATTAGTCTTGAGGGACAAGTTCTGGAAACAAGGTCTTCGTCAATTAAGCCCAATAAGAATACATCATTTTGTTTTAGTATTTGCGGAAGTTCGTCTTGTTCAACTCTGCCATGAATTTTTACTACGTCACCTAAGTTATTTTTGTTAACTAATTCTCTAAAATAATTCAACATTGTACCATTTCCGTAAAAATTCCATATAATTTCATTTTTTAATTTAATTTTTAAAATTTTAATTGCCTCAATAAAAATATCATAAGGAATGGTAGTCGAAAAATTTCCCGCTGATATTATTTTTAATTTTTTGTCTTTTTTTAAAAAGGTTTTGTGATCTGTATTCAAATTTTTATCATCAATAGTATTAAATATGAGCTTAATGTCCTTATTTGATAATTTATTTGATAATTCTTCTTTGTACATATTTGACTGAGCTAAAAGAATATCTGAGGTTGAATAAATTTTCATACAAATCCATGAAATAAATTTTCTCGAGAATCTATCTAAAGGATATTTTTTATTACTTGAATAAAAATGAGAAAAAACAGAATCAGGCCACAAATCTTGGACCCAGGTAATTAGTGATGCTTTCGAAAATAATTTTAACCAAGCAGCAATAAGTATGACTGTTATTGGAGATGTTTGGAAAATAAAGATCTTATCCCATTTTGATTTATTTCTTAATACTTTATAGGAATTTAGAATACCCATTGCTAAATAACTCAGGTAGTGAAGAGACAAATTTATTCTTCCAGATCTTCTAAGGAAAATTGGGTATCTAACGATTTCAATATTTTTATTTTTGTATTTATATTCATAAGTTTTGTCACTATAAAATTTTTTATGTGGGTATGATGGGTAGCCGGTATATACACAAACTTTACAGTTTTTGTTTGCAAGGTGTTCAGCTAGGCCATTAATTATAAAATTTTCAGGATAGAAATATTGGGTAACTATTAAAATATTTTTCAAGTTAGATTCCTTTTAAACACCTTTTGTAAAGTTCAACGTATTCATTCATTCTAGCTTCCATTGAGAGATTGTTGATAATATATTCTTTTGCCTTATTAGTTTTTTTAAGCGCTTCTTCATAATTATTTAAAATGTATTTTACTTGAGCAACAAATTCATCAGTGTCTTCGTAGCCTACTAAATAACCGGCTTCTAGTCTTTTAACGTCTTCACCTGAACCTGTATCCCTTGTAACAAGAATTGGAGTACCACATAAAAGACCCTCTATTGGAGCCCATGCACCCTGTTCAAATCTTGATAACTGAACTACTACATCAGAATTCTGTAAGATTTCATTTTTAGAGTCTCCAGACTTAAATCCAACAAAATGAACATTCTTATCGATCAGTAGTTCCTTAGCCAATTTTTTTAAATTATCTTCATACCCATCATCAGGTCCTACAAGCAAACATTCAACGTGAATATTATTCTCTTTTAGACTGGCAATACCTCTAAGTAAAAAATCAATTCCTTTTTCTTGGTGCAATCTTCCTAAAAAGGAAATTATTTTTTTATCTTTACTCAAACTGTATTTTTCACAAAAAACATTTCTAGAAATATTAGGTAGATTTAAAAACTCCTCTATTCCAAAAGGAGGGCTGATAAGGTCAATATGTTTGTGGGTTAACTCGGGAAAATATTCAATATATTCTTGAACTCCTACTTTTGACTCAGCAATCCAAGCATGGGCGTTTAACATTATCTTTTTACCTATGATGAAATCAAAAAATTTTTTTTTATAAATACCTTTACCCCAGTATGGAACTGATCCATGAGCATCCATAATGTAAGGAGTTTTTGTTATAGAGCAGTAAATATATAAAAAAACATTTTGCAGCGACCTATATAAATGCATATGAATAACATCAGGCTTATTGTTAAAAATTTTTTTAAAAGATGGGCTATTCAGATTTAGGTTGAACAAA